>Ga0209542_10021459_pt1 | contig 10119 bp, 8 predicted proteins | sample RifCSPhighO2_01_FD_184028 | JGI IMG/M metagenome (GOLD analysis project Ga0209542, IMG submission 184028) | Soil microbial communities from Rifle, Colorado - Rifle CSP2_plank highO2_0.1 (SPAdes) (version 2) | ecosystem: Environmental > Terrestrial > Deep subsurface > Rock core/Sediment ...
AACTTATAGCAGCCAGTCAGTTAGTGGCCAGTGGCGATTTCCAAGCAGCCCAAAAAAAATCAGCTTCAGCTAGCAAATCTTTTAAAGCGGCAGCCAAAAAAATAAAATTGGTCACGCTCCCGGCAGCACTAGTCGTTTCCGGCAAAGTGAACGCCATAAATGATGGTTTAACAAGTGCCTATTTAGGCAGTGAAGCCCTTGAATTATTTACTCTTGGCGCCCAAAATCTTTCGGCTAGTCTTGAGATCATCACCTCACCTCAAGCTGAAAAAAGCTCGTTTGATCTCGAAGTCGCAAGAGCCAATTTTCAAGAGTCATATCTTAAGTCAACTCAGGCTCTCAAACTTGCGCAGCAAGCCAAAGAGGGTAATGTATTTTTGGATAGACTTGAGCGTGCAGAAAATCAGTTTAAAGATTTAAGTAATCTGTCATCTTCGGCTTCACAGCTTGTCAGTTTTCTGCCCAATTTTACTGGTACTACCGACAAAAAAACCTACTTGATTCTTATTCAGGACAACACCCAGCTTCGCCCCGGAGGTGGCTTTATTAGCAATTTCGGCGAAATTATTTTTGAAAAAGGCAAGCTTGCTGAAATTAAGATTGAGGATATTTACAAAATAGACAGAGAGCTGGAAGAACAAATCGAGCCTCCACCGGAGCTTGTCGAAAAACTAGGCCTTGAACAACTTTTTCTGCGTGATTCAAACTGGAGTCTGGATTATGCCGCCAACGCTGCTACCGCCCGCGATTTTTATAAAAAAGAAACCGGCAAAAGTGTAGATGGGGTTGTAGCGCTCGACCTGACTTTAATTAAAAACTTGCTGGCACTAACCGGTCCCGTTACTGTTTCAGGCCAGACAGTATCCGCAGAAAATCTGCTTACGCTGACATCGAAGCAAGCAGATAATGTTTTTCTGGCAGAATTAACAACCCAAATTTTTATAAGTATCCAAAAAAGTATTTCAAATGGTCCAAAGCCAAACGGAAGTCTTTCGAATTTTGAACTCTTTAATACGCTTCGCCAGTCACTTGCATCAAAGCATATCTTGGCCAGTTTCGACGATAAAGATTTATCATCTCTCGTCAAAACCAAAGCGTGGAGTAATGCCCTACCGCCGGCAAGCTTTGATCCTGCAGACGATACCAAAGGCGCCCGCGACTTTTTGGCGCTTTCCGAAGCCAATCTTGGTGCCAACCAAATCAATCAATTTGTTGAAAGAAACATAAGTTATGAAATGGCGGTCGGCAGAAATGGCAGCTTAAGTGGCAAACTTAAAATAACTTACACCAACACATCGCAAACCGATACTTACACCAATTTTTTGAGAGTCTACACGCCTTTTGCCTCTAGTCTGTCAGATTATCTTAACGGGGAAAGCGAAGATTTGGATGAAGTTAGCATCACACAAGCAAGCAATTTGCAGGTCTTCTCATCATTCGTTGAAGTTGCGCCAACAAAATCAAAAACCGTTGAATTTACCTATCGTATACCCAAAACAATTAAGCTCGAAAAAGCCCCGGGCTACAATTTCTATGTATCCAAACAGCCCGGAACCGAAAAAGATAAATTCAACCTCACCTTAATTTTACCCGAAAATATGCAAATCGAATCTGCTAGCGGTGAAGATTCACACAAAGGCAAACAAAATCTACAAATAGAAACCGATCTCGAAGTTGACCGGCAATTTGAAATAAAAGTTGTGAAGAAGTAATCAGGTTATCTTCTACCAGCTATACCGTAACCGGCACCACCAGCACCAGCTGCACTACCAGCACCAGCAAGTCCACCCAATACTGGACCCGCTGCAACACCGATTGCAGCACCACCAGCAGCAATTATCGCTATAAGAATTAACAACCAATGGGGATTATTTTTTGCAAATTTCATGATTTTTTCAAATCTACTAGGATTTAATTCCTTATAGCGTTTAAGAGCATCATTACCCTCGGCTACCTTATCGAACACGAAGGAAACCATTTCAGGGTATTGTTGCTGCGTTTGTGCAATTTGTTCCAAACTGATATTTTTTCGTCCGTTAGCATTTATGTCTTTTGCCATCCAGTCAGCGTAAATAGCGCGTTCCCGTATACTCAATGGTTGTCCGGTCTGAATCGCTAATGCAATTCTGTTTACTTCACCTGATGTACCGCTTCCAGTTGATGCGATGACTTCTTTAAGATAGTTTGCTGTTTGAGCAGGATTCTCCTGGGCCAACTTGATGAAGTCTGGATTGGACATTTCTCGGAGTGCATCAGCATTCATCCTAAGATTAGGATTGAAGGTCTCACGTCCTTTCTTTAGTGCTGCTTTTAACGCTTCTTCATCCTTCTTCAAGGTTTGTCGCAGCTTAACTAATTTTTCAGTCAACTCAGCTTTCTGATCCTCTAATTTTGCTCTGCTATCATCATCTTTTGTCCCTCCAATTTTCTCATCAAGCTCATCGATGTCATCATCTAATTCCTTAATCTGCCCTTCCCAGTCTTCGATATTTGCTCTCAATTGATCTGGATCTGCCGCTTCTCTTTGAAGATCTTCTAATTCTTTAGTTTTTCCTTCTCTCCCTTCTGTAGTTTCTTCTAACTTTTGTTTAGCAGTTTTTTCTTCCGCGACGCCTTCTACTATTGCTAATTGACCTTTTACTTTTTCGAAAGCACCCTTAGCAGCTTGTCTGTCTTTAGGGTCGGGTGCGTTTTTAGATCTATCATCCAAGTAATCTCTCGAAGCTTCGAGCTCACCTTTTTTCGCAGTAATCTGCTCAGGCGTCATCTTTTGAATCGCAGCAAACTCGCGAGCTTCATCCTCCATAACCCGTTGTCTTTCAGCGTTAGTCGTGCTGCCTACGCCATCTCGTGTTTTTGGCTCAATTCCCTTTCTTTCCATCACCTCAGTTATCATTTCTTTTTCTGCTTCCAAGCTTTCTATAACGTCTTGCATCGCGTTTATATCTGACAGCGAAGAAAGCCTATCTTGCTTACGAGTTAAAGAAGCAATTCGTTGTTCGACTACACCGAGTCTGCTTTGGAGCCTATCCTCACTTAGCCGATCCAATGTTTGATAGATTTGCTCCTCATGGTCTACTTGCTCGGCGCGAGGTTGAGCAGCCGCTGTTTCTATTTGGGCTGCTTCTGCTTGTGGTTGGACAGGTCTTAATACCTCATCAGTATCATTGGTTTCGTGAATTATCCTTGCATCAGGTGCAACAACGTCATCAGCAAGGGTAGGATTGAAACTTCTAAGTATTTCTAGACCTTCTTCTGGTTGAGATTCTCCTTGTCCTGGTTCAGGAGCAGATGCAGCCGCCGCTTGAGCGGCAACTTCCTGCTCTCGTGTTTGAGGTCCTGGAATCGTAGGAGGTTGACCGCCCCCCGCTGCTTCGGGTCCTAGGGGCTTTCCTCCCGCTTCTAGTGGTGGTTCGCCTGCCATTTAACCTCCTTGGGTTGCTAAATTTTCCAGTTTTCCTAAAAATTTAGCTTGATTTTTTACAATGAAGTCTTGAAATTCGTCACCGTTGAGGCTCAAATCCAAAGTCTTTTTGTCAAACATATCCTTGATATCATTGTCTTCCACCCCAAGAGCTGTCAGCCGGTCGCCGACAGTACTGCTCTCAGCTTCAAACGGGTTTTTGTAGTCCTCCGGCAATTCCTTTGCCGGGATAGTATCGGAGAGAATTGCGGCGTTATCCTGCAGGAATTTGGCAAAACTCGAAGCATAAACTTCTGTTTTTAATATTTCTTCGGAGAATTTTTTGCTGGCTTCGGCGCGAGTTAGTCCAAGAGTCGCCAACCTATCACCAATCGGAGTTGGCTTATCCGTTAATGCAGCTACAACATCACTTAGTACTAGTTGTTTCATTGGCAGTTTGCACGATTGCGCTTTGGGCAATTTTGTGCGCCTCGTCTATTTTGCCCGAGTCAATAGCGGCCAGAGCCAAACGGTGAGCACTAAGCTCACGCGAGGTAGCCAGTTCACCCTTAATTTTAGTATACAATATGTTAAAGACGGGATATTTGGTAGAAAGATTTTTGTAAAAATCGGCTACAGTTTCTTCGTGTTTCTCGATTCTCTCAACCTCAGAAAGCGTCAGTTTTGCAGCTTCGCGGGCCATTTCAACGGACAGTGTACCGGAATTTAAGTTTTTGATAATTACTTCCAGTACTTCTTTTTCAACTTTCTTTTTGGCAGACAGTGCAGGCTGGTCCATCTAATTCTATCTTAGGCACGCTTAAGTATTAATTACAAGCAACTGCTCAACCATTGACCAAGGTTTTGCTAATCTGCTATTATTTGTCACTATGCAGCAGATTCCGCTGAAAGCAGAGAAGCGCACAGTTTTGGGAAGAAAAGTTAAAGCCTTAAGACGAGAGGGTCAAATTCCTGCGCACGTTTTTGGACACAAAGTCAAAACCGAGCACGTGCAAGTGGTTGAAAGCGAGTTTATGAAAGTGTTTGAGAAAGCTGGCGAAACCGGAATTATTGATTTGGCTGTTGACTCGCAAAAGAAACCGGTATTAATCAAAAACGTTCAGTTGCATCCGGCTACCGACAAACCCCTCCATATAGATTTTTATCAAGTCAATTTGTCTGAAAAAGTTAAAGTCCATGTGCCGCTGGAAATAATTGGCGAGGCGCCGGCTGCTCACAAGAAAATCGGTTTACTACTTACTCCGGTTTCCGAACTGGAAATTGAAGCACTGCCCGCTGATCTTCCGGAAAAAATAGAAGTTAATGTTGCAAGCCTTGATGAAGTCGGCAAAGAAGTAAAAGTCAAAGACCTTAAAGTCGACAGAGTCAAAATCGAAATTCATGCAGATAGTGAATTAGTTGTTGCCCAAATCGGCGAACTGGTGACCCGCGAAATGGAAGCAGTTGAAGCCGAAATCGAAGCCGAACAAGCAGAAGCCAAAGAAGAAGTCGCTGTCGCCGAAGGAGCTGAAGCAGCACCGGCGGAAGGTGAAGCCGCTGAAGGCAAAGAAGCTGCAACCACTGAGGGTGCCGATGAAAAGAAGGCCGCCGGAGGAGAGCCTCACCCCGTAGGGCGGGAAGAAGTCAAGGTCGAACAAAAGCCTGAAGAAAAGAAAGACTAAAATGCCGGAAACAGAATATGGTATCGGTCAAGCAATGCAGTCGCCTTGGTTTAGGGAAACTGTGTGCGATTTATTCAATACGGTGCAGGAGGTTGAAAGAAAAGTAAAAGGTCTTTCACCAGAAGCCGAATTTGAATTGTTTGCTGTAGGTGGCCAGCTCCAGCTTGATGCTTATACAGACGCAGCTGAATCCGTATTCGAAATGATTGATCTCGTTGACGATGACCTCGCCCATTTTAGAGAAAGAACAGGCCTTCCTCTTTTCATAGTACCTTCAAGTTTTCAAGATAAACAATAAAACAAATCTCTGCGGTAATTATTGCGGAGAAACTGCGGGAATAGAATTAAATCGTTACATTGATAAATTGCTATATAGATATATTGTTTTAACAATTTAGCAATTCTCAGAATCAATTAGTAGCTAGAATTAACTTTTAACTTCAGGCCACGATTCTTGCATAATCGACGCCCGTTTCGTCCCAAACTTCCCATAAAGCTCCTCCGTCGTAAACGGCATAAACGGGTGCAGTAAAATTAAAATTTGTTTGAGAACGTGTTCCAAAACAGGCTGAGCTTCTTCGCGTCTCCCTTTACTATTCTCGATGTATTTGTCGGCAAGTGTATGCCAGACAAAATTATAAAGTTCATCCACTGCCAGATGCAGCTCTAACTTTTCTAAATTCTCGGTAACTTTTTGGGAAGTCTTGTCGAGCTTGTCCATAACCCACTTATCATCCTTTGTATCAAATGTTAATTTCTTCTTATGTTTTTTAGGTTTCAAATCAAGAACAAACCTCGAAATATTTCGAAGCTTAGTTGCAAAGTTCCTAAAGTTTTTGCAACGCTCGTCCAAAAGCTGTCTGGATACTCTGCCGTCTCTACCGGGAATGCTGTATGTGTAAAGTGCCATTCTAACTGCATCGACTCCCCATTGGTTTATAAGCTCAAGCGGATCAATGCCATTGCCAAGGGATTTGGAAAATTTCCTGCCTTCAAGATCTCTAAGCATTCCATGGAAAAACATTGTTTTAAAAGGAATTTCGTCTGTAAAATATTTGGAAATCATAATCATTCGCGCGATCCATAAATATTTGATTTCCGGTGCGCTGATTTCAAAATCCCACGGGAAGTAACGCTCAAGCAACTCAGTTTTAGCAGGGAATCCAAGCGTCGACATAGGCCAAAGTCCGGAAGAAAACCAGGTATCCAGAACCTGCTCATCCTGCATCCAGCCTTCGCCTGGTGATTCTAATGAAATCCGGATCTCCTCTGACTTTCCCCTTATCACTTTCCCCTTATCACTTTTTTTGTACCAAACCGGAATTCTGTGCCCCCACCAAAGGCTTCTGGAAATACACCAGTCATGAATATTCTTAAGCCATTCCACCAAAATCTTTTTGTAATTTTTCGGCAGGAAATTTATCTCATCGCGATTTATTGTGCTAATTGCTGCCTTTGCCAAATCACCAACCTTCACAAACCATTCCTCGGAAATTAACGGCTCAACAATGCTCTTACATCTCTCACAGACCGCAACGTTATGGGTATAGTCCTCTGTCTTTACCAAGATGCCTTTTTCTTTGAGCTCCGGCAGCATTTTTTCGCGTGCCACCAGAACTTTCAATCCGGCATATTTTCCGGCAAGCTCTGTTAGTTTTCCTTCTTTATCAATTGCTTGCAGAATCGGCAAGTTGTGGCGTTTGCCGATTTCGTAGTCGACAAAATCATGTCCCGGCGTAACTTTAATGACACCGGTTTCGAATTTTGGATCAACTGCTTCGTCCGCGACCACCCTCATCTTACGAAGCCCAACTAATGTTTCGATTTTGAATTCCTGGCCGATATATTTTTGATAACGTTTATCTTCCGGATTAACAGCCATTGCCGTGTCACCAAATTTTGTTTCCGGTCTGGCAGTTGCTAAAGTAAATGGGCCGTATTTCAAAAAGTAAAGTTTTTCGCGTCTTTGTTCGTACTCGACCTCTGCATCCTCAATTGCTGTGTTGCATTTTGGACACCATTGAACAATGTATGGACCTTTGTAAATTAATCCCCGGTCATAGTAAGTTTTAAATTCCTCAAAGACTGCACGTCTTGGTCCGTCATCTAGCGTAAAAACTTCGCGCGACCAGTCAGCAGACAGTCCCATGAATCGCCAGGTGCTCGACACCGATTTATAAACGTCATCCTTGAATTTAAATGCCTCATGCAACCATTTTTCGCGGCTCAACTTTCGTTTAGAAAGATTTTTCTTGGCTAAATATTTATCAAAAGTCGCTTCAAATTGGATACCGGCATGATCAACTCCCGGCAGCATAAGAACATCAAATCCTTGAAGCCTTTTAAATCTGGCAACAGCATCCAAAATTGCATGCTGCATTGCATGGCCTAGATGCAGTTCGCCGGTTAAGTTAGGTGGGGGAATTAAAAGTGAATACGGTTTTTTTGGTGATGTTGGATCGGCATTAAACAACTTCTCTTTTTCCCAAAAATCGTAGATTTCTTTTTCTGATTTATTGTTGGTATTTTTCATTAGAGTCCTTCCGTAAAACTTTCACGTGGCCGAAGATTTTTCTTTTCTGGCACGTGCAAATTTTTGACTCAATTTCTGAGTCATGTTGATAACTTACTATCTAACTATCGAACAATCAAACAACCCAATTATCTCAGAAACATTTTTTTTTTAAAAATGAAGACCGGGATCTGCCTGAAGTTCTAATGGATCCATTTTCTTATTTACAAAGAATGCAGCTGCTGCAATCATTGCGCCGTTGTCAACAGAGAGGGTTTTAGAAGGGAAGAAAACTTTTCTGCTTATGCGTGTTGCAGCGTCCGCCATTTGTGACCTTAAAAGTGTATTGGCTGCCACACCTCCGCCGACAACTATTGAATTGCAGTCAAATTTTTGGGCAGCGTCAATGGTTTTCTTAACCAGCACGTCAACAACCGCCTTTTGAAACTCATCAGCAACTGCTGATTTTTTTTGTTTACTATGAACTATGGCCTCATCACTATGAACTAAATTAACCACCGCTGTTTTCAGTCCGGAAAAAGAAAAATTAAAATCTTTCGAAGCAATCATCGGTCTAGGCAATTTGATGTTTCGGATTTCGGATTTCGTGCTTCGGATTTGCGATGCCAGTCGTTCTATCTCCGGTCCGCCCGGATAACCAAGTCCTAAAAGTCTGGCTACTTTGTCAAATGCCTCACCGGCACTATCATCAAGCGTTTTCCCCATTAACTTAAAATCACCGTGTTTTCTCATTAAAATTAAATCTGTATGACCTCCGGAAACTATTAAGGCAATGAGTGGGAATCTCGGCTTATTATCTAGCGAAATCCAATTCGCATAAATGTGTCCGACTAAATGGTTAATGCCAATTAACGGTTTCTCCCAGACAAGAGCTAGTGCTTTAGCCGTTTCCACGCCAATTAACAGTGAGCCAATCAGCCCGGGGCCGTGTGAAATTGCAATAGCATCAATATTTTTCTTCACCCAATTTTGAATATCGGGATTTTGTATTTGTTTGGCCTGCCTGCCGGCAGATATGATGTTTGGAATTTGCCTGTCCGCCGAAATTTTAATGGAGGTGGGATCATTGGCCATTCTTGCAGCTTTAGCAATAGCCTCCTCAATAACCGGAATTATTACCTTAATCTGCTCACGGGCAGCAACTTCCGGTACCACACCGCCATATTTTTCATGTAAATTTGCAGACGAAGCAACAATATTACTTAGAACTAATCGTCCATCTTCAACAACTGCCGCCCCAGTCTCATCGCAAGTTGTTTCGATTCCTAGAATTTTCATAGACTATAAAGAAACCATCTTGAGTTATATCGAAAGATCGTTTCTATACCGAGTATTAGCATAGCTTTTTTGAAATCACCCTGAGTCATATCGAAGGGTCGTTTCGATATCAAGTATCCTCATAACTTAAGGGAATTTACAGTTCAAAATCTACTTGGTCACCAATTTCCAGTCCGTTGGCAGCAGCAAGGCCTGCGTTAATCTCCAAAATGTACTGCGACTCTGCGTTTGGCCTGTACCTTTTCAACTCGTCATCATTTTTGTCTGGTTCAGGTTGAGCGTTTTGCGCGATATAAACAATTTTTTTGTCCTCGCCAATCCAAATAATATCTATCGGAAACTGCACGTCCTTCATCCAAAAAGTATAAATTGCCATCTTGTCATAGACGAAGAGCATGCCTTCTGATATTGGTAGGCTTTCACGGTCAGATAGTCCCTTCTTTTTATCCCTGTCACTGGCGGCAATTTCGGCGGTAACGTCAAGACTCTTAACCCTGACTCTAGTTTTACCTTCCTCCACCGGTTCTCTTTGGTTAGCATCCGCACTGCCAGTACTTTGTGTTGACCTTGGAAGCTGGCCAATAGTTGTGAATCCACGACCAAATACCAGCAAAGTCACAATAACAAGAAACAGACCCGCGATTATTGCCAAGTCTTTTTTCAAATTCATTTAGCCTCCTGTCCCAACTAAGTATACTGCTTGCCACGGCTTAAAGTTTGATTTAAATGTGTCATCAATTATCAGCGCACCGTCCTTGTAAACTTTTCTTGAAAATACCGAAGTCAAACCGTCAGCCGCAAAATCAACCTGTTTTGTAGTACCTTTTGCTAGTGTTGGATCGTCTTGGTACAAAGATTCTGGAGCTGGGCGTTTGTTGGAAAGAACAGGATCGGAAATCTCTACTTTTCTGCCGTCACTGGTCCCGTAGATGTCGACCCGCAGTTTAGATTGAGCCCTGTCAACTATAGCCTGCACCAGAATATGGTGGCCAGTGTCGTTTTTGAATTTCAAATCAACTGTTGGTGACCAGATCGTCGCATCAAAACCCGGCGCAAACCCTCTTTGCTCATAATATGCAACCCTGTATGCATGGGCCGTTCTGGCTTCAATTGGCAAACCTGCATTCAAAGCCGCACGAAATACTGTTGTGGAAACTTGGCAAATTCCCCCGCCATCGTCAAGAACTGTCCTGCCTTTATTAATAACGTATGCTTGCTTAAAG
>Ga0209542_10021461_pt1 | contig 10118 bp, 11 predicted proteins | sample RifCSPhighO2_01_FD_184028 | JGI IMG/M metagenome (GOLD analysis project Ga0209542, IMG submission 184028) | Soil microbial communities from Rifle, Colorado - Rifle CSP2_plank highO2_0.1 (SPAdes) (version 2) | ecosystem: Environmental > Terrestrial > Deep subsurface > Rock core/Sediment ...
CCAATCCCCACAAAATGCGCTCGTTTAATTTTATTCAAATCAACATTTTTCATTTTATAATTTTTATTTTTACACTAGAATTTCAATTTTGGTAATATATAAATCTTTATTAATGATATAATAACAAAAAAAGTAAGAAAGTCATTTGCGGTAATTTAAAAAAAATAAAGAGGTGGCATACAATATGCGCACCTCCTTTATTAAACGAATAGAAATTCCCGCACTCTCTGGCACAGGATGGAGTAATACAAAACTTGCAGTATTACAGCAATATGCTTTGTATTTACTCTGCCAATTCGCAATTATCGCTTGTATCATAATTATACACACCACCCCATAAAGTATCGATGATACTTTCAATGTCATCCACAACAGACTCTGTGAAATTTATTTTTCTGCTTATTGATTTAGCGATTATCGCTAAATCAAATAAACTGCCGCATCCAAATTTACAATCGTGTTCATATCCACCGTTGTAGACTTTACTTATGACAACCATTACATACCGCCTGAGATATTTTTCAGGAATAATATCCCTAAATGTCTCCGGCAGTTTATTTTGAGCGGTTTTTACCGCTTCAATTACATTTCCTGCCACCAAGTACCTAATTATTTCACTTCTGATTTTATTTTTTGTTGCTTTTTTTCTTTTCCCTATTTTTCTCTTTACTTTCTCTATCTCTTTTTCTTTTATTGGTTTAACCTCCATAAATTACTCCTCTCTTTTTAATGTGCTTTCGGAAATCTGCCGAATTCAGTCGCAAGAAAAATCTTGCATTTATCTGCTTATACTATACACGCAAACCATATTTTGTCAACCTTGTGTTTCCTGCATTTTGTATTTTAAAAATCCTGCGCTATTTCGGCTAGAGCGACTAATTTTTGTTAGCCGAAGGCATTACAAAAATGGAAGTGCTCTTTGTGGCGCAGATTTAAGATACACATTTTTGTTTAGCTCTTTTGTTATTTAACCAAAAATCAAAGTGCGGATTTTAGCTTTAACTTCGGATATTGTTTCGGCTGAAACTGTTGTTACATGTTCCGCCTTTCGCGCGGTAAAATCAACGCAACGAATCTGATCGGACAAAATAACGGCATTTTTGCCGTCAACCTCGCATAAAACTTCCGTCGTATATCCTTTTCTTTTTGTCGTAAGCGGGCATATCAGAAAACAACCGGTCGCTTTGTTGTATTCCTTTTTTGTAAGAACGAACACGGGGCGCCTGCCCTTTTGTTCGTGTCCTTTTGTCGGATTTAAAGAAAGCCACACGATATCGCCTTGATCCGGAATTTTATCTACCATATTGTTTTTTCTTTGCCGACATCTTGTCCTTCAAAAACAACCTTATGTCTGCTTTTTGGCGTAATTCCCTTAATTAGCTCTTTTAAACTGTATTCTTTCTGTTTTTTTGATTTTATAACCAGCGACTGATTATGATATTTTATCTCCATATCTGCTCCTTGATTCAACTTAAGATCTTGGACAAGATTTTTCGGAATTCTCACCGCATAACTATTCCCCCATTTTTGCAATTTTGTTGTCATATTTTAAGTGTATACATTGGATATACTTAAGTCAAGCTTGAGTCAAATTTTTTCATATTTTTTACCGATTTGTTGAATTGTTCCCCCCGGTCAAACTCGTTTTTGAAAACACCGAAACTGGCGGCGCCGGGAGAAAGCAAAACAATGTCGCCCTTTTTGGCGTTGGCGACGGCAAATTTCATCGCGGCTTTCATATTGTCAAAAACTTCCATTGGAAATTTTACTTTGCCAAGCGATGAAATTATTTTATTGGAAACTAAACCTCTGAATAAAGCTAGGGCTTTGACGGATTTTTTCACAATTTTGGCGTATTCGCCATACTCCAGATTTTTATCCGCCCCGCCGCCGATTAAAATTATTCTCCCTTTTTTTTCTTCCAGAGATTCTAGAGCGGCAATCCCCGCTTCCGGCGTCGTGGCAGTCGTGTCGTTGTAAAATTTCACTCCTTTGGCTTCTTTTATAAATTCCAACCGACCCGGCAAACCTTTAAATTTCTCCACCGATTTTTTTATCATTGATTCCTTTACTCCAAGTTTTCTTGCCGCTTCAGCCGCCAAAGAGACATTCGCCAAGTTATGCTCGCCTAGCAATTTTATTTTCCAGCCCTTTGGAATATTTTTCCTATCAGCGATTATCATGCGGCTTTTTATAATGTTTTTTTCTTTCTCTTTAATCAGTTTGGCTGTTTTGATTCCGGCAATTAAATAATCTTCGTCCTTTTGCCAGCGATAAATATTCGCCTTATCGGAAAAATATCGGTCCATATTGTTTTTGTAATAATTTTGGTGGTCGGGCAGAAAAGTGGTAAATACAGCGATATTCGGGCTTATTTTAGCCTCGCCAAAACCCTGCAACTGCCAAGAGTCCAGTTCCATTACAACAATGTCATTTGATTTCACTTTTTTCAGCAACGGCAATGTAGCCAAACCTTTTATATTCCCGCCGAGATATACCCGCCTGCCGGAATTTTTTATAATGCTGTATATTAAATGCGTAACGGTAGATTTACCTCTCGTACCGGTAATGCCTATTATATCGACATTCGATGTCGATAGTGCCGTCAGTTTGGCGAAAAGCGAGGCGTCCATTTCTATGGGAATATTATTTTTTCTCGCTTCGGCGATATATGGCGAATCAAGCGGAACGCCGGCGGCTTTAATGACCATCTCTTTACCGGAAAAATCAGCCAGATCGTGCCTGCCCAAGACATATTTTATTTTTGGAAATTTAGAAAGTTCTTTAAGCGATGGAGCCAATTGATCTTCCGCCTTTAAATCAGTCACAGTCAATTCTACTCCACATTCCGCCAAAAACTTGGCGACATTCACGCCTCTGCCGAGAATCCCCAACCCCATTATCATTATCTTCTTTCCCGCAAAAAAATCTTTGTAATTCATTTTTTTAATAATTCTTCACAAAGTCCGCAAAGATTTCCATTAGTCGTTTGGTGTTTTTGCCGGGTTTGCCGCCGCCGATTTTTTTATCGTCAATTTGGACAACCGGCGCAATATCTTTGTTTGTGGCCGTAATGAATGTTTCCGCCACCAAGTTTAATTCATCCATCTTCAATTCTCGTTCTTCCACTTCAAATTCTTTCTTGGCCAGTTTTATGACTAAGTTTCTGGTTATGCCTTTCAAGATATTATCTTTCGGCGCAATAAGCTTACCTCCGACAAACGCGAAAAAATTGCTGGTGGAAGCTTCCAACATAAGTCCGTTTGAAACATACAGAATCTCAAAAAACTTCTCCTTTTTCTGAAGTTTGTTTATAGCTTTGACCGCTTCAACGTAATTGGTTGTTTTTATTTCCGCCACGTCTCGGCTGTGTTCTACCATCGCCAATTTTACGCCTTTTTTATATAATCCTTCCTCCAACGGTTTGGATTCAGAAACCAAAATATAAAAGGTTGGCGACTTGAAATCAAAATGCATGGCGTCCGCGCTTCGCCCGCCAGTCAAAACAATTCTGATTGAAGCCTGTTTGATTTTGTTTTTTGAAATTAATTTTTTAATCGCCTCTTCAATTTCTTTTTTTCCCGCCGGCAATCTGACGCCCAGATAATCGGCCGAATCGCTTAGTCTCTTGAAATGCTCATCAAACAAGAAAATTTTTCCATTGACCGTTTTCATCACATCAAAAACCCCGTACCCGCGCAAAACTCCGAGGTCGTCCGGGTAAATCAAAGCACTGTTTGCCGGAACAATTTTGCCGTTAAAATAACAGAAACTGGAGATCATTGATTGAATATATCAAATTATTACAGGCGAGGCAATTTTTTTGTTTTTATCGTTTTTATCGGTTGAAAAAATTTATTATTTTCCCGAATAACCAGCCAGCGGCGGCGGGGTTCTGGGTAGCGCTGCTTGAACTGCCCGAGTTCGGCATCTGGCAAACGCTTCCGTCCCAAGTTCCTCCGGCTTGGGCGCATGAAGATGATGGGTCATAACTGCTGTAGGCGGCGCTGCTATAAGCGGCGGCGCTTGACGATTGCGGCATTTGGCAGTAAGAGCCGTCCCATGTTCCGCCGGCTTGAGCGCAAGCCGTTGAATAATCAGTACTGCTGTAAGAGGCTGAACTATAACTGCTGTAAGCGGCCTCCGAACTGGCCGGACTGTAAGAACTGTAAGAATAGGAACTATATGCGCTGGATGGATACGAGCTGTAAGCGCTGGAAGGATAAGAAGAGTAACCGTACGAAGAATAACTGCCGGATTGGCAGCCGTCTTGAGCGGTCGTATCTCCGAGTTTGGCCGATTTCGTCATTTCGCCGTTGCAGTAAATCGCAGTATTGGAAGAATCGTTGTACATGAAATGACAGCCCGTGCCAAGCAGGGAGACCATTTCGTTGGTGCAAGAAGAATAAGAAGGATACGAACTGTAAGAATACGAGCTGTAAGCGCTGGAAGGATAAGAAGAATATGAATATGAGGAATAAGCGCTTGAGGGGTAAGAAGAGTAACTGTAAGAACTGTAAGAAGAAGAGCTCGGCGTCCAGGACCTGCATTTCGCCTCGTCCGGCATGCCAAAATCTTGGCTGTTGTAATCTCCCGCTCCCGGCAACCAAATATCCCAGGCACTGGATGTAACATTGGCGCAAACTTGCTTGAGGTTTTCTATTTTGGCCGAGTCGGCATCAGTCCTTATCCACGACCTTAAACCGTAAGAATTCCAAACCTGCTCTTTCTGGCCCGACGGCGGAGTATAAGAATAGGAAGAATATGCGCTTGATGGATACGAGCTGTAAGAATAGGAACTATATGCGCTTGAGGGATAAGAGGAATAGGAATAAGAGGAATAATTTCCCGATGAACACCCTTCTGCCGTTGCCATATCTCCCGCTTTAGCCGATTTCGTCATTTCGCCGTTGCAGTAAATAGTTCTGCCGGAGGAATCATTGTACATATAATGGCAACCGGAACCGAGCAGGTTTGCCAGATCGCTCGGGCAAGAGCCGGTATAACCGTAAGAACTGTAGGAAGCGCTTGAAGGGTATGAGGAATAACTATATGAACTATATGAAGAAGCGCTTCTGTTTTGATAATCGCAATAATTTCCCGTCCAGAAACCGCCGTTTTTGTAGCATTTTTCTTTCTCGTCGTAATTGGGGTATGAGGAAATGGAAGATTGTTGATAGTTTGGTATCGGCAAACATTGGCCGTAAACCGGGCAATTATCCGTGAATCTTTGCTCCCGGTATTGCCCTTCCGGACACTGGGCTATGGCCACGGCAGGGCATGGTCTTTCAGAACGGTATCTGTCGTCGGGATAAACTTGATAGGGCGGTTGGGACGGCTGATATTGATAAGGATTGGCCGGGACGCTGCAAATTTCTTTGGCTTTGGCGAAATCTCCGGATTGAATGGCCGCGAAACATTCCGGGCTCGGTCCGGGTCCGCCAAAGTTGCCCGTGTTAGCGTAAGCGCCGCGATTATCGCCGGCGGGATAAGGAGATATTTGCCCCGCCTGATTATAATTGGACGGCGACGGGCTCGTTATTATATTGTTGTATTTCTGATATCTTTCCACCGCTTCGTTGCCTTGGAAAACTTCGTGTTTGGCGCCGAAAGAAATACACTCCGCTCCGTGAGCCGGGTCGTTGCAATAAGCGAAACACCCCTCTTCGTTCTTGCAACCCCCGGGACCAGATTGCTGGCTGAAAAATTTTCCAAAATCGTCTCCTTTTTGTTTTTGTTCTCCTTCTCTTTTGATACCGAATTCAATTTCAGAAACCATTCTTTGGACTTCTGGATAATCCGCGGCTATTTCTTTCAGTTTGGGCAGGGCTTTTTGGGACGCTTCAAAACATTTCCGGCCGATTTCAAAATCAACATTGCCTCTTTCACATTCAATGGGGTTAAACCCGGCTTCGGATTTCATTATCTCGTAAATTTTTTTGTTGCCCTCAAATTCTTTCCTGCGCTCTTCCGGAATGAATTCTTCGCAAAGTTCCGGATTGCTTCGGCATTGGTCAAAATTTATATTTTTATCCGCCATTGATTCAAAAAGCTTAAGACCATCATCCATTTCTTTCTGGCTGGTAAAGCCGTTCTTGACGGCGAACTCTCCGCAAGACCTGGCCAACTTCACGTCTCCTGTTTCAAAAGCTTTTTCGCAAGTATCTTTTATGGCCCTCTTGCCCGCTATTTTTCTGCCGTCCGAGGTTACAAGCTCCAAATTTTCCAAACCTTTCAGATAAAAATCTCCCGCTTGCTTGGTTTGCGCTCTGGCCGCCGCCAATTCTTTCACTCCATCCGGACCGAAAAATTTTTGCGCGATTTCATCGCAAGATGTCAACAATTCCGAACCGGACTTCAAGCATTTCTGCCCCGCCTCTTCCGCCGTTTTACCCAGTTCCGAATAATCTCCCTTAGCTAAAGCTTCGTCCAAACTGGCCGCCATATCGGCCATATTTGTTTTCTCAATCACTCCTCTAGGAATATACTTTTGGACAATACTGCTTTTTTTTGCCAATTTTTTGCTCGCTTCCAGACAACCGATTAATTGTTCCCGGGAAAGCGTCTCCGCGGACTGGCTACAAATATCCACGCCCACTCCGGCGTTTTTTACTTCAGCAACGATCGTTTCGGCCGCGTTTACCGAATCTTTGTCAAGCTGGAAAGATTTGGCCAGTTTCGGATTTTTCAGCAACTCTTTGGCGATTTTTACGATTTCTTCTTCAAAATTTTCTTCCGACAAACCGCTCAATTTGGAAATAACCTCTTGCTTGTAAGATTTGGCTATTTCGCTTTGCTCCTTGCTGTAGACTTGATATTTTTCCGCCAGTTCAATGCCTTTTTCAAAATTAGAATCAAAAGCTTTGGCGCATTCTTCTTTTGTCTGGCATTCCAATTCATTAGCCAAGGGGGCTAAGTTTTCCGGAATCTCGCTTTCGGCCAAAGCAAGCTGGAAAGAAAAAACCGCCAGCAGAGAAGCTAGCCAGAAAAATTTTTTAAAATTAAGTATTTTCATAATTTTATTTTCTCCCATTATTATTTGGCGAACGGATTAAGGGCATCTTTGGCTTTGTCAAAAGGGTTGGCTTTCACTCCTTCCAATGGATTGCTGACTTGGAACGGATTGGCCGCTTTGGCCGCATCTTCCGACGCTTTTTTGGCCGATTCTTCCTGTTGGGCCTTAATGTCGGCCGTGGCCGCCTGATAACCTTTGTCGTAAGTCTTGGAACTGCCGTACCAATAACCTCCGATGGCACCGATAAAAAGCAACACTATTGATATTGCCGAAAAATTTTTGTTCATATTTATAAAGTTCAGCGAAAGCTGAATAAAAATTTACCCCTTGGGACCGCAAAGGATTTTATAATAAAAATTGTCTTCTACTTTCATTATACAACGAGAGAAAAAATAGCCAAAAAAGTTATCCACAGCCGTAGAGTATTTACAGTATTTACAGTATTTACCATCTGCTATACTACACTTATGTATCGGGTAGACAGAAACAATTTTTATAAAAATCAAAAAAAAGCTACTGTTTTTACCCCCGACTATGTAAGCGAATTCCTTTACGAAATACTGCATACTCATATTAAAAAAAATAGTGGAATAATTATTGATCCGTGCGTTGGACAAGGTTCACTACTGAAACCGTGGAAAAAAGATGGCTACGAAGTAAGGGGAATTGATATCGAGCGACAAGGTTTCCCGAACACTGTTGTTAAAAATTATCTTGATGTGCAAAAAGGTGAAATAAAAGATAAAATTTCTCTAGTGATAATGAACCCGCCTTTTAATATAGACGGTAAAACAAAGCAGTATATACAAGACCATTACGGCGGTCGTCCTTTGCTTCCCGAAGTGTGGTTCGCAAAAGCTGTGGAATTATGGGGCAGTGATATTCCTATTGTTATGTTCACTCCTTATGGCTTTCGCCTTAATCAGACGGAAAACAGCAAACGTTGGATGAAATTTATAAATAAAGAATATCCACCGATAACAGGAATTGTGTCACTTCCAAAAGATGTTTTTGAAAATGTGTTATTCCATAGTGAGGTTTTAATTTTTAACATTAAAGAAATAAATGGTCATTATTTCGTAAAAAATAGTCATGAACAAGAGCGACTCTTTACGCAAAAGAAAAGCCCAGCATTTGCCTAAAAATACCCTTTCAGCGGGTGACGACAAAAAAGTCTCCGTTGTTATGGGTTTAGTTATTAAACATCTCAATAACCGCTTTAAGCTTGCTGAGCTTGGGTATTATTTGGAGTATGTAAAATCAATAAAATTAACAGAGCTGATAAGTATTATAAAAAGCTATGATAAGAGAACAGAGTTTGCCACTCTTACTTATGAAGATGCCTACATAAAGCCAGACGGCGGCGTCTTAGTTTTGAGAAAAAAAGACGATGAAAACTACAAAAGAATTGCCCTTGTTGTTGAAATGAAACATCAAGGAACGAATGATAAAAGATTAGAAGCTGGGTTAAAGAAACAGGCGCAAGGAAACGCCATAGAACGTTTGGGGAAAAACCTTATAGGCATACGAGCCACACTTCAATACGAGAAAGTAACGCCTTTTGTGTGTTTCGGCTGGGGAATAGATTTTGCCGAAGGTTCAGGAATAAGAAACCGAGTAATTACGATGAATGAGTTTTATCCCCTCAATAGGGTTTTTGTTCACAAAAGAGAAAGTTATGCTCCTGTTTCAATGTATTTTAGAGAAAAGGAATGGCAGAAACACGAACTTTTTGATATTATGAAAGAGATAGCGGAAGCAAGTATAACAACTTATATTTATTGACTATGTTGTGAGAAGAGAGATATTAAGTTATCCACAGCTGCTATATATTATTCACGAACTCTGTGTTTGATATGCCTCCAAACATACCAAGCTATTCCGATTATGATAAGAGCAACTATGGCTAAGTCAAAATTATGCAGCTTTTCTCTGATTTGCTCCCAGTTGTCGCCCATTTTTACTCCGAGCCAAGTGAAAAGAATTGACCACGGCAGAGCTCCGGCGAAAGTGTAAAGCGAAAAACGCTTTATCTCCATTTTGGCGACGCCGGCCGGAAAAGATATGTAAGTGCGGACAACAGGCAGAAGCCGGCCGAAAAAAACCGTCAGGTTTCCGAATCTCATAAACCACCTATCGGCCAAATCCAGGTCGCGTTTTGAAATCAAAATATATTTCCCCCACTTTTCAATCAACGCCCGCCCGCCTTTCAATCCTATCCAATAAGCGATAAGCGAACCGGCCAGATTGGCGAAAGCGCCGACGAAACTAACGGCCCAAAAATTCATTTTCCCTTCCGCCACCAGAAATCCGGAAAACGGCATAATAATCTCCGACGGCATGGGAATTCCGCAACTCTCTATAAGCATCAGAAAAAACACGCCCAGGTAGCCCATAAAATCTATCGTCCGAATGACGACATCGGCCAAAATATCAATGATTAAGGTGAACATATAATTTTAATTCTATCAATTTCCTTTGGCGAATCAAATAAGGTAAAATATCCGGGATATGCAAAAAATAGGAACAGTTTTTATAATTTTCGTCGTTTTGTTGTTTTTTTCTTTTTTTTCTTACATCGGCTACGAATATAATCTGCCTTATGTCGGCTCCGCCTTGCGGTATGTCGCCGGGCCGTTTTTTGCCGAGAGAATCACCCCCGAACAAATTTTAGCCAGTTATGAAACTGATAAAATAAAAATTTTAATAGTCCCCGGCCACAACAACGACTCCTTTGGCGCCCAATTTAAAGGAATAAAAGAAGCCCAAATGAATGCCGAACTCGGCCAAGAACTTTTTGAATTTTTCCAAAAAGACGGCAAATTTGAAGCTTACGCCACGCGCGTCAAAAACGGCGATTACAGCCAATGGTTCAGCGATTATTTTGAATCAAACAAAGAGGAGGTGGAAAAATTCAGAGAAGATTCGCAAAAGCAAATGCGTCAAGCCATAGAACAAGGAATGCCGGCTGGCGACAATCAAGTTTACCACAATTCCGCGGCGGACAATGACTCATTAAGGCTTTACGCGATAAATAAATGGGCCAACGAAAATAATATTGAAGTCGTTTTCCATATTCATTTCAACGATTACCCGGGAAGAA
>Ga0209542_10021464_pt1 | contig 10116 bp, 14 predicted proteins | sample RifCSPhighO2_01_FD_184028 | JGI IMG/M metagenome (GOLD analysis project Ga0209542, IMG submission 184028) | Soil microbial communities from Rifle, Colorado - Rifle CSP2_plank highO2_0.1 (SPAdes) (version 2) | ecosystem: Environmental > Terrestrial > Deep subsurface > Rock core/Sediment ...
TGAATTTGGTAACATCAAAGTACATAGGCAGCACCTCCTCAGGTTCTGCCTATCTTAGTTGATATATCAGAACTTTCTCAAAGTACTACGAGTTTTGAAATGAGTTCAATGGTTAACTATTCCGAGCCGTGAATATACCGATGAAATTAACAGAGTTGCGGCAGAGAAAAGACTAAAACTCGATAGCATTTCCGGTGGCATTGAAGCAGAAAGCACACTTTTCAAAACTGCGCCAATTTTTCAAATCCAAAAGGGTATTTATACGGTTCCGTTCGAGCTTCCAATTAAAAAAGCTCACTATATTTTCTTGAAAAAAATATGTATGACTTAGTAAAACCAAATCTGCCAAAACAGGTCAACGAAAAGATAGTAGTATTTTAATTCTTGACAAATCCCATCCCCATCTTTTAGAATACACTAATCTATGAATATCGCGTCAGAACAACATATTATTAATCTTAACCCCTTCTGGGTCTGGAAAGATGGTTTTGTGTGAAGTAGTGGCACATCAACATTTCACACAAAACCTTCCAAGATGAGGAAGGTTTTTTTATGGCAAAACCTGAACAATGCGATAATTATAACCAGTGTGGGTACGTACGTTGGCGGAGAAATAAGGTTAATCTTATGGCACAACCGTTACCTGAAGATGGTGATTGTGGAATATCAGTAAATGTCTGTTTAAGGAATTATGGCTTTATTCCGGTTTCAGAACAAAGAGCTGCAACCGACACAGAAATGAGAGCGGGATTCCCTAATTTGAAAAATGGACGGTCGTTGCCACCTGCTGAAATGGATCAAAAATAACTTATTTTTACGTTTTCGATTAAAAAAACTGTTTATTCAGACCGTTAATACTTGAATACTGTGAAGGAATAATTGCTTGATGAAACCCCAACCGTTTCGCTTCTTTTTCCCGTTGCTCTTCTCCTTGCACGCGTCTGATTTCACCTAAAAGCCCAAGCTCGCCGAAACTGGCTAACGTATCAGGCAGCGGCTTATTTTTAAATGCCGAGATTAAAGATAAGGCAATTGGCAAATCCACTGCCGGCTCTTTAAGCTTCAATCCGCCTGAAACATTGACAAACACATCAAAATTTCCGAGTGGTAGGTTTAAGCGTTTTTGTAAAATTGCAATAATTACCTGTAACCGGTTAAAATCAACGCCATTGACTACCCGGCGCGGAATGGCAAGTTGACTACTGACGATTAACGACTGAATTTCAACGAGTAACGGACGTGTTCCCTCCAAAGTCACCCCAACCGTTGACCCTGGTACATTTTTTACTCGGCCTTCAAGAAATAGTTTGCTGGGATTTGCTATTTCAGTTAACCCATTTTCGTTCATTTCAAAAATTCCCACCTCATCGGTTGGACCAAAGCGGTTTTTAAGCGCGCGCAAAATTCTGCCCTGATAATAGCGCTCACCTTCGAAATAACAGACTACGTCAACCATATGTTCAAGAATTTTTGGTCCGGCAATGGTGCCCTCTTTAGTTACGTGGCCGACAATGAAGATGGGAATGTTCTCCTTTTTAGCAAGTTGAATAAGCTGTTGGGCGGCCTGCCGAATCTGTCCGACTGAACCGGCAATCCCATCGAGCATATCGGACGTGACGGTTTGAATCGAATCAACTACCACTACTTTGGGCTTGTCCTGAGCAGAGCCGAAGGATTTTTTAATTGCATCAATAATTGCCTCAATAGTAGTCTCTGAAACTATCAGGACGCCATCTTGTGCTATGCCTAATCGGTCAGCCCGTAGCTTCACCTGTTCAGGCGACTCCTCACCGGCAACGTAAAGACCACCGACCTGACCAACTAGGTTAAGAAGCAGGGTTGACTTACCCACTCCCGGATCTCCGGCAACTAAGACGACCGCGCCCGGCACAATCCCGCCGCCTAATACCCGATCGAATTCAATTAGTTTCGTTGACAAACGTGCACTTTGAATACTTTTTACCTGATGCAATTTGAGCGGAATAATACTTCTTCGTTCTGATTGCAAAGTAGCACTTTTGCCTTTTCCGGTAAAACGCGTGGTCTCAACCAGCGAATTCCAGGCGCCACAACTCGAACACTGCCCCAGCCACTTCGGCGACTCGTTACCACACTGTTGACACACAAAGGTGATCTTTTGTTTTAGCATACTGTGCATTACACCACGCTTGATTTGGAATGTCTAGCCAGAACGGTGTATAATCCGTTTTTACTGAAACAGTTATGAAAAGAAAAGAAGACTCAAATCTACAAGCTCTCTATACTGAACGGATTAAACCGGTGAGTGGCACTTTACATCGGATGAGCGGCATCCAAACGCCAAATATACGACGCCCGGCTGAAGACATGGCGGCACGGCATATTGATTTAGAAAATCTTAATTTACGCATTACTGGCATTACTACTACCATCCTGGAAGTAAAACGTTTGTTCGGACGCACTGTCCGTGAAGAAGACTTAGAACCTGAGTTATCAAACAGATTAATCGAGCATACGAATACGACGTTTGCTACCGCACAATACATGTTTAAACAAGATCTTCACGGAAGTACATCGTTAAAAAAACTGGTAAGCGATTTATTGAATACGGTTGACTGTTACTATCACTTAGCCGTAATTAATCAGACTCCCCCCAGATCTGTATATTTGGGATGAACCCTGGTTACGTAATTTTTTACAAGTACCACCGCAAACAGAAAACAAAGAACCGTTTTATAAGTATCTCGAATCTTCAAAAGTATTCCGCCAAATTGAAGAGGAAATTATTACCAAACTTACTGGCACCGCAAGTCCAAATATACGACAATTGCTCGGTGAAGCCGGTGCGTTGTTTGCGTACATACAAACCGGAATCGGCCTGGCTGCGCGTGAACGCCCGAATTTCCAAAAACTGCAAAACCGACTGTCGCTACTCCTCAGATTATTACCGGATCAAACCAAAGAAATACTCGAAACTTTACAAGATCCAACTGTTTTTGCAAACTTAGTTATTGAACCGCTCAGTGTAAGTCAAATCAGTAAGTTTTGGATTGAGTGTTACAATCAAGCAGCGTTAAAACTTGCGATGGCTTCTCACCATGGAGTCAAAAAAACAGATGAAATCATTACGAATGCATTACTAATTGGATACCTCCGACCAGTAGTGATAGACGCACTCGGAAGTTATAAATCATTTCAAAACTCGGAAAAAAACATCAAACAGGCGAACGAACGACTGCAAGAGATTGATTTTGGCTCTTGGTTAAATAACTATTCACCCTTACAGCAACATATTGTGGAACAGGTGCTTTTTCCGGAGAATAAACATTGAATTAAAAGGCTTTATTTCTATTGAAAATAACAATAAACTTTTGGTTTCAAAATTTAAATAGTAGCATGATTTTGTTATAATCCTCTCCACTCATGCCGGAAATACTAAAAACTAACATTTTTCCCTGGACAGAAAAAGAACTGAGTGACAAAGCTCAAATTGTCAACGTTCCATCCCAAGAAGCTGCTAATTATATTGAGCAACTATGGCATGGCAATGCCACTCGAATCGCTTATTCATTTCAAGAAGACCAGTTAGCAGATGATTTTTTCCGTTTTCTTTTAGGAGAAATACAAATGCATCGAGTGAAAGCAGAGCTGTATCCGGATACTGCAGTATTATGTCTGCAAATGAATCCTCAACCCACTATTCTAGTCCTTGATGCTATTGAAGCGATGTATTTGAACCAGGAAAATCCAGATCAACATGCCCTTTTTAAAGATCCACGTTTAGGAAAGTTCTTAGAATACGTAGCTACTGGCGTATATAATACGCGAGCAATTTTGATAGGAAAACGGTCACCTCATGAGTTGATGCGTTATACCACCCATTATTCAATTACTGATCATAGAAACAGTACTGAATAAAACATTATCGGTACCCAATGGGTTTCGCGTGTGATACCAATGAGAGGGAAATTTTGCGTTTTTCCGGATTAATTTCTTCAATCGTACATTCCACTTCCTCGCCTACCTTCGGCTCTTCACCCGGCGCCATTTTGGAAATGTGCACGAGTCCGTCAATGCCGGGCAGCAAAGACACAAACACGCCGTACGGCGAAATGCGCGCGACCGTGCCTTTGACCACCTGTTCGACTGAAAAAACTTTGGTCACATCTTCCCACGGATCAGCCAAAAGCTGCTTGAGGGAAAGGGTCAGCTTGCCGCTTTTTTCATCAACACCAATGACTTTGACGTCAATCTTTTGCCCGACTTTGCAGTAGTCACCCGGGTTTTCCACTTTTTCCCAGGCAATTTCTGAGATATGAATGAGACCCGGCAACTGCAAATCATCGGCAATTGTCACATTGACAAAGACGCCAAAGGGAACAATGCCGGTGGCCTCTGCCGTATAGGTATCGCCGATTTTGACTTTACTTAAAACCGCTTTCTGCTCTTCAGCTGACAGCATCGGCCGCTGGCTGAAAACGAGCCGGTTGACTTCCTGATCAGCTTCAATGACTTTGGCTTTGACTCTACGGCCGGACGAGCGCTCGCCGCCTTTGACCAAATCCTGATTGGCCTGTGACATGGGAATAAAACCCCGCAGACCCTGATAATCAACCAGAAACCCGCCTTTTGATAACTCTCGAATCGTGACTTCGACATCTTCGCGTGATTTCAGTTTTTCAGCTAATAATTCCCAACGCTTGCTCATGGCTGTGCGCCTGAGCGAAACGACCACCTGTCCGCGGTCGTTTTCGGTGTTGACCACGTGGACCGAAATGGTATCCCCGATTTTGAGGTTTTTGACGAGATCAATGATATGCGGCATCTCTTTTTCGTGGACGACTCCCTCGCCTTTGCCGCCGATATCAAGCAGCAACTGATGGGCGGAAACCGAAAGTACGGTGCCGGTGATGATGTCGCCGCGCTTAAAACCTTTGATCTGGTAGCCGGTTTGCGCCAGCAAATCTTCCATGGTTTGGGGTTCTGAGAGGGTAGTTTTCTGAGGTTTAACTAAGGGAACTGCTTTATCAGCTGCATTTTGATCTTTGATTTTTGCATTTTGTCTAGCAAAGCTAGATCTGGCTTTGCCAGACATTATTACTTTTGAATTGTCCATTTATGTCCATGTCCGCCTTTCGCAAGGAATAGTGGTAGTATACCCTGTTTGCGTGCTAAGTGCAATTCGACTACACTTAAGGTAATTAAGCCAAGATTTTAATTCTAAACTTAGAGTATGCCAGGTAGTGAATTTTCGATGAAAACACAAACCTTAGTAAATCTGATCAATATTACAATCATAATAAAAAACTTAACGAATGGCAGATTCTTAATCTATTTTCTTTGAAAAAGATCGAAAATCTACTACCTGGTATGTTCTGTCCGGAATGTAACCAACGCTTAATTCCACTGACGGTCAAAAACGATACCGGCAATTTCACCGCGCATTGCTGTATGTCATGCGCCGGGATCTGGACTGAAAGCGGCGCGGCCAACTTTTTAACCCCGCAGGATATCACCTATCTTATGTCTATCGTTCCCAAAAAAGGCGCCCATCCGATTGCCCAATACAATCTCTGTCCCAAAGACCGGACCACGCTGGAACTGTACAAAGGTGAAAATGTGCCGCCGGATGTCATGGTGTTTCGCTGCAGCAAATGCAATGGTTTCTGGTTCCCCGAAGGCATGCTGCCGAAATTTAAACGCGCCCAGGCTGCCAAAATTGATTATTTTAAAGCCTGGCACATTCCGCTGCCGTCAATTCATGCAGTCCTGTTACCGATTTTGGTCATGGCGATTCTGGGAACGACACTCATCATCACCCTCTCCGGTATCCGGGAGCAGCAGGATATCCGCAGCCGTGCAACTGATCCAATCTCTAAACCAGTCGTCACCTATCCTGCACCAGCGCAAGTATTTATCAGTTTCACGACTAAAACTGCCACAACTTCGCGTATCCGTTACTGGACAGATCCGCAAGTTGTCATGGAATTACCGGTTGCGACCACCCCCACCAAAACCCACTCAATTGTGTTATCAAATTTAGAAACGGGAAAAACGTATTCGTACCAAATCATTTTAAGTGGACCGCCGGAATTCGTCTCTGAAATCCAAACATTTACAATACAACTATAGAAATAAAAGCCTACCGTATTGGCTGAATTTATGAAGTTACGCTTGGCTTATGGTGGGAAAAGGAAGTTCGGGAAATGAAACTTGAACTGGAATTCGTCGGCGTAGCTGATTAAACGCAACTTGATATGCACGCGCAGTAATTATTTGTAATTGTTCATCTGTGAAATTACATCTAGGATAGCGTGACTCAGGTTCTTCAAACCAAGCATCAGATAAATTGGCTGGTTTTCTACCTCGAAAGATGGTTGCTTCTTGATAACGACTTATAGGTTCTTGTGAAGAACTATCTATAACTAAAACTTTGCACTGTAATTGATCTTGACTTAATCTAAAATCATCCCACTTAAATTTTGTTCGTACGCTTATACCGGTATCTCGCAGTGGTTGATCAACCGTTAACTTCATTTCTGTGCTTTTACCTGCATCTTCGCTAACATGTCTACCATTAATTAAGTAGCCTAGTGTATTTGATCTATTGCTAAACTCTACGATCACAGAGTTCCCTTCACTATCAACCATATCATCAAGTTGGGAAACACGAAGTCGATCATGCCAGTCAGTTTTAATAGTTTTCAGGAGTTGAAATAAATTATGTTTTGTAGGATTTTCTTCGCGGCGATCACGAAAACTTTGCCAAGCTTCTTGAGTTCTTTGAACTTGCTGTCCTAATCCTGTTTGTTTCAATGCTTCTCTCATAGAAGATGATAGTATACTATGGGTTTTTAAATAAGTCAAATTCCACAAAAAAATCCGCTGGTTAGAGCGGATTTGCTAATAATTGTACTTATGTTATAATATGCTTAGTGAATTACCTAGCTCAGATAACTCAGTCTCCAATGCTGATAATTGAGCCACCTGTCCTTAAAATCTCCGGATTTTTTTTATTTTCAGAAATAATATTCCTTTTCTGTTTAACTCAAACTCTCAGCGTAATTATTTTGAATTTAATAATAAATAAAAAGAAAGATAAGTACTGGATTGTTTTAATTGTATCTACCATCATTGCTGTAATAATCAGTTATACAGCAACCACATATTTGCTTGGATACGACTTAAGATACATGGATTTTATTAGAGGTTAACTTTTTTTCCTCAAGTCCTCCGGCCTCGATCTATTTTCGCAGACCCTTGCGGGCATACTATCGTCAACGCTAACATGTTTCACCCATCTGTTCGGAATGGGAAGCGGTGGTGCCATGTCGCTCAAGAGACCGAAAGGCTTCAGGAAAAAATCGATGAGCATGCTATGCATCATCGTCCCGAGGAACAATGTGACGAGGGATCCCAAGTGATATCAACCGAATCTCGTACATTGTACCCTGGCAATTTTATTGTGCAAATTTACATCCTAAAATGTGATCCCGATCCTCCTGACTAACGGAGGGGTTATGATAAAAAGTCTACTCTCAACCAATTAGTACTGGTCAGCTTAATGCCTTACGGCACTTCCACCTCCAGCCTATCAACCTGGTAATCTCCCAGGGGTTTATAAGGATACCTTATCTTGGGGTGGGCTTGGCGCTTGAGATGCTTTCAGCGCTTATCCCGTCCGAATGTGGCTACCCAGCAATGCCGGGGACTCCGACAACTGGCTCACCAGGGATTCGTTCACCCGGGTCCTCTCGTACTACGGGCGACGTCCCTCAAGTATCCAACGCACACACAGGATAGAGACCGACAATTATGTTACTCGTTATTTATAATAACGGACGAACTATTTCTAATTCGTTCTACATGTCGCCATGTAGTTCGGACTATATCTTAGATGCACCGTCTGGTGCGTCTTCTGACATATAGTCTCTGAGGATTCCTCATGTTATCTTGGAATTTGAAATATATAATCTAGTGGCACCTCTGGTGCACAACTTACTAATTTTATATTTCTAACTAGTTTATATTGGCACAAACCAGACACGTTTCCTACCAACATCGTTAAAATAAACGATAAAACTAGTAATATTACTATTCCAATTAACAAAAGGCCTTTCCTGCTGATTATCCGCACTTCTTGCTTTTTTACCATATTTCTATAGTAGCAGAAGATACATCGGAGTTTCCAGCATTTAGTCAGATTTATCCCGCCAATCATACTATTTTAATGAAGGCGGGATACTTTCAAATAAATAACAGTTCTCTTTATGATGATTCAGAATATCGGAAAGTGGACAGCTCATTATTAGTAATTTCGAATTACTAATGGTCTACTGTCTCACGACGTTCTGAACCCAGCTCGCGTACCCTTTTAACCGGCGAACAGCCGGACCCTTGGGACCTTCTTCAGCCCCAGGATAGGATGAGCCGACATCGAGGTGCCAAACCGCATCGTCGCTATGGACGCTCGGATGCGATCAGCCTGTTATCCCCGGGGTAGCTTTTATCCGTTAAGCCCCGAGCGCGACCAGGCGCATCGGGGGATCACTAAGACCGTCTTTCGACCCTGCTCGACATGTTCGTCTTGCAGTCAAGCTGGCTTCATGCCTTTACACGACGAGGCGCGATTTCCATCCGCGCTTAGCCAACCTTTGTACGCCTCCGTTACCTTTTTGGAGGCAACCTCCCCAGTTAAACTGCCCACCAGACAGTGTTTCGTGGCCGGATTTTTATGCGGCATCACGATAAGAGTCAACGTTTCCAAAGAGAGGTGTTCCATTGATGAACGCCTTGCGGCGTCCTCCCTCCTACGCTCGACAGTTAAAAACGTCTTCCCAGTGCCAAGTTACAGTAAAGCTCCACGGGGTCTTTTTGTCCATGTGTGTGTAGGCCGCATCTTCACAGCCATTTCAATTTCGCCGGGTAATAGCTCAAGACAGTTATCAAGTCGTTCTACCTTTCGTGCGGGTCGGAACTTCACGATTAATCAACTATTGCTAGTTGCGTAGACTATATCTTTATTAAAGAAGTGAAAGAAGATATTCCTTATTAAATCTTCTTTTTCCAGAAATATTCATTTGAAAAGCTAAATCAAAAATTTGTTCAAAGTTGATATTCCTAGTAAACAAAAATTCACAAATAGTTGCAAATTTTTCAAAGTCCTTTTGTTTACCGGAAAGTAACGGAAATCTTCGAAAATGTGGAATGATTTTTGTTACTAAATCCTGTAAACTTCTAACTTCATATTTTACTGTTTTATCGCTTCTGTCAGGTCTTATAGAACCACAACTGAAGTATTCTTTAAACAAAAGTAATACTTCTGCTCGATCACTATTTTGACTCACAGAAAAACTTGGTCGAATTTCGATTTTTGCTTTTAATCTATCTCTGGGAGAGAAGGAAATACAAAAACTTCCTTCTCCATCTGTATATCCTGAAAGATATACAGCTATTTGCTCACTTTTTAATACTGGCGTTTGAGGCATAATAAACACCTCTCAATCTTCAATACAATATTAGTATATCGCATTTTGATATCAGTCGTTACGGGGTCAATCCACCAATTGGCGGACGACTTCCCACGGTATTATCCTTTCTTACAGGACTTCACCGTTATAAGCCAGTTTTTAACGTCGGGCTTGCACGATCCGCTTACCCGACAAGGAACTTCGCTCAGAAGTTTGTTAACTCATAGTCGCCTATGAGATCAGACTATATCTTAACCTTTAATTGTCATTCCCGCGCGACCCCTCACAGAGGCTAGTCCTCTTGTAGGGAAAGCGGGAATTCATATCAATATAGATTCCGGATCAAGTCCGGAATGACATTGAAAAGATCTTGCGCGTATAGTCGTTGAGGATGCTTATTATTATGGTCCAATATAAGGAGGTAAAATACTGCAATAATATTGCAAAAAACCTACTGGTACAAAACACGGATTAAATAACCAAAATACTCCTCCTATAAGGATAACCATTAATAAGATAAAAACTAATAAGCCTTTCCTGCTGATTGTCTGCACTTTTAGATTTTTACTTGGCATAAAACCATAGTACTAAAAGATACTCAGATATTCCAGCATACAGCGCAATTTTTCTTATCTTCAATTTCGGCTATCGAAGATTTAAGAGAGGT
>Ga0209542_10021467_pt1 | contig 10115 bp, 7 predicted proteins | sample RifCSPhighO2_01_FD_184028 | JGI IMG/M metagenome (GOLD analysis project Ga0209542, IMG submission 184028) | Soil microbial communities from Rifle, Colorado - Rifle CSP2_plank highO2_0.1 (SPAdes) (version 2) | ecosystem: Environmental > Terrestrial > Deep subsurface > Rock core/Sediment ...
AACAAGGAGAATCAGTTATTGCAAAGATTACAAAACGTCCAGAAAAGAAAACAAAAACCATATGGCAAGATGTTATGGATGTTTTGCATCAACTTATTTTAGGCCCTAAAAAAGAAGGCTCCGGCGATAAAGTGACTTATAAATGGATGGAAAGCGCAAAATCTGAAGAAGGTGAAAGGGAAATGTTGCTTAGTCCGGGTGAAAGAGAAGTTCTTACAGAAGTGGAAAATAAATTAAAAAAGCCGGTTTTTAGGACATATATAAGAGGGGTTTATGTAGCTAAAAGAGAAAATTGGAATCCGTCCCATAAAATTCTTACCAGAACTTATTTCACCCATTTCCAGACTAATAATTTGAATTTTTTAAGATTTACCACTGTTACAAGGCCTAAAACCCATTACATTTTCCGCAAAAGGATACCATTTTTAAGATCAAGGAGGATGTTTAGAAATTATATTGCAAGATTCGCGCCTCTTTTTCCGAACAGAAAAGGAGAAGCGCCGATTTTAAATACCGAAGAGCTGGCGACCATTTACCACTTTCCGTTTAAAGTTACAGGATTGGTTTCTCCTACAATGTCGCGCGTACAGTCTAAAAAGGGAGGGCCGCCGCCAAACCTACCCACGGAGTAAGTTAGAATTTAGAAAAATAGAAATATAGAAAAATAGAATACGAAAATGGCGACACAATCTTTTAAAGATCTTATTGTTTGGCAAAAAGCCCGCGATGTAGCAGTTAAGATTTATAAAGTTACCGACCAGTTTCCAAAATCAGAAATATATGGACTCGTCAGTCAAATGCGAAGATGTGCGATTTCTATTTCATCTAACATTGCAGAAAGTTATCATAGATATCACCCAAAAGATAAGCAAAGGTTTTTATCAATAGCGTTTGGATCAGGTTCGGAATTAGAAAGCCAAATAGAAGTTGCTAAAATATTATATCCTAAAGCAGATTTTAGCGAAGTTGAAAAAGACATTCTAGAAACAATGAAAATTCTTAATAAATTTTTAACAAAGTAGATATTCTATATTTCTATCTTTCTAGATTCTATTTTCTCACTTTATGAATAACAAAACAGTATTTTTTGGATTGACTTCTTTCAGGAACCAAAAACAAAAATTCGGCATCAAGCAAGATGACCGCCGCAGACATTTTTACACTATTGGAAAAACCGGTATGGGCAAGTCAAACCTGATGGAAAACATGGCTATCCAGGACATACAAAATGGCCACGGGGTGGCGTATGTTGATCCGCACGGCGAGGGAGCTGAAAAGCTTTTAGACTTTATCCCCAAGGAAAGGATTAAAGACGTGGTTTTTTTCAACCCCGCCGATTTGGATTTTCCCATTGCTTTTAATGTAATGGAAAAAGTGGATTTTAGGTATAGGCACTTGGTGGCCGGAGGATTAATGGGTGTTTTTAAAAAAGTTTGGCCGGATGTTTGGTCTGCCAGAATGGAATACATTTTAAATAATTCAATTTTGGCGCTTTTGGAGTATCCGGATTCAACTTTGTTGGGTATTAATAGAATGCTTTCTGACCCGGACTATCGCGCAAAAGTAGTGGAAAAAGTAATGGACCCCATTGTAAGATCTTTTTGGGTGACCGAATATGCAAGGTACACCCAGCGTTATGAAATTGAAGCGACAGCGGCCATACAAAACAAAGTCGGGCAGTTTGTTTCCAATGCTTTAATAAGAAATGTAATCGGCCAAACAAAATCCACTATTAATATGCGCAAAATAATGGATGAAGGAAAGATATTAATTTTGGATTTGTCCAAAGGCAGGATCGGGGAAGATAATTCAAGGTTGCTGGGAGCGCTTTTAATTACCAAATTGCAATTGGCGGCCATGAGCCGGGTTGATATTCCAGAAGAAGATAGGAAAGATTTTTATTTGTACGTTGACGAATTCCAAAATTTTGCGACAGAATCTTTTGCTAATATTTTGTCTGAAGCCAGAAAATACCGTTTGAATTTAATTGTCGGCCACCAATACATTACCCAAATGGATGAAATTGTCAGAGATGCGGTTTTTGGAAACGTTGGCACTTTGGCGGTTTTTAGAGTTGGCGCTGAAGACGCCGAATTTTTGGAAAAAGAATTTTCGCCGGAGTTTACCGCCGAAGATTTGGTTAACTTGCCAAAGTACAACATTTATTTAAAGCTGATGATTGACGGAATAGCCAGCCATCCTTTTTCTGCACAGACACTACCTCCGCCAATTCCGCTGAAAGATTCAAATAGATCAAAAATAATAGATGCGTCACGGGAAACTTACGGCATTAAAAAAGAAATCGTTGAAGAAAAAATCACTCAGTGGACTGAAAGTGGCAACGATGCAATGTCAGCTCAAAGTTCGGGCAAGCCAAAAATTATCAGCCCAAAACCGGCTGTTTCGGGCGCGCCAATGCCAAAGCCCAGCCAGGATGGCCAAACAACACTTTACGATGCCATTTGCGACAACTGCGGCAAGCCGACAAAAGTGGTTTTTGAGCCGCAAAAAGGCAGGCCGGTGTATTGCAAGTCATGCATGAAGAAAATGAAAAACGCAGCAGCAGTGCCTATGCAATCTGCACAAAGTACGGTAAAGATTTCACAGGCAAGCGAAGAAAAAAATCAAAATGTGCCGATAGGAAATGTTTCATTTAATGCGTCCCGGCAAAAATCTGAAAATTCCATGTCAGTTGCCAAACCGGCCAAAAGAAAAGAAATAAATTTATCAGAGCTTAAAAAAGCGCTTAATGAGTCATTGGAAAAAAAGGAGGAGGAAGAGCCTAAAAAAATAAAAGAAGAGCCAATAAAAGTCAAAGAAGACAAAAAGAGAGATGATTTGGAAGATAAAAATAAAGGCATAATCCAACCCGGGCAAAAAATAGAATTTTAATGAAATCAATAAAAGATTTTAACGTTAAAGATAAAAAAGTTTTGGTAAGGTGCGACTTTAATGTGCCTCTGGATGTTGCCGGAGGCATTTTAGATGACTTTAGGATTTTAGCCGCTTTGCTTACCATTAAATACTTAATTGAAAAAAAAGCAAAAGTTATTTTAATGAGCCACTTGGATCCGGAAGACACATTATTTGTCAATCCTAAATTTTCTTTGCAGCCGGTGGCAGAAAAATTATCAGAACTTTTGGGCGTTGAAGTTGCAATAACAGACGACTGTATTGGCCAAGACGCAGAAAAAAAAGTAAGTGAGTTAAAAGGCGGCCAAGTTTTGTTGTTGGAAAATGTAAGGTTTCATATGGGCGAATCTCAAAACAGCGATGAATTTGCCAAGAATCTTTCAGCGCTTGGAGAAATTTATATTAACGAAGCTTTTTCGGTCTGTCACCGGGCCCACGCATCAATTATCGGTGTGCCAAAATATCTGCCGCACGGGGCGGGGCTTTTATTGGAAAAAGAAATTGAAAATTTAAGTAAAATTTTAAAAAATCCCAAAAGGCCTCTTGTGGCGGTTATCGGCGGTAAAAAAGCAGGCACAAAAGCAAAATTTATTGAAAATATTTCAGAAATTGCGGATGCGGTGCTAGTGGGAGGATTGATAAAAAAAGAAATAGAAGAAGAAAAAATAACATTTGAAAATCCAAAAAAAATAATCAGCCCGGTTAATGATTTGCAAGCTTTGGATATTGACGAAAAAACTATAGAAATTTTTAAAGAAAAAATACTAAAAGCAAAAACTATTATTTGGAACGGGCCCTTTGGCCGTTTTGAAGATGAAAAATTTAAAAACGGGACATTGCAAATAGCCAAAGCAATTGTTGAAAGCAATGCGTTTTCAGTGGTTGGTGGAGGCGAAACCGTTGAATTTTTGAAAAAAGAGGGTATGATTGATCAATTTAGCCATGTTTCAACAGGCGGCGGAGCCATGTTAGATTATTTAAGCGGTGAAGAACTCCCTGGATTAAAAGCACTAGACTAATATGAATAAAATCAAAAACATTGAACAAGCAGCGCAGAGGATTAAAAAAGCGGTCCTAAAAAAGGAGCGTATTATTTTGTATGGAGACTCTGATTTAGATGGTATTACTTCGGTGGTTATTTTGGGGGAAGCGATTAAGAGCTTAGGGGGTGAGGTTTTTATGGTCATGTTTCCTGATCGCGAAAACGACGGATATGGAATTAATTTAAGAGCTTTGGAATTTTTAAAGGATAAAGCTCCTGCACTTTTTATTACGCTGGATTTGGGAATTGGAAATGTAAAAGAAATTGAAATGGCCAACGAAATGGGGTTTGAAGTGATTGTCATTGACCATCACGAACCTTTGGACGCTTTGCCCTCTGCCAAAATTATTGTTGATCCAAAGCAGTTGGGCGATGATTCCGGCTTTACTTATTTGGCAAATGCCGGCCTGACTTTTAAACTGGCAAAAGAAATTTTGGGCGATGACTTGTCTTTAAATTCGGAAAACAGTTTTCTTGAATTGGCCGCGCTGGCCACCATTTCTGACATGGTGCCTCAGGTTGGCGACAACAAAATTTTTATTGAAAAAGGACTGCGGTCTTTGAAAAATACTTTCCGGCCGGGATTGCGTGCTTTTTTGGAGGCTTTGGGCGAGGGAGAAGTGGCCGCGGGCGGATATATGAAAGTGATTTCTTCACTTAACGCCGCCGAATCCATTAATTTTATGAATGAGTCGTTTTTGCTTTTAACCGAATCTTCACCTGCAAAGTGCCGGGATATGGCAGAAGGATTAATTGGAAAAACTCAATTTAAACAGCAACAAATAAAATCAGTTTCAGAGGAAGTGGCAAGACGTTTTGCTAAAAGTCCAGATTCACCGATTATTTTTGAAGGAGATCCGGCTTGGCGGCTGGTGCTGGCGGGGGCGGTGGCTTCTATTATTGCCCAAAAATATGAAAAACCAACTTTTATTTATAAAAAAATGGATACAGAGTCGTGCGGATCGGTCAGAAGCTTGAAAGAAAACCAAAATTCCGTGGAGGCCATGAAGTCTTGCAAAGATTTGTTAATCACTTACGGAGGCCATGCCAAAGCATCGGGTTTTAGAATTAAAAACGAAAATTTGGAAAAGTTTAAAAAATGTTTGGTAACATTTTTTGAGAAAAATAGAAATATAGAAAAATAGAAATATAGAATTTACCATGAAACACATAATTATTTACACAGATGGTGGGAGTAGGGGCAATCCCGGTAAAGCGGCGATTGGCGTGGTGTTTTGCAATGAAAAAGAGGAGATTATAAAAAAATTCGGGGAATATTTGGGAGATAATTTGACCAATAACGAAGCCGAATACCAAGCCGTCATTTTTGCGTTAAAAAAATTTAAAGCTTTTTTTGGAAAAAAAATTGCGGAAGTGAGTGAAGTTGAGGTGCGCAGCGATTCAGAACTTTTGGTCAACCAAATGAACGGAAAGTATAAATTGGAAAATGAAAAAATCCAGAAATTTTTTATAGAAATATGGAATTTGAAAATTGATTTTAAAAACGTCAAATTCAAAGCCATTCCGCGTGAAAAAAACAGGGAAGCGGATAAATTAGTAAACGAAGTATTAGACGGCGAGTCTAGCAGCCAAAAATTGTTTTAGATTAAAAAACTGTAGTCGTGTATTTATCCAACGTTGCATGAACGCACGATGTAAGTTCAACAAAAAAATCGTCCCGATTTTATCGCGGACGATTTTTTTGTTGGATTAGCAAGGCCGTAAGCCGAATTCTGTGTTATGTGATTATCTATCTGTCCTCGATGTTGCCATCGGGATCAAGCGAACTACTTTTAACAGATTACCAGTATGTATTCCTGATTTTCTGCTTTGTTCTTGCGCCCAATAAGGATTTAGCCGTTTCATTTTGGCATTTCTGCCAAACTTACCTTTTCAGGTACCTTAACCTTTCGGTCTTGGCGTCACTGTTCGCACCTCGCATCTTACGATGGACGGCTGTTAGCCGCTATTATTTTAACCCTTTTTCAAAGAGTGGGTGTTCGGACTTTCCTCCCCGCACTCGCGTACGGAGCAATCACTCACCTTGCTAATCCATTCCCATGGTAGCAAATTTAAAAACCCTTGTCAAGTGCAATGAAACAGTGTATTATACAAAAGATGTTCTTTTGAAAAATTCCATAACTTTCGCCTTTATGAAGGGGCTCTGACATGGCTTACCTCGTTGAGCGCATAGAAAAATGTCTGCGCGCCTGGGAAGATCTCTGGTTTTTGGTGGAAGCAGGGAGTAGGGCGATGATCGCTCTCGGTAAACCCCCGGTGATGGATTTGAGGGAACCGGTTCTACAGAATGCGCCTAAATTTCGCAAAAAACTTCTGAAAAATCGGCAAAATCCGGTCAATATTTTAGACTTTTTGCCGTCAAAATTGTGGGATCAAACCATCTATGCATTGCCAAACTTTGCAAGCCAGATTGCACCATGGTGTATGCATTCTAGGCGGCTTTACTTCATCAGAGAAGACTTGCAGGCGGTTCTTAACGCCACTTCTCTTGATGGTGTTACTTGGGAGGATATATATTTCCCATTTCCATCTTTTGTCGTGTGTTTACAAAAACCCCTCAAAGATAAGAGTAGTAATGACTATGATTTAGTCATGGTCACTACCACTAACCACGAACAAATAGGAGGACATGAGATTCCCGTAATAGATTTTACTTATATCGGCAAAGCATGTGATTCCTATCAACCACTTAGCTTTGCGAATCGAGAAAATATTCGGTATAGAATGGAAAAAGGGCAATGGGAACACACTAGACAGCTTGTTCTGGGTTTTATGAAGAAGATTGACTCACCCCACAAACCGTTTGTTAGGAGTTTCTTCTTCGGTTTCACAAGTGAATCGCGTGCGTTAGAGGTCATGTCAACAGCTCAGATGATTTCAGATAATGTTAAAAAGGATCAAGGAAGTTTATGGGCTGATGATGTTGAGCTTAATAACTCGGCCGTAAGAGTTATAGCGGGCATGTGCCTCTACCTCAAAACACTCCCCTTCGGCAGCCCGCATCAGTCTGAGTGGAGGCCAGTTCCACGATCAGGTTTACCTGATCCCAGGGCCATTAGTAATGAAGCCCAGGTTTGCACTGTTTCTAGCTGCTACAAGCTCACCACAGAAGAGCGGGTGGTGTTGGGATTGGAAGGCACGATTGAACAGCGCGCATCATACGAGCTTTCTTGCCATTTCCGCCAAGGACACTGGCGGCGTGCTCCTGGATTAGGACATGATCCCAATGCCCCAAAAACAGTGCATGTGCGGCCTTGCATTGTCCGCAAGGATCGTTTGCGAGAAGGCGAACTGCCAGGAGGCAGTCAAGCCATTGTATAGGGTTTCATAACCGCTCGGAAATTTCGGGCGGTCTTTTTTTTGTTTAAGTTGTAAAATAACAAAAAAAATACTAATATACCTTATAGAAATTGCTTTGCAATTTATATAAATAATCACTCGGTCGAAATGGGAAAATTAAATTTTCCCATTTCTCCCTCCTTCATATTTATGGAAATTTTGCCAAAACCAAACAACGGGAAAAATTTAGTGATTGAAGTTGACGGCAGGAAATTTGCCCGCTACCCCGTAAAAACAAAATTAATCACTCCCGAAGACAAAGACATTTCAGTAATTATTGCGGAGTATGTTAAAAAATATCTTCAGCCGGGAGATATTGTTTTTGTAAGCGAAAAAGCGGTGTCTATAACACAGGGCAGGTCTTATCCTTTGCAAGCGATTCAACCAAGCTGGCTGGCCACATTTTTATCAAATTTCGTGACAAAAACCCCCATTGGCATTGGCCTTGGATCTCCCCAAACCATGCAGCTGGCCATTGAAGAAGTTGGTGTTGCCAGAATTTTATTGGCTTCTTTTATTGGCGCAATGGGTAAAATGATTGGCATTAAGGGATGGTTTTACATTGTGGCCGGGCACGGAGCGCGCTCAATTGACGGGGCGGTGCCGTACGCTTTGCCTCCTTACAATACATATGTTTCAAAGGGGCCAATTAATGCAGATGAAGTTGCCGAAAAAATCGCGGCAAAAATAAATGCCAAAGTTACCATTGTTGACGCCAATGATTTTGGCGTAAATATTTTGGGGGCAAGCAAAGGAATAGACAATAAATTAATTGCAAAAATAATCAAAGACAATCCATTGGGCCAGTCAGACGAGCAAACGCCAGTTGGTATTATTCGTGAAGTAAAAGAGCCGGTCGTTGAAAAATTTTTTCCGTCTTTGGTGGTTAGAAAAGCGGTGTTGGAAGACCTCCAAAAAATTACCGTCATTGCTAAACTTTTGCATATAGACATTCCTGGTTTTGTTTGGGACAAGCCGGAATACATCGCCCGCCAAATTGATAATGGAGAATATTTTGTAATAGACAAAGAAGGGTCAATTGTGGGCGTTATGAGCATGCGCCAAAGAAATCATAAAATGCACATTGAAACATTGGTGGTGGATTATCAATTCCAGTCAAAAGGCTTTGGAACACTTTTCATTGAATTTGCCAAAAAAGTTTCCCTTCAAAAAGGTTTTAAAACCCTGCACGCTTATTCTTTCATTGATTACAATATGGAAAAATTTTACTTAAAAAAAGGATTTACGCGGCTGGAGCATTTTGGATATTATAACAATCACAAGTACTACTGTTTTGAAATGAAATTATAAAAAGCGTACATGATATGATCCACAAATTTTTAAACACGCAAACAAAATCAATTAGCTGGGCCTCTTTAATTTTAGCGGCGTCTTATTTATTTTCCGCAATGCTGGGGCTTTTCAGAGACCACTTGTTGGCCAATAAATTGGGCGCGGGCAACGAATTAGACGTGTATTACGCGGCTTTTACAGTCCCTGATTTTATCACATTAATTTTGGTATTTGGCGCCATTTCAGCGGCTATGATCCCCATTTTCAGCGCCTATCATGCAAAGTCAAAAGATGAAGCGTGGGAATATGTGTCAGCCCTTTTAAATACTTTTTTAATTTTTTTAATTATTATTTGTATTTTTTTAATAATTATTACGCCCTTTTTAATTTCATTAACTGCGCCCGGTTTTTCCGGCGCCAAACGGGATGCTGTCATAATGCTGATGCGGATAATGTTTTTAAGCCCCATTATTTTGGGGATAAGCAATATGATCAGTGGAATTTTACAGGTTTTTCACCGTTTTTTGGTGACGGCGTTGGCGCCCATTTTTTATAATATTGGCATAATCATCGGCATTTTGTTTTTCTTGCCGCGCTTTGGCTTAGTGGGGCTTACTATGGGCGTTATTTTGGGCGCTGTTTTTCATTTAATAATACAGCTTCCCGCCTTTTTCCATTCAGGATTTAAATACAAAAGAACCAAAGCACTCAACGAGTTGAGTGCTCGGCCGAGCACTAAAAATAAAATTTTTAGTGCTCTGGTTTTCAATTTTCGGCACCCGGGAGTCATAAAAACATTCAAACTCATGGCGCCAAGGTCCATGGGGCTTGGCGCGGGGCAGTTTAACACCATTGTCACCACGGCCATTGCTTCAACCCTGGTTGCGGGCAGCATATCGGTTTTTAATTTGGCAATCAATTTATCTTCTTTTTTGGTAAACACGGTGGCGGTCTCAATTTCAACCGCCGTTTTTCCGGCAATGACTCTGGCCCACGCAAACCAAGATAAAAAAGACTTTGAAAGGAAATTTTCCCGGTCTTTTTTGCAAGTCGTTTTTTTAATCGTACCCGCCAGCGTTTTAATTTTTACTTTGAGGGCGCAAATTGTCAGGGTTATTTATGGTTCGGGCCGTTTTGATTGGCTGGATACGCGTCTGACTGCCGCTTGTCTTGGAATTTTTGCCCTGGGCCTTTGTTTTCAGGGATTAATTTTTATTCTGTCAAAAACATTTTACGCCGCCCACAACACCGTTATCCCTGCTGTCATCAGCGCCGCTACGGTTGCCTTCAACATTGGCGCCAGCTTCTTTTTTGTCTGGCTCATTGGGACTAACGCCGCTTTTTACTCTTTTGTGCAATTTGTTTTAAGATTGCAGGGGATTAATAATATCAGTGTAATCGGTTTGGCGCTGGCTTTTTCTTTGACTGCTATTCTTGAGGCGAGTGTATTATTGTTTCTCATTTATAAAAAGTTAAAAATATTCAAAGCCAGGGATTTGTCATTGTC
>Ga0209542_10021468_pt1 | contig 10115 bp, 9 predicted proteins | sample RifCSPhighO2_01_FD_184028 | JGI IMG/M metagenome (GOLD analysis project Ga0209542, IMG submission 184028) | Soil microbial communities from Rifle, Colorado - Rifle CSP2_plank highO2_0.1 (SPAdes) (version 2) | ecosystem: Environmental > Terrestrial > Deep subsurface > Rock core/Sediment ...
TGGCTGTTCGCCATTTAAAAAGTTACGCGAGCTGGGTTCAGACCGTCGTGAGACAGGTTGGACTCCTATCTACTGCAGGCGTTCGATTCTTGAGGGGATTTGCTCCTAGTAAATTTTGCTACTTCAACGAGAAATCGTTGATGACAAAGTGGCTAATAACGGTGAAATCTTGTGAAGATTTGGTCTGTTGATAACTACTGTCGGCCTAGTCCGTAGACAGTAGTACAATGGTAAGTATGAAAACTTACTTGAGGACCAGAGATAAACAAGACAATACCGTGGGAAGTCGACCGAAAGGTTTGACCCCGTAACGACTTGTTCCTGACGATACGTCGGAACAGACTTGCATGTAGAGGAATCGTTTCTTTGAAAACGACTGCTCATGCGGGTAATACGCCAACATCCTAATCCCGCCACGGTAGGAAAGGATGAAGATATAGTCTGCGCTCCTGGTGACAGGGGAATTACGCGACGAGAGGACCGGAGTGAACTGACCGCTGGTGTGCCTGCTGTCTTGCCAAGGGCATCGCAGGGTAGCTATGTCGGGAATGGATAAATTCTGAAAGCATCTAAGAATGAAGCCAACCCCAAGATTAGGAATCGTTATTAGGGCCCTGGGAGATGACCAGGTTGATAGGCGCTAGGTGTAAGTCCCGCAAGGGATTGAGCCGAGGCGTACTAATTGCCCGAATCTTATTAGGAAACTTCTAAGCCACACTCTGTCCTGCTAAATGAAATCAACCCCTCGATTAAACTCGGGGTAAACTACAATAAAAACGAATTTTAAGTTCTGGTGCTTCGTCGCGTGGGCAACACCCGTTCTCATTCCGAACACGGCAGTTAAGCCACGTTGAGGCGATGATAGTCGCAAGGCGAAAGTAGCTAGGCGCCAGAACTTAGTATTCGTTTTTTTGTTATAATAAACGCATGAATTCCTGGTCTCGCAGGCGCAAGAGGATTATTTTGAGCATCCTTATTTTTATTGTTGTCGTACTTATTGGCGTGCCGATGTTCTTCCTCTTCTATCGCGCGCCGACATGTTTCGACGCAAGACAGAATGGCGATGAAGCCGGAGTGGATTGCGGCGGCGGCTGCCAGCTTCTCTGCAGCGCGGAGTCCTTGCCGCTTCTGGTGAAGGGTGACGCTCGCGTATTGACGCTTGCTACGAGCACGTATCAAGTCGTGGCGCTTGTCAGCAACGCCAATGCTTCCGCCGAGATATATCGCGCCGGTTATACACTAAGGCTTTTCAGCACGTCTTCCTCTATTCCGGTCAAGGTTATAGAAGGTTTCTCATATGTCCCCAAGGGTTCCGAATTTGTAATTTTTGAAGGTCCGTTTACTCTCGAAGCCGACGTGGTGCCAGTCCGGGCTACTCTTGAATGGAAGGAAGAAACTCTAATCTGGAACAAGAATTCAGCGGACGCTCTAGCACTTGTTGCTGCGGAGCCGGCTTTCTCCAGGCTCGAAACAAGCCCACGGCTCGAAGCGGTTATAAAAAATGTTTCCCTCGAATCCGCCTCGAACATAGACTTATCCGCGCTGGTTTATGATGCTGACGGCAACATATTCGCTGCTTCAAAAAGCTTCATTGACTTGCTCCAGCCCGGCGCTGAGAGCCGCGCCATATTTACCTGGCCCAAAGCGTTCGACCGTGAGCCGGCGCGTACGGAGATTATTATTCGCGTTTTCCCGGACAGAAGCTTCGTGAGATAGTTCGACAGGCTCACTATAAATGATCAAGATTTTGGACAGAATAGAGATAGATTGGCATCTCTTCGTGCCGGCGCTTGTCATCTCGCTTGCCGGGCTCATAACGATGAACTCGCTCTCGGGGGAAAATTATTTCTTCTTCCGGCAATCTATCTGGATTCTCGTTTCGGTCATGGTTTTCCTCGCCACCTCCGCCGTCGATTGGCATTTCCTAAAGAGAACCACTGTCATTATGCCGGTGTTTCTCGGTATGGTCCTGGTGCTTGTGGCACTTTTTGCGGCCGGCAGCGTTACCAGAGGCGTAGTGAGCTGGTTCCAGTTCGGCTCACTCGCTTTCCAACCATCCGACCCTGCCAAGCTCGTCATCATTCTCATTCTTGCCAAATATTTTTCAAGAAGGCATATAGAAATAAAAAATCTTCGCCACATCATCGTCTCGAGTGCTTACGCGCTCCTCATATTTTTCCTAGTATTTCTCCAGCCTGATTTCGGAGGGGCGATGGTCATCTTTGCCATTTGGCTTGGTATGGTTCTTATCTCCGGCATGTCGAAGAAGCATTTGGCCTTTGTGGGACTTCTCGGCCTTGTCATATCGGCCGGACTTTGGCTCTTCGTTTTCGCGCCGTACCAGAAGGCGCGTGTTATCTCTTTCATCCACCCTCTCTCCGACGTACGCGGCGCAGGATACAACGCTTATCAGTCCATGGTGGCCGTTGGCTCTGGGCAAATGTTCGGTAAGGGTATCGGGCAGGGGAGTCAGTCCAAGCTTCAATACCTACCGGAGTACGAGACGGACTTCATCTTCGCCGCATTCGCGGAGGAATGGGGGTTCGTTGGCACAGTACTTCTCTTAACTTTCTGTCTTCTGTTGCTTTTTCGTATCGTCAATAACGCCGAGCATTCGGCCACCAATTTCGAAACTCTTTTCGGTCTTGGTGTTGCGCTGTTTTTCTCCGTTCACATCGCGGTAAACGCGGGTATGAATCTGGGCCTCTTACCCGTTACCGGCATTACCTTTCCGTTCATGAGTTACGGCGGGTCGCATCTTCTCACCGAGTGGCTCGCTCTCGGCATTCTTTCGAGTATGAAAAACCGCTCAACAGGGCCGCGGATTTAGTATAAAGCCAGAGTTTTCCTGGCCATCTTTTCGAGAGAGAATTTTTCTTTGACAGTTTCGGCGAGGGCGGAGCCGAGACGGCTTCTTAGACCGGGGTCCTCCGAGAGTAGGACAAGCGTGGAGAAAAGGGTTTCCGAATCTTCCGCCGGCACCAGCGCGCCGTTCAAGCCGTTTTGAATCACTTCCGGAATGCCGCCGACGCTTGAGGCGATCACTGGACGAGAGGCGAGACCCGCTTCAAGCAGAGTGTAAGGCAAAGCTTCCGAGCGTGAGGGGAGGAGGAAGATATCGAACGCGGATAGATACTGTTTCGCGTTATCAAGATAGCCTTTGAAAATTACTTTATCCCTAATACCGAGTTCGTCCGCGTAGTCTTCCAAATTTTTCCTGACTTCTCCTTCGCCTATCATCACCAGAGTCGCGCCATCTTTCTTCGAGAATTTCTCCCAGGCATCGAGAAGCACATCAAGACCCTTGACCGGGTGGAGCTCGGAGAGTGTGCCGGCCACAAGAGTTTCCGGTTCGTGTATGCCGAGCGCGCGCCTCGCTGTGTTTCTCTCAAGCATCTGAAACGGCGCGATGCCGTTGTGGATGACCCTAAGCTTGTTTTGGATGAATGGGAAGTGTGAAATATCCTTCTTTGTTTTCTCCGACACACAGATTGTTTTATGCGACAGAAGAATCATGAGCCAGACGAATAACTTGACCACGAGTTTCTGCCACAGAGGTCGCGGTTCGTTGAAGGTCCACCCGTGCGTGGTAAAAATAATTTTTTTTACTCCGGCCATTCTGGCGGCGTAATTTCCAATCCCACCCATCTTCGAACTATTCGTATGAAATATATCCGGCTTCTCATGCCAGAGCGTGCGAAAGATGAAATAGAAAGATTTTATTTCATCGATAATGGAAATATCGCGATGCAGATGCGGTAGGGAAATAACTCTTATCTCTTCTGCCTTTAATTTTTCAACCAGTGCTCCAGCGCCGCCGCAAAGCACCACCACATCGTGTCCGGCCTTCTTCGCTTCCGTTGCCAGGTCGAAAACGTAGCGCTGAGCCCCGCCGAAATTCGATTTTGTTATTCCGTATATGATTTTCATCTTTAGCGTTGACAATTACTATTTTATCATACATAGTGAGTAAAGAATAGCCCTGGAGGGGTTTATGAAGGGTAAAGTAATTCAAGAGCTTCAGATGACTCAAAGATGGTGCGTCGAGTACAAGGGTACCAGAGTGCATTCAGAGATTTCCAAGAAGGTACCTGGTAATGCTTATGCGACCATTATCAACCCAGTAGGTTGTCCGAGAACCCACGTCATTTCTGGAGAAGATCATGAAGTGCCTCGGCACATTGTGGAGCATATCACTCGCGCAATAGCTATGATAGAGCAGGTAAAACACGGGCTGTAACAATGCCCGCTTCGAAGGGCCCGCATCGCCGCGGGCTCTTTCTTTTTACTAAAATTTTCATAAATTAATCTAGCATACGATTTTATCTGCCTATAGGCCAATAAAATCGTATAGAACAAATTATTTGATCAGTTATTTAATTAAGGTCGAAGTGAGAACGCAGATACTTGTCATTTTCTACTTCATCAGCGATTATGTATAGAATATCTTTTCCCACCCCGAATTCTGTTTTTAAAAGGCCAATGATATCTTCGCAGTCATGCGGGTATATCCATACGCTATCCTGCAGGCGATACAATCCAGCTTGCCCGAAAAGTTCCGATATGTGTTTTCTTATTTTCTTTTTCTTCTCTGGAATATCGAAGATGATCATTCTCCATTTTTTATCCCACCTTCTCGGTTTCTTCAATTTATAATTATCTATACTCCACAGCATTAATAGTTTCCCACCTTCTTTTGTCATTTCATAATGGCCGTCTTTGAATTTCAGCAATCCTTTTTTAGCCAATTTAGACGCGGAAGAAGACACATATTCTTTCTGGCGGGATTTAGGTAAGATTCCAAGTTTATCCATTGCTCCGAGAACATTGGGCGCTACAAGTGCTACGCTCAAAACTCCTGCCGTTGCCACGGTTTCCAGAATGATTCTTTGCAACTTTCCTCTACGGATCTTTTTTCTAGTTTTCTCCTCTAATTCACCCATACGATTTTATCTGCCTATAGGCCAATTATATCGTAATAAGGAAGTTCTGGAAAACTTAGTAGCACTTCCTTTTCTGGTTTTATTATTGTATAATGCATGTTTATGAGATTTCTCAATAGGAAAGAGCCTCTATTGCTACTTTTGGGTGACCTGTTCTTTTTCCTCGTGTCTCTTTGGCTCTCACTCCTAATCAGGAATGGGGAATTGCCGTCCGAGCAGTTTTTCTTTACCCACCTTGAGCCGTTTAGCGTGCTCTTCGCTGCTTGGATTCTGGTCTTCTACATAGCGGGTCTTTATGAGAAGCATACGGTCATATTGAAGAGTCGCCTGCCGAGCATTCTCGCGAAAACCCAGCTTACGAACTCGGGGCTCGCAGTCGCTTTCTTCTATCTCGTGCCGTTCTTCGGCATTACGCCGAAAACGATTCTTTTCATCTACTTATTTGTTTCCTTTGTCATTATTCTCGGATGGAGAATGTACGGCTATTTCGTTATTGGTCGCGGACCTATCAATAATGCCATTCTCATTGGTTCTGGGGAGGAGATGAAGGAGCTCTTGACTGAAGTGAACAATAATCCCATATACAGTTTGCACTTCGTCTCTTCCGTTGACCTAAATCGTGCGGACGAGAACGGTTTTTGGAAAGAGATTGTGGCCAAGATTTATTCCGAAGATGTCTCGATCATAGCCATCGATCTAGCCAACGAAAATGTTGAGCCTGTTCTGCCACATCTCTACAACCTCATCTTCTCCAAAATCAGCTTCATAGATATGCACAAGATATACGAGGATATTTTCAACCGGGTGCCACTTTCCCTTCTGCGATACAACTGGTTTCTCGAAAATATTTCGACTACTCCAAGGGCCGCGTACGACGCCATGAAGCGTATGATGGACATCACGCTTTCTCTTATTCTTTTTATCCCTTCGCTTATCATTTATCCTCTCGTTTACCTGGCTATTCGGCTCGACGATGGCGGGTCATTCTTCATTGTTCAAGAGAGGATAGGAGAAGGCAATAAAATTATTAGGATATTCAAATTCCGCACCATGACTGCCAACGATTCTGGGCAGTACGGTGCTTCAGGCACCTCGAAGCTTGAGATCACCAAAGCGGGAAAGTTTCTGCGGAACAGTCGTATCGATGAGTTGCCTCAGCTTTGGAACGTACTTAAAGGCGACCTCTCTCTCATCGGTCCGCGGCCGGAGTTGCCCGCTTTAGCTAAAGGCTATGCCGAAGAGATTCCTTACTACAATGTCCGGCATCTTATAAAGCCGGGCCTCTCCGGCTGGGCACAAATCTACCACGAACGCCATCCGCACCACGGGGTCGATACGGAGGAAACCAAGAACAAGCTCTCCTACGATCTCTACTACATCAAGAACCGCTCCTTCCTCTTGGATATCAAAATTGCTTTGAGAACCCTGGAAACGCTTATGTCTATCTCAGGCCGTTAGCTCGACTATGCTCACTATAAATAATATAATGCCCGAATGCGCAAACACGCCATAATCTCCTTAATTCTCCTTGTCTTCTTCGGGCTTATTGGCTGGTACTTTTTGTTCAATCAGAGTGTTCAAGGAGCGAGATATCCCTTCAGGTATGGACTCGATTTGGTTGGTGGCACCGAACTTGTATATACGGCCGATACTTCGAAGGTGGACGATGCATCGGGCGCCATGGAAACTCTGAAGGAGGTAATAGAAAGAAGGGTCAATATTTTCGGTGTTTCAGAACCATTGGTCCAGGTCGAGAGAGCTGGTCTTATTTCCGGTAATCCAACTAACCGTCTAATCGTGGAGTTGCCCGGATACAAAGATGTGGAAGAGGCAAAAAATTCTTTGGGCAAAACCCCCGTACTCGAATTCCGCCTGGCCAAGCCAGGGTTCGAGGAGATTGCCGCTAATAATCCCCAAGCGACGGTTGATGAACTATTTGCTCCGACGGATCTTACCGGCAGATACCTTTCCCGCGCCAGAGTCGAATTCAATCCCACCACGGGCGAAGCGGTAGTCGGCATTGAGTTCAATGCGGACGGGAAAAATCTTTTCGCAAAGATTACTCGCGAGAACAAAGGAGAAGTGCTGGCCATAATTCTCGACGGTTCGGCCATATCAATCCCGATTATCCAGGATGAGATTAGTGATGGCAAAGCGCAGATTACGGGAGCTTTCACCCCCGAGGAAGCCAAGGATCTAGTGAGGAACCTCAACTACGGTGCGTTGCCGGTGCCAATAGAATTTTCCGGCTCGCAACTCATAGGCGCGACCCTGGGCGAAGCGGCACTTGATGCCGGGGTGAGAGCGGGACTCATCGGTTTCGCGGCCCTCTCGTTGTTTCTTGTTCTCTGGTACCGCTTGCCTGGTTTCGTATCGGTGGTGGCTCTCGTCTCTTACATCATTCTTTCCCTTGCGATATTCAAGCTTATTCCGGTGACGCTCTCGGCGGCGGGCGTGGCGGGCTTCATCCTCTCTATTGGCATGGCTGTCGACGCCAACGTGCTTATCTTCGAGCGCACTAAAGAAGAGTTGAAGAATGGTAAGAATATCCCCAATGCCCTGCACGAAGGCTTCCATCGCGCGTGGCTCTCGATTCGGGACTCTAATACGTCCTCCATCATTACCGCCATCGTACTCTTTTGGCTCGGCACATCGGCGGTTAAGGGCTTTGCTCTTACTCTTGGCATCGGCGTATTGGTCAGCATGTTTACCGCCCTCACGCTTTCGCGCACGTTCCTCTTTGCCATAGCGCCCAAGTCTGACAGCGGGTTTAAAAGATTTTTATTCAGTAATGGTTTCCATATAAAATGATTCGATTAACTCACCATAAATAAAATGTTTGTCGTAACATACAGGAAAGTTTGGTTCTCGCTCTCGGCGCTTCTTCTTGCCGCGTCTTTCTATGCCTTGTTCGCGTACGGCTTCAACTTTTCAATCGACTTCAAGGGTGGCGCTATTACTGAAGTACGCTACGATGCAACTCGTCCCGACAAGGAAATACTTGAGGACGAAATTGGCAAACTTGGCATAGGAGGATTTTCTATCCGTCCGTCTGGAGAAGACAGTTACGTCATTCGCACTAGAGAACTTTCTCAGGAAGATCGCCAAAAACTCAACTTAGCTGTCGGACAGCTAAGTACGATCGAAAGGCAAAATACTATTGGCCCCACGGCCGGTGCCGAGCTTCAGAACAAAGCTCTTACGGCAATCTCCGTTGTGATTCTAATGATTGTGCTCTTCATTACATTCGCGTTCAGGAAAGTTTCTGTGCCCGTAAGTTCTTGGAAATATGGCTTGGCAACAGTTATTGCTCTGGCACACGACGTGATTATCCCTACGGGCATCTTCGTCTTCCTTGGCGCGATTTATGGCATCGAGATTGACCTTCTTTTTGTCACCGGACTTCTCGCCATTCTCGGCTACTCGGTGCATGACACCATCGTCGTCTTCGACCGCGTGAGGGAGAATCTTCGTTTGAATCAAGAACACAATACGAAAGAAGAATTCGATATAACAGTAGGGAAGTCAGTGGCACAGACTTTTGGCCGTTCCATCAACACTTCCGTTACCATCTTTATCACTCTCCTCGCGCTCTACTTTTTCGGTCCCGCCGCGACCAAGCACTTCGCTCTGCTTCTTACCCTCGGCATCATCATCGGCACGTACTCGTCAATCTTCGTAGCCTCACCATTATTGGTGACAATGCAGAAATTGCAGAAGAAATAAGCACTTAGCTGTTGGACAGCTAAGTGCTTGACAGAATTGCTTTTGAGGTGTTTTATATAGATAGGAGGCTGTTGTTATGTATACGAGATTGGGAGACTTGGAACCTGGGAGCAGGTTTATCTGCCCGTACGAAGCCGCTCACAGGGGCACTGTTCACCTCTGGGTACTGACTGCTGATACGGCAAAAAACCCGGACAACCGTGTCATCCTCCGCTTATGCGATGGCGCAAGGTCGGAAGATTCCAAGAACACGGACGTGGTCAAGGTTCTTCTGTAGTGCCAGTTTGCGAAAGGCGAACCTTCCTGGGTCCGCCTTTTCGTTTGGCTCAAAATAAGGCTCATTTTCGCCCCCTGCTAAGGGGGAGATACTGGAAGCAGAGGGGGTTGCAAAGGGGAGGGTAATGCGTATAATAGCCCCTACGTCTTAACTAACGCTTAAAACCGTCCAGTTGAGACGGTTGGTTTGACTTCGGGCAGCGAGGGAATGTGAGCTTGCTCACAGAGACCGAGCGAACCCGAAGACACGAAGTTCATTGAAAATTGAATAGAGACTTAGAGCAGTGCACAAAACTGTTCTATTCCAAAAAAATGATGAGTGAGCAGGATTGAATTCTGGGGTTCAGAAGCGGATGCGATAATATCGTTTTCTCTTTTGTTCCGTTCGATCGCGTTGGGTGATTTTTAATCGCCCCGCGATTAAAAATCAGAGTTTGATCCTAGCTCAGGATGAACGCTGGCGGCGTGGATGAGTCATGCAAGTCAAACGGTCCCTCACTTGAGCAATCAAGTGAGGGATAGTGGCAGACGAGGTAGTAACACGTAGGAACCTACTCCCGAGTCAGGAATAATTCACCGAAAGGTGGACTAATACCTGATAGTATCTTCGGATTAAAGAAGCAATTCGCTTGGGAAAGGGCCTGCGTCGTATCAGCTAGTTGGTAGGGTAATGGCCTACCAAGGCTTAGACGCGTAGGGGACCTGAGAGGGTGACCCCCACCGATGGGACTGAGACACGGCCCATACACCTACGGGTGGCTGCAGACGAGAATATTCGACAATGGGCGAAAGCCTGATCGAGCGACGCCGCGTGATGGATGAAGACCCTCTGGGTCGTAAACATCTTTTGTGGAGGAGAAACCCCGAGAGCAATCGAGGGGTGATAGTACTCCAAGAATAAGGGGTTGCTAAACTCGTGCCAGCAGCAGCGGTAATACGAGTGCCCCAAGCGTTATCCGGAATCATTGGGCGTAAAGGGTGTGTAGGCGGCGTTGTTAGTCTTCTGTCAAATCTCCCGGCTTAACCGGGAATCTGCGGAGGAAACGGCAATGCTAGAGGATGCGAGAGGTGAATGGAACTCATGGAGTAGGGGTGAAATCCGTTGATATCATGGGGAACACCAAAGGCGAAGGCAATTCACTGGCGCATTTCTGACGCTGAGACACGAAA
>Ga0209542_10021469_pt1 | contig 10115 bp, 9 predicted proteins | sample RifCSPhighO2_01_FD_184028 | JGI IMG/M metagenome (GOLD analysis project Ga0209542, IMG submission 184028) | Soil microbial communities from Rifle, Colorado - Rifle CSP2_plank highO2_0.1 (SPAdes) (version 2) | ecosystem: Environmental > Terrestrial > Deep subsurface > Rock core/Sediment ...
CTCGATTCGATACTCCTCCGCGTTCCTTCCGCGACGCTTTGCAACACAGCTGGAGGGGCTGGATATGGATATTCAGGACTGGGCCCTCGCCCAGTCCGATTTCTTTTCGGAAGAAGATTGGAGAGAAGTGCAACGGAAGAAGTTGGGGAGCCTTCTTGTGCATGCTGGCGATAACGTTTCTTTCTGGAACAGGATCTTTAACGACAGCGGTTTTGAGCCGCGGCGCTTTAAAAATCTTGATGATCTAGAAAAATTACCGGTTACATCGAGAGCTCATCTCAAAAAAGCTGGTCACGAAGATCTAACCGCATCAAACATTCCGCAAAGCCGGATGATCAGAACGGCTACGTCCGGATCAACAGCAGAACCTTTTGTTTTTTTAGATGACCGACGGGGCATTTTTCGTTATAAGGTGAACGTTTTTCTTGAACTGCGATATATTGATGTTCCTGCACAGAGCAACATTGTAATCCTCGGTCTTGGCGGGATCAAAGGGCTGCGTCATTATCCTCTGCGAATAGATCCTCGCGAAATTGAGTCGCGGGAGTGGCGCATGCATACGCTGTATCCTCTTTTGACTTCCGCTCGACCCGAGATATTGTTTTCAACGCCATCATACATACGACGCCTTGCGCATTTTTGCGGTCAGGATGGTTTTCGCTATTCTTTTGCGGGAATCAGATATTGCGGGGAATCCATGGATTTGACCGAAAGGGACGAGCTTGAGAATTTTTTTCAGTGCGGCATATATTCTACGTACGGCTCCCACGAGTGTTCAATAATTGGAATTGAGTGTAAAAATCGCAATATGCATACCGTGCCCTGGCTTAATTACGTTGAAATCGTTGACGGCAACGGCAATGTTCTTCCGTATGGACAAGTTGGCAACATCGTCGTTACGTTCTTTGAAAATGAATGCATGCCGTTTATCCGATATGTTCTTGGCGACCGCGGGTCAATTCTAAAAGAAAAATGTTCCTGCGGCAGATCTTCCGCGCTGCTGCAGCTGGAAGGACGCGTTCTTGGATTTCTAGAATTTCGCGACCGGTCCATATACCACGTTTCTTATGTCGTGGCGTATATAGCGAAAAATTTTTCGGACTCGATATGCCGTTTTCAGTTGGAGCAGCCGGAGCCAACGAAGATTATTTTTAGATACGTTCCGCAAAAGCAGCGCGTCGAGGTTGAGAAACGCTTAGATAAGTATTTCAGCTCGTTTCTCAACGGTAGGGCCGAGATAACGTATGAAGCCGTGGATTATATCCAGCCCGATGCGCGAGGGAAGACAAAAATATTTATAAAAAGTTAGGTTAATGTGCGTCATACGTTGTCGGCCGTCGCGCGCTTAACCACCGTGGCCATAGCTTAGCCGTATTGATTTTATGGTGAACTCTTTTAAGCGAAAACTGTCGAAATCCTTTCTGTCGTTCTCCGAGAAGATCGCAACGGATGATGAGCATGCGATTGCGAAAGCGATCGGGGATTTCATAGACGCATTTAATGAAAGAGACATTGAGAAAATTCGATCCGCCATATCGGATGACGCGAAAATTGAAGGAGTTGCGATCGGTCGGACGATGAGCAGAAATGAATATGTTGCCTATTTATCGCACGGGCTCTTGTGGGTTGACCTTTTCGCATTTGATGATGTGCTGATCAGGATCGAGAATGGGGTCGCCGCGGCTCACGGATCGTTAACCACCCGATTGACTTCCGGAAAATCGTGGCAGGTCGAAGCGATTGTTAAGCTTCGTAAAAAAGATGAAAAATGGCTTATCGTCGAAACAAAAGTTCAAGTGCCGCGATATCTACCGTAAGCGTCTCAACGGTATCAGTAGCGCCCAACCCGTAGCGGGGACTGCCGGCAATTGCGTATACCTTGCCGTTGAAAAATATGCCATCGCCGAGACCGTGACGCGGGATATTCAATGTGGGGCCATTCTGCCATGAATTCGTGGCCGTATCGAATATGTGCGTTTCGCCTACGGCCGTTGCGTACTCCTCGCCGCCGTAAACGATAATAAAACGATTACTGATCATAACTCCTGCATGCCCGCTTTTCCCGCGCGGCATTTTTATCGGCGAAAGCCGCCATTGGTTTGTTCCCGGATCGTAGATTTGGATCGCGTCGTAATTTCGGACAACGATTTCGTGAGGAGTGTTTTGATAGACGCGTCCGCCCAGAGCAAAGATGCGGGATCCGTCACTAAACGCAGTAAGGTGATTGCCTGGGAAAACAAGGGGCGCCACCGGTTCCCACATGTTTCGCTCCGGGTCGTATCGCTCTACGGTATTCATGCTTCTAAAATTCCCGTCCTGGCCGCCAATCGCGTAGAGATACCCGTTATGCGCGACAAGTTCGAAAGCGGATTTCGGTTCCGGTAATGAGGCAACCTCGCGCAAAATCCCGGTTCGCGCATTAAACGCGAACACTCGGACTTCTTCTTTAAGTTGCCGTTTATCGTCACCGGGCGCAAAACTGAACCCCCCGGCAATATAAATAGTTTCCCCAAGAGCGGCGACGGCAGGGTGGTGAAGCGCAAACGGAAGATTTGCAAGTGTTTGCAGTATTCCATGTTCGGGGTCAAATCGATCAATGCGATCAATGGGGCGGGCCTCGTTATCCATTCCGCCGATGAGATAGATTTTTCCATCAACGGCCGCACTTCCGAATTCAAGCTGCCCCGCAGGAAGGCGATGCGACTCAACATTCCATTTCCATGCGGGCATCTCTTGTCTTTGAAAATAAAATAAAGCCGCACTGCCTAACAGCAGGCCCAGCATCACGATAAGAACCGCGGGTTTTCGGAAGTTGATCATTGCATTGTTCAACTTTGCCGGACAAGGTCTTTTGCCGCAGCAATGATTGTTTCCACTGCTGGAAGCGTGTAGTGCTCCCAGATCAACGGCGCCGGAGGAATATTGGCGGCGCCGACTCGCCTGACGGCAATGCCGCGATTAATCTCGTGTATTCTCATGGCGATCTCGGCTCCGATGCCGCCGCGCGCAATTCCATGTTCGATTACAAGAACTCGCCCGGTTTTCTCGGCCGACTTCATGACTGTTTCGATGTCAAGCGGAACCAAGGTGCGCAGATCGACGATTTCCGCGAAGATGCTTTCATCTGCCAATTGCTGTGCTGCTGCATTGGCCAGATGAACCATGTATCCGCAGCCGATAATCGTCAGATCTTTTCCGTTTTTGGATATATGCGCGATGCCAATCGGAATGCGGTAATTCTCATTCGGCACGTCACCGCGAACGGGATAAAGCATCTTGTCTTCAAGGAACGCAGTCGGTTTACCGCTCGCGAGCGCTTCAAAGAGAAGACCTTTTGCGTCTTTTGGCGTTGCCGGAGAAACGAGCGTGAGTCCCGGGATATGCTGGTACCACGAGCGGAAGTCGGCAGAAAATTCTTGCCCGCGGCCGTCATACCCTCCCACGACGACTCGCACGACAAGCGGCATCGAAGATGTTCCCGGATAACGAAAGCGCCACGTGGCGGCGCGATATATGTCGTCAATCGCCAAAGTAAGAAAGGCGCCATAACCCAGCTCAACGATCGGATGATAACCAGATAGGGCAAGTCCAATGCCCATCCCCACGACCATGTCTTCGACAAGGGGTGTGTCAATGACGCGGTCCTCGCCGAATTGTCGCACCAGGCCCTCGGTAACGTTATGTCTGCCGCCCCAGAGCGAAATATCCTCACCGAGAATAACTATTTTATCGTTCGAGGACATTGCCGCGGTCAGGCCCTCACGGATTGCCGCGGCAAATGTAAGCGAGCGCTCCTCGGGATTATTCATGGTAAAAAGAGTTGAATTCGTCAATCGCCGACTGCGGAGCAGCGAGCGCCTCGGTTACCGCCCGTTGTGCCTCCCTCTTAACTTCTTCCCGAATTTCATCGAGCGTGTGCTGCTTCATAATGTTTTGTTCAACGAGTTCGCGTTCTATTACCAAAAGCGGATCGTCGCGAAGCGTTTTCCTAATTTGTTCATCGCGCTTGAGGCGTTCTTCGGCAAACACATGTCCCTCGAAGCGAGGTGTTAACACCTCGATTAGGTGCGGGGTCTTCTTCTCCCGCACCTTTCTTACGATCACCTCGGCACTTTTCAACATGGGGAGCATCTCGGTTCCGTCAAACGTAACCGAATCAATGCGGTATCCCCTTGCCCGCTCGGCGATATAATGGGTTGACGACATTTTTTCAACCGGAACGGAAATCGCAAGACCGTTATTTTCGCAAACAAACAAGATCGGGAGTTGCCAAAGCGAAGCGAGATTGATGGCACTGCCGAAGGTGCTTCGGGAGGCCTCGCCGTCGCCGAAAAAAATTGCAATGATTTTATTTCCTCCGTTTTTCTTGATTGCCAATGCCATGCCGATCACAATCGCGAAATTTCCTCCGAGAATAGTGGATGCGCCTACAATTCCGCGCTCGGGGTAATAATAAAAGCCTCCCACATCGCCGAATCCACGGAGCATGCCGGTCTGCTTGCAGAAATATTCTCCGACAATTTTCTCCAACGGTACTCCTTTGGCAATCAGGTGCGTAAATCCACGATACGGATGCGGGAATAAGTAGTCATTCTCCGTAAGAAGAGAGGCGATTGATGCGGCCCCTTCTTGTCCTTTCCCCGAATACAGGTACGGCCTTTTTAAGGCAGGATCACGGCGGAGATAAAGCGAGCGAACTTCTTCATCCAATATTCTACTGATGAGCATCACTTTATAGATGTGTCGGTAGTCAATCATGATGTATTTCTGGTTTACATAATATTACTGAAACGCTCCGGCCAGGAAACCGGTCTTTCTTAATTAGAAAGGAGTTAAGGATTGTCGACATGAAGCGGGGAGGGTTGCTGCGTTGATCTTTTCGGCGCGCAACTCATAACGGGCAGAAATCTCCCGAATGGCTGATCGGTCGCATAGGCCCGTTCGGTGATGTCAAAATACTCGGTTATCAGGCGCATAAGCCCTGTTTCGGACGGGTAGGTCCACCACCGGCCGCCGGGGAACCCATTGTTTTTTAAATGTTGTATGGCGTCTCGCACCATGCTTCTCGCCCGCCAGCCGATCTCCTTCGTCGCGCAAGGCTCCTCAGGAACCTTCCATGCGCCGTACAGATTGTTCAAGCGCGAGGATCGATCGTAGGTGCATCCAAGCGACATGATCGCGATCGCCTGCACCTTAACTTTTTTCCCTTGTGCGATCGGTCCGATGAATTTTTTATAGATCGTAAGTTCTTGGATGCTCGATCGGGTCGGCTTTTGTTCTTTGTCCCAATGCCTGTATCTGTCTTCAAAACTTTTGCCCCATGTTACAACCGGACTAAATGACGCAAAGGAGGCGGCGGCTCTTTCGGGGGGAACCGTTTTCGCGGTCAATTTCGCACGAATGGTATAGAAGAAACCCGCCATGGAGAATGCATCCACAGTATATCACCGTAATTGACGCGAAGGGCGTATCCAGTATCATGAGAAGCGCTCGCGCGATGCAGCGCGCTTGCTCGTATGGGAAAACTCGCAACGACGATCTTGAACTTCTCACTGCGGCTGCCGGAAACGCTCGGCGACCGGCTGCGGGAGGATTGGATGCGGGAATATTTTCAGGAATTTGCCCGCCAGCCGGCGCTTGGCGGCAATCCGTCAGCTGACGGAGTGAATGCAAGCGCGTACGCAGGTGTCGTACCGCCGGAGGCCAGGGCCGTTCTTTTGTTCCTCCGGAACGAGGCAGGCGTGGCGTTCGAGCGCGAATGGGGACGCGCGCATGGCCTGCCCGTTTTTTATTTCGGTATTGGACAGCGGTGGATACGAGGAGTGAAGGGGCAGATGCACATCATGGGGAGCGGCGCGGAGCGCAGTTTGAGGCACGCCATGTTCACTGCCGCCATCGAGTTCATTGAGCGCTTTGTTCTGTCGGTGCGTTCCGCCGGGCGGAGCAGCGACCCCTTCGATTTCCGCGCCGCGCTCGCGCGCTCTGCGATGTTCCGCCCCGCCGGAACGGTCCCGACCGCCGCTCCGTTCCGGCACGAGACGGAGCGCATCGACTGGTGGGTTCCGGGGCGCTCGTTGTTTTCGGGGGAAGAGGTGCTTCTGCCCGCGCAGAAGGTATTATGGGACCCTGACCTTACGGAGCGCTCGGGAGAACCGAGGATATGCGAGCAGAACACCTCCGGCGCCGCTGCGGGGAGAACGGCAAGCGACGCAAAGGTGTTCGGGATATGCGAGCTTGTTGAGCGCGATGCCCTCTTGTTCCATTGGCTGAAGAAGATATCGCCGCCGCGCATTCTGCCGGAGAGCGTTCGCGACCCGGAGATAGATTTCCTTGTCGAGGAAGCGCGGAGCCGCGGCCTTGAACCGCATCTTCTCGACATTACGACGGACATTCCCGTGCCGGCGTACATGGCGGTGTTCGTCAAAAAGGAGCCGCCGACGGCATTTCGCGGGTTCAGCGCGAATCTTGACCCCCGTTCGGCAATGAAACGGGCTCTTTATGAGGCGTGGGGAAGTTATATCTTCAATACGCTTCTTCCCAACGATCTCGATGACCCCATCCTTGCCCGCTACCGGGTCTGGCTGCAGCCGTCGTCGTTCCGCCATTTTGAATTTCTTCTTAAGGGTCCGATAGTGAACTTCGCGAGGTCCGTCGCAACCGGCGAAAAGCGAGGCGAACTTGAGATCCTCCTCGAGCTGTTCCGCGCGCGCGGGCCGGCCTATGAATTGTACTGGCACGAGTCCCGGCATCCGATCCTCGAGCGGCTGGGATTGCATGTCGGGAAAGCCGTAAGCGCCGGACTTATCCCGCTGTACTTCTTCGAGGAAAACGCGAAGTTCGCGCTTTCGCATCCGCGTCTTCGCGGCGTCAAGCTCAACACCTATCCGCATCCTTTTGGATAAGAATGAAACTTTACCACTTCGCGTATCTCAAGAGAGTGGCGCTGGACGAGCTGGATTTTGCGTTTATGGCGCGCGTGCATACGCTGCCGCGCGCTTTTATCGAATGGCGGCAAGGGAGGGAACTGCGGCGCCTCGTTTCTTCTGCCTACGAGCGATTTCCCGTCTATCGGGATCTGTGGCGCGAGCGGGGCGCGCGCCCGGAGGACATCCGTTCCGTGAATGACATTCGGAGCTTGCCCATCTCCTCAAAACGGATGTTCAAACAATACCCCCCGGAAGCGCTTCTGGGCGATCCTCCTCCGCGCCCGAACCTATACGCGTGGAAAGAAACATCCGGTTCTACCGGTGAGCCGTTCCGGTTTCCGGTGCGCGCGCATGGGCTCCTCCCGGACCACAGAAGGTCGTTCTACGAATACCGGTTTCTTCTCTGGCGCGGAAATCCGCTCTGCCATATCGTCGATCGTCTTAAAAGCGCGCGCATCGACGAAGAGCCGGCGCGGCATGAGTTCTCGCTCACGAGAGAGGAACTCCGCAGAGATCCCACGGGCGCGTGCCAAGCGTTGCGGAAGTTCGGCGCTGATGTCCTGCGAGGCACCCCGACGTCGCTCTTTGAGCTTGCCGAATACGCGGCGCGTCTGCCCGAAGCGCATCGCCCCCGTCCCCGGTTCATTGTTTCTGCGAGCGAGGTGCTCACGTCCGCGGTGCGCGAGCATCTCGCCGACACGCTCATGGGGGAGCTTTACAATTCCTATGGCCTCGAGGAGGTTGGCGGCGTCGGCATCGAGTGCCGAATGCATGACGGATTTCACATTCACGAAGAATCCATCCTTGTCGAGATCGTTGATGAGGATGGGCGCGCGCTTCCGCCGGGGACGGCCGGCCGCGTCATTGTTACTTGTTTTAACGAGAACCAGATACTGCCGTTCATCCGTTACGATACGGGTGATCGCGGAATGATCCTTGCCGCGGCCTGTCCCTGCGGACTGAGCGCCCGACGGCTTTCTATTGACGGCAGGAACGGAGGGTTTCTGACTATCGGTTCAAAGCGGTTCCATAATTTCGAGTTCGAATTCGCGATGAATCTTTTTCACGCGCATGTCCTGCGCTATCAACTCGCGAAGCAGGGTCCGGAACGGGTGGAGATCAGAGTCATCCCGACGCGCGGCTTCTCGCCGGTTATCGCGGAGGACATCCGACGGAGCTTCCAAGAAAAGTTTAGCATCGCGCCGCGCATAACGGTCGTTCATTCCCTGCCTGCGACGCCGGCCGGCAAAACCCCGAGCATAATCGATGAAACGGAATAATAAAACAGCCCTTATCACGGGCGCCGCGGGCGGCATCGGCCGAGAGATCGCGCGAGAGCTTGCCAAGAAGGGCTACCGCCTCGCGCTTGCGTACCGGAGCAACAAACGCGCCGCGGCGCGGCTGGCGAGAGCGTGCGCGCGGCTCGGCGCTCCGGAGGCGTTCATCGTTCACTGCGATATCCGGAACGAGCGGAGCATCCGCAGAGCGGCGCGAGAAACCGTGCGGCGCTTCGGGAGGATCTCCGTTCTCATCAACAACGCGGGCGTGAACGTCATGAAGCCATTGCGCAAACAGTCGTTCCGTGAGATCGATGCCCAGCTCGATATAAACCTGGGCGGTTGTATGAAATTGACGAAGATGCTGTTGCCCCATATCGATGGAACGATCATCAATATAGCCAGCCGGGCCGGAAAGATCGCGAAACCGTCCATGACGGCGTATTGCGCGACGAAATTCGGCGTGCGCGGGTTTACGCAGTCACTCGCGCTGGAAGAACCGGCGCTCCGCGTGCTCTCCGTTAACCCAGACAGGGTTGCCACGCGCATGGTCGGCTTCCGGGGCCGTCCGCCGCGCGACGTCGCGCGCATCGTTGCCGACGTTCTCGACGGGAAGCGCAAGGCGGCTTCCGGAGCCGATATTGACCTGTGGAAAGTTTTACCCGACAAAGCAGGCCGGTAATTCCCGGCTTCTCATCCCGTGCCGTTTTGATGAGCGGTTCCCGCAAGGATCATACAGGCCTCTACAATGGCGGATTCATCCGGAAGAATGGATCTGATGTTATCCGGCTCATAGTAGCGCGGCATATTTTTTGAAGCGAGCCTTTGAACGCGGCACTGCGGGAGGGCCTCGTGGATCTGCGCACTGATCTCGGCGCCGATCCCGCCCCGGAGCATATCTTCTTCGACGATTAACACCTTGTTTGTTTTTTTTGCTGAAGCGAGCATGGTTTTCATGTCGAGCGGCTGCAGGGTCTGCAGCGATATCACCTCAGCGTCAACACCCGATCCTCGCAACTTTTCTGCCGCTTGCATTGAGAGATATGCGGGAAATTGCCAGGAAATGATGGTGATATCCTTGCCGGGTTTGCAGATCACGGCTTGAGGAAACGGCAGGGTATATTCATGATTCGGGATCATCTCCTCTCGTTCGTAAATTCCGGGGACCTTGTCCTCGAGAAACAGCACCGGGCGGTTCGCTCGGATCGCGGACTTCAGCAATCCCTTGGCGTGGTATGCAGACGAAGGCGCGGCGATCCATAAGCCCGGAAGGTGAAAAAACGGCGAAAATAACGGAGCGTCCAGATCGATCCCGGTGACGCGGCATCCCGTTCGGCTCACTCTGATCACCACGCCTGGTCCGCTTGCTTCAGCCATGCGATAACGCCACGTCGCGAGTCGGTACAATTCGCAGAACGCGAGCGCAAGAAAAATGGAATGATTGAACTGCACGATTGGCTTTAACCCGCCAAGGTTCATTCCAAGGCCGATCCCGCAGAGCATTTCTTCGACAAGCGGCATACTGGTGATGACCCTGTCCGGAAATCGTTCCGCAAGATCGCCGGGAGCGGGCCGCGCGCCGAAGAGGCGTATGTCGTCGCCAACGATAATAACGGCGGGGTCGCGGGTGAGCTCTTCTTCAAGAGCCTCGATCACCGCGTCCTGGAAGCTGACGCTTCTCTCATTCATGGTAGATCGCTAAAAATTCATCCTCGGAGATTTGCTCCGCCTGTTCTGCCGCATCCTTTGCGGCTCCAAGTGCGCGCTCCACGTCAGCTTTTCTGCCTGCCAACACTGAACGGTCGATGCCAAGCCGCGCCAACTCCTTTTCAAAAAGCGCAAGAGGATCTTTTTCGCGGGGGATCATCTCTCCCAGAAAAGGTTTGTCGGTATAGAGGGTGGACTGCGGCGC
>Ga0209542_10021472_pt1 | contig 10113 bp, 6 predicted proteins | sample RifCSPhighO2_01_FD_184028 | JGI IMG/M metagenome (GOLD analysis project Ga0209542, IMG submission 184028) | Soil microbial communities from Rifle, Colorado - Rifle CSP2_plank highO2_0.1 (SPAdes) (version 2) | ecosystem: Environmental > Terrestrial > Deep subsurface > Rock core/Sediment ...
TGCCGCGTAGATGATAAATGTATTGCCGTAGATCTGCGCGATGAGCCAGCCGAGCGCGATGACAATGATCAAAAATCCGGTCATGAGGAACCACGTCTTTCGGACGTTCTTTCCCTGTTGTGTGTAAAGACTTGCCATAGAAATAGCGTACAGCTTTTAGCCGTTGGTTGCCAGCGACAATGCCTGACTAGAAACTCACCTTCACCGGCTCCTTCGCGGCCGCCTCGCCTTCGCCGAGCTGGAAGAATTCGCGGGTCTTGAAGCTGAAAGCGCTTCCGATGAGATTGGTCGGGAACTGTTCGAGCGCATTCTGCAATTCCTGCACGACGCTGTTGTAGAATCGGCGCGCCGCCTGAATTTTGTTTTCCGTATCGGAGAGTTCGCGTTGGAGCTCTACGAAATTGGTATTCGCTTTCAAGTCCGGATACGCTTCGGATACTGCGAAGAGCGATTTCAAGGCACCTGTCAGCATGTTCTCCGCCTGCGCGTGCTCCGCGACCGTCTGCGCCCCCATCGCCTTCGTGCGCGCTTCGGTCACTTTTTGCAAAGTACCCGCTTCGTGGGCGGCATAACCCTTGACCGTTTCAACGAGATTTGGAATGAGGTCATACCTTCGCTTGAGCTGGACATCGATGTCGGACCATGCCTCTTCGGTCCTGTTGGTGAGCCGGACGAAGCGGTTGTACACGACGACCGCCCACACGGCTACGGCGGCGACGATGGCAAGAATAATATAGGATGTATTCATACGGAATAGTATAGCACAAAATGATGTCGCGCACGCGCTAGAGCGTGTTTAAAAACCTCCAGATGCGAGGCGCGGAGAGGTGGGCGAGGAGACGTATGACTATACGGCGACGAGCACGCAGAGGACCCTAAAGGACTGCGATTTGCTACCAATCGCTTCGCTCTTGGGCAAATCGGGAGTCCGCAACGAAGTAGGTGGGGTTTTTAGACATGCTCTACGGAGCCTTCACTTTCACGGTCGTCTGGCCCGAAACAGTGGCTCCAGTGGCCGTCGTACAGAGAATAGCGAATGTGGTCGACGTCGTGAGCGGGGACGTCGTAGCCTTGCCATCGGTAACGCTCGCCCCTATTTGAGAGCCGTTTGGGGCCGATACGGTGCATTTCGTCGTCCCGACACTCGACCACGCGAGGGTCGCTGTTCCGTTTACCGCCACGGTACTTGGATTCGCGATGATGGTGACGACGGGAGTGAAGGCGGAAGGATTTTGCGTAGTCGGTGTTTGCACGGGCGAAGACGGTGCCGGCCTTATAGCGGCCGGTGCGGGGCTCTGCGGTACCGGAGCTTGCGGCCTTTGTGCAAGTGGCACTCCGTCGACAAGCGGGTTGTTGTAACAACCAGAGGGGAACGGTACTCCGGCCGGAACATTCTGAACGATCAGGGGGTCGGTGCTGGTAATGCAGTAGGTATTCTGTGCGAAGGTCTGCCCCGCCGCGCTACCGCTCCCGCCGCCCCCGAATAATTTGCCGAGCATTTGTCCGAACGTTTGTCCGAGTGAGCTCAATATTCCTCCGATGCCCCCGCCGCCGCTCGGAGCACTGGGCGTTTCCCCTTGCGGTGTCCTTTCCGCCGGCGGCCGTATCTGCGGGCGAGGAAGTGGAATAGGGACGGGCGGTTGCGTGGGTGTCCGGGGTGCGATTACTTTCGGTTGCGGAGTTATCGGCGGACGGGCGGGGGGAAGCGGACCATCCTTCGTCTCGGGCGGAGTCGGCGGCGTTATTTCCTTCGGTTGCGGAAGAGGGGTCGGGAGAGGAGCGGGCGTTTTCGTCTCGGGCCACGAGTCGGGCTGGGCGTTGAGGGCGTTCACTGCTTGTTGGTCGGCGATGTCGTTCGAAAGGTCCGTAAGGCTCTCGTCGGGCGCGCCGGCATTGTTATTGCTGAGGAGGTTTTCGTTGGCGGCGACAGTATTCCATTCGGCGGAATTGTCGCCGTAGAAGAAGTTGGCATTGTTCTCGTTGAGTGCGATCTTGGCCCACTCGTCCGCGTTGTCGCCGGAGAAGTAGTTGCGGGTGGCGAGGTCGCGGGAGTCCTGTTCGATGAAGGCTTGCTGTTCCTCGGGAGACACCGCATACGGGTTCTCGAAGACGTAGGTCGGCTCGGGCTCCGGTACCGTTGCGGCTTCTTCGCCGAAAGAACGTGCGGCTTGGTCGTTAAATATGTTCTGTGACATGTCGTCGACAAGTTCCTGGCGCTGAGAGTCCGTCGGAACAAGGGGGTTGTAAAAATTGTTGAGTATTGACTTGGCGCGATAGTCGGCGATCCTCTGCTCGTCTGCAAGAATGTTCCGGGATGTTTCGTCGACGAGTTTCTGTTGTTCGTCGGGACTAAGTGCCAGAGGGTTTTCGAAATTGTTCAAGAACTCGTCAGCTGACTCGAGACGAAGATTCTGAGACATTTCCTCAAGCAACTTCTGCTGTTCGTCGGAGCTGAGCGCGAGGGGGTTGTTAAAATTGTTCAGGAATTGATTTGCCGCTTCCGTGCGGACATTTTGCGACATTTCATCCACGAGCTTCTGTTGCTCGTCGGCACTGAGCGCGAACGGGTTCTTGAGGTTGTTGAGTATGTTGTCTGCGTTCGCTTTCCCGATATCTTCCGAGAACGTCCCGATACTCTCGTCGGGCGGACCGGCATTATTGTCGCTAAAGAGGTTTTCGTTGGCGGCAACTTCGTTAAATGCATCCTCGTTGTCGCCGTAGAAGAAGTTGGCGTTGTTGTCATTGAGCGCGACCGCATTCCACGCGTCCGCGTTGTCGCCGGAGAAGTAGTTGTAGTTCTGGAAGCCTTGCTCGTCGGCATCGTAGTTACCGATGCTCTCGCCGTAGAGGTCGTAGACTGCGGGGGGCGGAGGCAGCGCGGATTCTTCGATCGTACCTGCGGGGTATGGAGTTTCGTTTTCGGGTACCTCCGGCACCGTCGCCGCCTCCTCGCCGAAGGAACGTGCGGCTTGGTCGTTTGCGATGTCACTTGCTATCTGGTCATGCGCTATGAGTTGGTCGGCGGGGGCGAAGTTGTCGAGGACGGCGAGGTCGACCGCTGACCAATCGATGGGTGGCGCCTCCGGTACCGTTGCGGTTTCTTCTCCGAAGGAACGTGCGGCCGCGTCATTGGCAACAATGTCACGGGAGTCCTGTTCGATGAAGGCTTGCTGTTCCTCGGGAGACACCGCATACGGGTTCTCGAAGACGTAGGTCGGCTCGGGCTCCGGTACCGTTGCGGCTTCTTCGCCGAAAGAACGTGCGGCTTGGTCGTTTGCGATGTCATTCGACAAGTCCGTGAGACTTTCGTCGGCGACGCCAGTGTTGTCGCTAAAGAAGTTGGCGTTGGCCGCAACATCCCTCCAGTCGGCGGGGTTGTCGCCGTAGAGGAAGCTGGCGCTGTTCTCGTTGAGCGCGATGGCGTTCCACGCGTCCGTGTTGTCGGCGGTGAAGTAGTTGTATGCCGCCAGATTATTAAATCCGGATGCTTCTCCCGGACCGTAGGCATACTGACTTTGGGGATAATTGACCGTCTCGGGCTCCGGAAAACTTTGGTTCTGAAGTGCCGTATCAAAAGTAAATTTACTGAAGTCTCCTCTCGGAGTAAACGGGTCATAACTTCCACTTGTGGTGTCGACAGTTCCTGCGAACCACCCGTCATGCTGTGTAATCAATTGGGGATTCTGCACCGGGCCAAAATATGCCCCCATCTTACCCGCCTCTGCAACTTTGATATATGCGTCAAGGACTTTATCCGGATTGTTTACATCGGCCCATGTGCTCAGTCCGTATTCCCCCTTATTGAATTGACCCGGCCCGTAGGATTGTTCTCCCGCAGGAGTTGAAGGAAATTTTTGTAACGAGCCGTCGGCATTTACTTCGGCAATGCGGTTACCCGACTCCTGCTGTTGGAGTTGGGTAAAGAGTTTCGCCCAACTTTCAGGACTGCCGTTGACTCCAAGTTTTCGCAAAGATTCTTCCGGCACCTTTCCGTTCAATTCAGAATTCTCGACTTTCTTGAGCGCCGCTTCATACACCTTTTGCGGGTCAATGCGCCCGTCAGGCTCTGCTTGTAACGGCTGCACCGGTGTTTGCGATACCGCATTGTCCGCGTCCGGAGAAGAAGATTGATCGGAAGCTGTGCTCTCCGGACCTGAAGAATACGGTTCACCCCATCCCCCCAGCGGATCTATGTATTTTTCAACCTGTTGAAGAATACTTTCGCCGGGTTCGAGCCCGCCGGTGGCGGGCTCTCCGCTTACCGGATTGAGAGCACCGTCTACGTGTGTGCCCGTGTCGCTCGGAGACGTCACGGTCTGCGTGTTGTCGGTCTGCGATGAAGGCTGCCCGCTATCGGGGGTCTGGCCGGACGAAGATTGCAGACCTCTCAAAAAATCCAATTGTTTTTTTGTATCCGTATCCATCTGATGCACCTTGCCGTCCTGACCGACGTAACTTGTGCCGAGGCAGTCGTTGAGCTTGATGCACTCTCCGTGCACGAACAATTTCGGTGCGGGGATGTCGAAACAATATTTCTTGAGCATGCAGGGACCCTTTTGGCCCTGCGGCGGCTGATTACCGTACAGACACTCATAATTCCCCGCCGTGCACATGGCGTCCGCTTTCAGGCTGGCGCCCGCGGAGACCCAAAGCGGTGCAAGCACGAGGAGAAGACCGCAATACAGTATTGCGTAACACAAAACGCCACGGGCGTCGGTTCCCATGTCCTCCAATGATACCAGACGCGGCCGCCCGAAGGGCGGCCGCGGTGTGAGAAAAAATTTACTAACGATTAAAGCTCATCCCCCATCCCCCCACCCATACCGCCACCCGCCGCCGGCTTCTTGTCTTCAGGCAGGTCGGCGACGGCCGCTTCGGTCGTGAGAAGTACTGCGGCGGCCGATGCGGAATTCTCCACGCAACTGCGGGTGACCTTCACCGGATCGATGATGCCCGCTTCGTACATGTCGACGATGTGCGCATCTTCGCTTTCGCTCGACGCGTCAAATCCGAATGCTCCTCCTTTCTTCACGACATCCCGCAAAATAACCGTCGCGTCTTCGCGTCCGGCATTGTTCGCGATCTGTAGGAGCGGGGCCGAGAGCGCTGAGAGCAGAATACGGTAACCGATCGTGTATTCATCGTGCGCCTTCGGGTCGATCTTCTTTGCGAGCGAGTGACCTACCTTCGCGAGCGCGGCGCCGCCGCCCGGCACGATGCCTTCGGCGATGGCGGCCTTGGTCGCATTGACCGCATCCTCTATCTTATCCTTCAAATATTTCATCTCGGTCTCAGTCGCCGCACCGACGCGGATGACCGCGACACCGCCGGAGAGCTTCGCGATGCGCTCTTCGAGTTTTTCCTTATCGAATTTCGAATCGGTGTTCTCGACTTGCTTCCTGAGCTGTGCCACGCGCGCCTCAATGTCGGCTTTCTTGCCCTTTCCGCCGACGATAACGGTCGAATCCTTGGTCGCGACCACGCGGTTCGCGCGCCCGAGCATGTTGAGTTCCGTATTCTCAAGTTTGATACCGAGATCCTCCGAGACCACCGAGGCGCCCACCGTGATGGCGATATCCGCGAGCATTTCTTTCTTGCGGTCGCCGTATCCCGGCGCCTTGATCGCGAGCACGTTGAATACGCCTTTCAGTTTGTTGACGACAAATGTGGCGAGCGCCTCTCCGTCCACGTCATCGGCGATGATGACGAGGTCACGCTTACCGCTCTGCGCTATCTTCTCCAAAAGCGGGAGGATGTCTTTAACGGTAGAGATCTTCCTGTCGGTGATGAGGATGGCGGCATCCTTCGTCTCGGCCTCCATCCGCTCGGCGTTCGTTATCATGTATGCGGAAACGTAGCCTTTGTCGAATTCCATTCCCTCGACATATTCCGATTCGATGCCGAACGACTGCGACTCTTCGACGGTGACAACGCCGTTCTTACCCACTTTCTCCACCGTGTCGGCAATCGTCTTGCCGAGTTCCTCGGATTCCGCGGAAATCGTGGCGACTTGCCGGATGTCGGACTTCCCCTGCACCGGCTTCGCCATGGCACGCAAGGCCGCGACTGCGTCCTTGGCGGCCGCTTCGATACCGTGGCGCACCATCATGGCATTGGCGCCGAGCGCCGTGCGCTTGAGCCCCTCGTGGACGATGGCTTGCGTGAGGATGACCGCGGTGGTCGTGCCGTCGCCTGCCTTATCGTTGGTCTTCGTCGCTACCTCTTTCACGATGCTCGCACCCATGTTCTCGAATTTATCGGCGAGCGTGATCTCTTTGGCGATGGAAACACCGTCGTTGGTGATGGTCGGCCCGCCCCATGATTTGTCGAGTGCGACGTTGCGCCCCCGCGGACCGATGGTGACCTTCACCGCGCCCGCGACGATGTCGACGCCGCGCTTCAATGCATTCCTCACGTCCTGATCGAAGATAACTTGTTTTGCCATAGGAGTGTACGAAAATAATTATTTAATGATGGCAAGAATGTTGGACTCGGCGACGATGTAGTAGTCCTCGTCATTGATCTTCACTTCATCGTACCCGTACTTGGAGAACATCACCGTGTCGCCCACCTTGACCGCGACGGGGATTATCTCGTTGTCGTCTCCGCGCTTCCCTCCGCCCACCGCGACCACGCGTCCGCGCTCGGGCTTCTCCTTGCGCGCCGTGTCGGGAATGATGATGCCGGACGGTGATTTCTCGTCGGTGCTGTCGTCGGGCTTGACCAATATGCGGTCAGCCAGCGGGTGGACATTTATCTTGCTCGTCTTGGATTCTTTTTTCATATCTATAAATGTGAAAAACTAATAATTATTGGACAGGAGACAATGCCTATCGAGGGGTCAATATAGTGAACATCGACGCGGGCGTCAAGGGTTGCTTCTTTTTTGAAATGTAGCAGGATGGCACCTCCCGTAATCGAAAGAGGATCTTTACCATGACGGCGCTTCGACTGGGGCGTGGAACACCCACGCAGACAAAAGATGGCCCGATGCGCCTGGCCGCATCGGCACTCGCGAACCGGCCCGCGTTGGCGCCGGTTCTACCGCGTAAGAGGAAGAAACCAGCGCGGCAGAAGACGGGAAAGGCCAAACGGCGGCGTCGCAAATGACGCCGCCGTACTGTTTTGACTTTTCGGATGGACCTGCTATTATAGCCCCGCATGGATCTCCTCCAAGGAATTCTGCCCCTCGTGCAGATCGGGCTGTCCGCTCTACTCATAGTTGCCATCCTTCTGCAGCGCACGGGAGCATCGCTCGGCGGGGCATTCGGCGCCGACAATTTCTCGTCGGGCTTCCACACGCGACGGGGCTTTGAGAAAACGCTCTTCTATGCGACAATCGTTCTCGGTATCCTCTTTGCCTTGTCGGCACTCGTCAATCTGATTATTAGTTAGCCAAACGCGCACACCCCTCATTGTGGATGTTGGTGGCGCGCCGTGACAATGGATCCTCTTTCACCATTCAGTACACCTGATCCCGTATCGTCAAAACCCGAAGGGGCGCAGGCGGAAGACCTCAAGGTGCGGCTCACGAAGCCGCGCAGACTCTCCCGCTTATCGATATTCGAGGACCTCCTGCGAAAATTCACTCCAGGTGAACGCCTCCTTTTGTATACCTTCTCGATAGTGCTCGCGGCGAGCGCTTTCGTCCTCTTGGTGTTCGCCAACACCGCGGTCTCCGTCGTCGTCCCTGCGGCGGGCGGGACGGAGGTCGAAGGCGTCGTGGGTTCGGCGCGCTTCATCAATCCGCTTCTCGCGCTTTCAGGACCCGACGAGGACCTCTCCGCGCTCGTATACTCCGGTCTTATGCGCGCCGCTCCCGACGGCTCGCTCATTCCCGACCTCGCCTCATCGTACGACATATCTTCCGACGGCACGGTATACACGTTTACCCTGCGCCAGGCCGCCACATTCCACGACGGGACGCCCGTAACCGCCGAAGACATTATCTTCACGGTCCAGAAAGCGCAAAGTCCGGATATCAAGAGCCGCAAGCGCGCCGATTGGGAGGGGGTGCTCGCTTCGAGCCCCGACCCGCGGACGGTCGTGTTCACCTTGGCGCACGCATACGCGCCCTTCCTTGAGAACACGACGCTCGGCATATTGCCCCGGCATCTCTGGAAAGACGTGCCGGCCGAGGAATTCCCGTTCAGCCCTTTGAATACACATCCGGTGGGAAGCGGACCGTACCGCGTGGCCGGTTTCGACACCGACGCGACGGGAGCCGCGACACGCTATAAGCTCACTCCTTTTAAGGAGTTCGCCCTTGGGACCGCATTCCTGAAAGAAATCGTCTTTCTCTTCTACCCCAACGAGGAAGCGCTTGTGTCGGCATACAATGCGGGACGCATTGATAGCTTCGCGGGCGTGACGCCGGCCCAACTCGAAAAGTTGACGCGCACCGATACCATGATCGTGCGGGCCGCCCTGCCGCGCACGTTCGGCGTATTCTTCAATCAGAACAAGAATCCCATTCTCGCCGATGCGTCCGTGCGGGCGGCCCTGAACGCGGCGGTAGACACCGACGCTATCGTCGAGAACGTCCTCGGAGGTTTCGGCTCGGCGCTTTCGGGACCTATCCCTCCTGACACCTTGGGTGAGGTCGTGCCTCACGTGCCCGTGCCGCTTCCCGCAAAAGCACCGGAGACCCCCGTCGCGACGGATAGAGCCGAAAATGCCCGCGCCATCCTTAGCCGCGGAGGGTGGAAATTCGACGAAGACAAGGGCGAGTGGAGCAAGAAGAAAGATGTTCTCCTCGTCACTCTCGCGACCAGTGACGACCCCGAACTTTCGGCCACCGCACAAATGGTCGCGGATGCGTGGCGCGCCGCCGGTATCAAAGTCGACGTACACGTGTATCCCCTGTCCGAATTGAACACTACTATCATCAGGCCGCGCGCCTACGAAACGATACTCTTCGGGGAAGTCGTGGGGCGCACCATGGACCTGTTCGCTTTCTGGCACTCCTCCCAACGCAATGATCCGGGATTGAATCTCGCCCTCTACGCCAACACGAAAGCCGACGGCATCCTCGCGGAAGCACGCGTGACGACCGATCCGGCCAACCGCGCAAAGCTCTATAATTCTTTCGCCTCCATCATCGAGAAAGATCAGCCGGCGATCTTCCTCTACGCACCGGAGTTTATCTACGTCGTGCCGAAGCGTTTGCAGGGCATCAAGCTCGGCACGCTCTCGAGCCCGTCGGAGCGGTTTCTCAACGCATACGAATGGTACACCGATACCGAGCGCGTATGGAATATATTCACTAACACAAAAAATGATCGAACATGACACCTACTAACGACAACACACGCCCGCCGCGGCCTCACTCCGCCGGAGCGGATGCGCAGTCCGCCGGCTTTTCCGGCGGAGCAGGCGCGCCGCGCACGGGCGGCTCGCATGCGCCCCGCCCGCACTACCCGCCACGGGGCGGACACGGAGGGGGTACGCGTCCGCCGCGGCATCCTTCGCGCCCCGGAGGCGCCGACCGGCGCTCCGTCGGCCGCTCGGGCCGGCGCCCGCTTCATCCGCCGCGCCGAGGGAAAGCCCGCGTCGAGCATCAGGCGCCGACACAGCGTAAGCAAACGGCCGCAACTATTCCTCCGCCCCCGGCCGACACCGTCCGCATCATTCCGCTCGGCGGCGTCGAAGAGATAGGCCGCAACATGACCGCCGTCGAATTCGGCGATGATATTTTCATCCTTGATTGCGGCTTCGCATTCTCCGAAGGGGAGACCCCCGGCATCGATTACATCCTGCCCAACACCGGCTACCTTGAAGAGCGCCGCGAAAAGATCCGCGGACTCCTTATTTCGCACGGCCACCTCGACCACATCGGCGGCATCCCCTACATCATCGACCGCATCGGCAATCCGACCATCTACACCCGCAAGCTCACGGGCATGATGATAAAGAAACGCCAGGAAGAATTTACGCAGACCTCGCCCGTACAAATCCGCGAAGTTGAAAAGGATGAGGTCATCAAGCTGGGTAACGCGACCATACGCTTCTTCGGCGTCACGCACACGGTGCCCGATTCGATGGGTATCATCATCGAGACTCCGTACGGCGACGTCGTTTTCACGGGCGACATCAAGCTCAACCACCTCGACG
>Ga0209542_10021474_pt1 | contig 10113 bp, 12 predicted proteins | sample RifCSPhighO2_01_FD_184028 | JGI IMG/M metagenome (GOLD analysis project Ga0209542, IMG submission 184028) | Soil microbial communities from Rifle, Colorado - Rifle CSP2_plank highO2_0.1 (SPAdes) (version 2) | ecosystem: Environmental > Terrestrial > Deep subsurface > Rock core/Sediment ...
CAAAGTAATGAAATAGATATTGAAATCGTCGTCTGAGACGTAATAGACTGCACTCCCGTGCGTTTTTCCATCGGAGGAGATGGTCGAAAGCACCCCCGCAGAATTGCTCTTCAAGAATTGGAGCGCGTGCCCTCGTGCCTGGTCATCCATGCGGCTATTGTAACACTCAAAGCAGGTCTGTTGCACTATCCAAGCCAATCTTTTCCTATCAACAGCTGTCCCACGCTCGTGGGCGTAGCGCATCTATAATGGAGGTGGGCTATTAGCATCCTCTAATCAGGGAAATATCATGACCCCAACAAATTTAACCACCCCGCTCGCAATCGGTGCAGTCATCGGAATCGTCCTCGGCGTCGCGGGTGGGTATTATTTCGGTCTTAACCAAGGCTGGAAAAGCGCGACAGCGGAGTTCGAGAAACAGGCTGCCGAAAAGACACAAGCCGAAGCGAACGTGAATCCGTTCGCCGACGTAAAGACGAATCCTTTGGAAGACGTGAAGACCAATCCGCTCCAGGACGTGAAATTGAATCCTTTTGAATAATGGCTATGCAAAAGTCATTGAGTATCTCCCTTTCCATCATCACCTCCGCACTCATCCTTGCCGCCGGCATCGTTGTTGCGCAGGAATCGACCGTCTCGTTCCCTGTCGCAGAACTCGGTAACTGTTCTTCTAAAGAAGAATGTCGTGCGTATTGCGATGACGCAACTCACATCGATGCGTGCGTATCGTTCGGCGAATCGCACGGTCTCATGAGCAAAGGTGATGCGAACATCGCGCGCACGCTCGGAGGAAAACCCGGTCCGGGAGGATGTCGCGGCGAAGCATGCAGAGAATATTGCGCGGCTAAAGAACACGCGGAAGAATGTCTCGTATTCGCGGAAAAGAATGGATTTATAAAACCGGGCGAAGTCAAAGCTGCGCGCGAGGTACTCGAGCGTGGCGGCCCTGGTCAGTGCAAAAGCGAATCAGAGTGCAGGGCCTATTGCGAATCAGGGGAACATTCGCAGGAGTGCATCGCATTCGCTGAGAAACACAACCTGATGTCCCCGGACGAGCTCGAGAAAGCGAAGAAGCTCGGCGGTAAGCCCGGGCCGGGAGGATGTCGCGGCGAGGAGTGCAAACAATACTGCGAAGCAGCCGGACATCACGAGGAATGCGTCACGTTCGCGGTAGAAAACGGGTTCATGACACGCGAGGATGCCGAGCGCACAAAAATGATGGGTGACAAGCCGGGGCCCGGCGGGTGCCGCGGCGAAGAGTGCCGCACGTATTGTGATCTCGGAGAGCATGTCGAAGAATGCATCAATTTCGCAAAAGAGAACGGCCTCATGTCGCAGGAAGAATTCGACCAGGCGAAGAAATTCGCGGGCAAGCCCGGGCCGGGAGGATGTCGCGGCGAGGAGTGCAAATCGTACTGCGCTGCAGAAGAGCATCGCGAAGAGTGCACGTCCTTTGCTATCCAGAACGGATTCATGACACGCGAGGATGCCGAAAAAGCGAAGATATTCCAGGATAGACCGGGGCCCGGCGGTTGCAGAGGCGAAGCATGCAAATCATATTGCGGATCTGCAGAGCACTCGGAGGAATGCGTCGCTTTCGCAGAGAAGAACGGCATCATCTCCAAGGATGACGCCGAACGCGTCCGGGGTTTCGATACTTTCGTGGGTCCCGGCGGATGCAAAGGTGGCGCGTGCAGGGATTATTGCGAAGATGCCGCTCATCGTGAGGAGTGTTCCGTATTCGGAAAGGAGAACGGTATGCAAGGACCGCAGGGTGAAGGACAATTCCCGCCGCGGCAGATGGAAGGATTTGGCATGCCTGGCCAGGGCGGGCAGGTGGGAAATATGCGGAATCCGCCTCCATGCCAATCCCCGGAGGAATGCAAGAAACTCGAGGATGTGTGTCGTACGAATCCGGAGAACTGCCAACGTCTTCAGCAAAACGGCAATATCAATCCTGGAGAATTCGTGAACATGTCTGAAGAGGAACGTGCGAAGCGCATGAATGAAATACGCACGCAGTCGGGAGACATGCAAAGACCCCTGCAAGAATCGAAGCCGTATCGACCGGAAGGACTCCTTCCTATGGAAGCATTCAAGCGCGATCCCTCACAAGGAACTGCTCCGATGCCGCCACGACCTGGCCCGAATGCGACGCAGGAGCAACTACGCATATATCAAATGAATATGGAGAATTATAACCAGTTCCAGAATATGCCGGCCGGAGATATGCGTCAGCCCGCCACGTATCCGATGGGTCCTGAAAATTATCCACAAGGCGCACCCAGCGGTATGCCAGGTTACTACCCTCCGCCAGGTGACATGCCGCAGGGCGGAACGTACAGCCCTCCTCCAGGTTCGGGTGATGCACCCCCACCTCCGCCGCCAGCGCCAGCGCCACAATCATCCCTTACCTTCGGCAGTTACCTAGCAAGCGTCTTCGTCGCCTTCAGCGCACTCCTCGAAGGACTCTAGGATCGAGACGAGCTTTCCTACTCCCCCACCTTCGTTATCTTCGTGACTTCGATAACGCCGATGTCCTGATACTTCGAGCCGAGTTGCAGCTTGAAATCCCCTTCGATCTCGATACGCTCGTTCGCTGGCACGCCCGAAATATTCTTATGCTCCGGGTCAGTATCTTTGAGCGCAAAATAACGACCCGTCTCATCCTTGAGACCGAACGCGCATTCCATCGTCTGGGGCCCGCTTGTATCGTTATGCGGCAGGCACACCATCACGCCCCGAATGACGATAGGCCCCGGCTGCGGAACATCGATGAGCCCACCTCTCGCGAAGTAGATATATTTCGTTATCCCTTCCGAAGGCTGGGCCGTCATGGGCTCGCCCGATTTCCGGTCGGCATAATTGACGACAAGTATCGTGTGGCGGATTTCTGTCGTCTGCGGCGCGATCCTGTCGCCGAGGAGAATCGCATTCGTGCCAATGTAGCCGCCGGCGGGAGTCTGAAGCGCTACGACCACATAGTAGAACGTCCCGCTACCGCCCCTCGTTTGCGTGAGCAGGAACGCGAGGTCCGGTATCCCATCGTCATTCACATCTCCTTTCGCCTCATTTCCGAAATATTCCGTAACCGTTTTTGACGCCGAGCCGGGCGAGGCTTCCGTTTCCGCCTTCCCGTTCACGAGTGTGACTTCTTCTCCCTCGATCAGAAATGTCGCACTCTTGTAGTCGCTCGCACCTGCCGGCCCTTCAGGCGCATTCTGTGCTAAAGCGCCGAACCAATACAACCCAGCGCCAAGGCCGACCAGAACCAATAGTGCGACAAGATATTTGATCATGCCTTTATTCTATACCCGTTTGGATATTTTTTCTTTAAGAGCTCGATATCATGCTGGGTCACGCTTGATATATCAAGTTGCTCTGTTTCTTCGACAGTAAACCACCCGATGTCCGTACATTTATCAGGCTCGAGTATCTTCGGCTCTCCCCGTACGATTCTGCAAATATACGTCGGTGAAAACCAATGCTGTCCCTCATCAGGAAGAATGTGATCGTGGACGCCGAGCAACTCGAGAACCTCGATATCGATATCATTCTCCTCTTTTATTTCTCTTTTAACGGCCTGCTTACACGTTTCTCCAAATTCGACAGCTCCGCCGGGAATCTCCCATTTTCCTTTATCGTTCTGCACTCCTGGTCCGCGCTTGGTGATGAAAAGCTTTCCATCGTCATTGAAAATGGCTGCCCCGACTCCCACTCCAATATAATCGACTCCTTTTTTCATGACCCGAATTCGTATTGATAATGCGCTTTGTCGGTACCCACAACGTCGACATCGATTCCCTTGTCATCGATCTCCACGACGGCATGACACTCCGCAGGAACCCCGTCGTTGTTGAAGTTCTCCACCAGCGATTGGATATTGAAATATGGAATGCCATTATGCACGTCCATCCGGTTCCAGTGCACATGACCGTTGAATACCGCAACGACCTTCCCGGACTCTTCCATTATCTTGCGAATTTCTTCACGATTTCCGATGAGCGCGCGATTGGGCCGCTCGTCAAACCAGAAATTGCCCGTAAGGTCCTGATCGGCAAGTGAATGGTGGACGAATACAAGTATCTTCTTATGAGTGTTTTGCAATTCTTTTTGCAACCATGTCTTCTGCTCATCCCCTATCGTTGAATCCTCTCCTTTATATGCCTCAGAAAATAAAACAATGCCGTGATACGCGCTGGCATCGAATGAGTAGTGGACCGGTCCTCCAATGAGCGATTCCAGCTCCTTTTTCTCAATCGTCCATTGCTCGTGATTGCCTGCCAAATGAAATACGGGACACGTGAGTCTTTTCAGAGCTTCCAGGACTAATTTCAGATTCTTAACATCGGCCTCGTATGAGACGTCGTTTATCATATCCCCGAGATTCACCACAAATCCGGGCTTCACTTCCGTATTCATCCGCGCAATGAAATCATCGAGGAATTTCAGAGAATAGCGAGATAACTTCCGTATCACGCCCTTGTGTTCACTCTCCTCCCCCACATGTATGTCAGAAATGATCGCGAATTTCATAGCCGCGGAAGTTTAAGCTGGCCGGTGAGGAAGAACGCGCCGAGAAGAAGCGGCACGAGCGATGCAAGTTGCCACATATTCGGCGCTTGGCTCAGAACCGCCCACGCGATAATAAGTGTCAGAAGCGGTGTCATGCTGTTAAGCGCGATTGCTTTCGTTACCGACATGCGATAAATGGCTTCAATCCAAAGTATTTTCGAAAGACCGAGAATAAGAACGCCGTTTATGAGCAGGAGTGAGAGGGATGCTTGCACATTGCCGATCGAAGCATGTTGACCAAATAGATATGCGAGTAGGAAGATGACCGCGGCCGCAACGACGCTCCGTACGAACACGATGATCTCGCTCGAAGCTATCGCTCGCGCCTTTTGCTGGAAAAAATTCCCAAAAGGCGCGCAGAAAGTCGCCCCGAGAACGAGAAAGTCTCCGATATTTATTCCGGAGAAATTCGGCGCGAGCACTATCAAAGCCCCAATTACCATAAGCACCGCGCCGATTTTATGATCACGCGACATGTATTCTCCTCGCAAAATATTGAAAAACACGAACGATGTGAACACCTCGAAGAGCGCGATAAGTGCTGCGTTTCCAGGAGTCGTATATTTAAGACCCACGAAATAGAAGACATAAAAGAGAACGCCTGTAAAGAGGACAATACCGGCGATGTATTTCCACAGAAGCAGATTCTGCATTTCCCTCCAGGATTTGCGATACAGCACGACGCCACCGAAGAAAATCGCGGCGAACAAGGTGCTCCATCCGAGCGAGATGAGGCTCGGCAGATGTGCATAGGTGAGCGTCGTGACTATGGGAAAGAATGCCCACAGGACTATCTCGATGAACAGGTACTTTTCACCTCTTTTCGTTTCCGGATTCGATTCGGTCATACAATCTTCCCTTTCAACTGCTGAATGAATTCGTCTGCTATTTCAATCTCTTCGTCTTTCAGCCGTTCCTCAGCATCAAAACCAGGAATACGTAACTCCGCTCCCGGCTTCGCCTTTCCAGCTTTGACTTTCTCGACTAGTTCAGAGGAGCTTTGTTTGAACTTCTCCGTCCCTATCAAAAGTTCGGGACTTATAGCAATAAATGTCGCTCCCCATTGTCCCTCATCAAAGACTACTGATGCGCCCGTAAGAGAACCTGCGAGGAGTTCGACCACCATTGCAAGACCCGACCCTTTATGAGAACGATCGAATGGAAGAAGTGCTCCTTTCATCGCTGCCTCAGGGTCTGTCGTAATATTTCCCTCACTATCCATCGCTACATTATCAGGCAATTTTTCACCGAGAGCCTTCGCGCGTACGAGACCATACCAGGTAATAGCGGATGCGGCCATGTCAAAAACAATCGGATGCGTCAATGTTGGAAAGCCGAAAGCTATCGGATTCGTACCATACGCAGGAGAAATTCCACCCGCAGGAGCCACCGAACGAGGAGAATTCGCAGCAACAACCCCTATCAAATCCCGCTTAGCCATCTTCCTGACATAAAAACCGATCGCACCGATGCTCGAAAAAATGTTATTGACACCAACGATACCAAATCCTTTTTCTTCGGCAATCTCTATTACCTTGTCTGCACCCAACTGGGCCGAAAGAGGACCAGCGGCGCCTCCTCCATCGATTACTGCAGAAAGGTCTGTTTCTTTTGTGATTTTCGCTGCATATTGCGGCTTGATATCCTGTGCAGGCTCAGTACCGAAAAGCTTCAAAATTCCCTGCGTATTTTTCCCGGCCAGTTCTGCATAAAGAAGCACTTCTGCTATTTTCTCTGCTTCCTCTTGAGAGTAATTCTTGCTCGAAAGAATCTGAACAAGAAGCGTCTTAAGTTCTTCAACCTTGATTTTCATAGTGAGATTGTATCAGCTACGCCTTTCCCACAACATGAGGGCAATCGCGCCGACGAGATTGGAAAGGATATCGAAAGAAGCTTCCGTGATCGAGGGCGAGAATATGTTGAACGAATACGCATAGGCGGGGGCAAATATGAGGAACGCGAGTTCCAAAAGTTCCCACGCAAATGCCATGACCAACACGAAAACCAGCGTGGAGATGGCGGTGAAAGTCTTCGAATACTTCTTCTTTTGCATGTGCAGAAAGCTCAGCCAGAAAATAGCGAATACGACGCCGACGAGCGCATGCAGAAGATTGTCGAACCACTCGTGCCCGATGCGCATCTCGATGTCATATACGCCGGAAAAAAGCTCCACGAAATGGAGGAATGCTATGCCTGCGATCCAAAAAGGAATGTGCCAGAATGCCACTCGCGTGGTAGTCATGCGCCCAATTGTATCAGCCTTATACCTTATTGGTCTTTTCCGCTTAGGAACTCAAATTGGTTGGAAATATCGCATCCGGGCCTTCCGTCATAGCTTGGAAAAATGCCGGACTGGCCGCTAAAAAATCGTAGTTGCGATAATCATACGTACGCACACCGAGATTCGCGACGATGCCGCCCGCCTCTTCAACCAAAAGCGAACCGGGGGCATAATCCCAATCGTGCCCCCACGGGTCGAAGTTGACCCTTCCCTCGAGTTTCCCGCTTGCGACAAGCGCATATTCGTATCCCGCGCACATGTATTTCACTAACCCCACTTTCTCACGCAGTCGCAAAAATCTCTCCATATTTTCTTTCTTGTTGATATGTGTCTCATATGCAACATAAGCATCCTTCGCATCGCGATCGCTTACCTTGATTGGCTCATCGTTCTTGAATGCACCTTTCCCCCGCTCGGCGTGATAAAGCTCGTCATTTACGAAATCATAGATCACGCTGAAATTAACCCGTCCTTCCTCGATGAGCGCAAGCATGACCGTGCAGAATGGGATGCCTCGAATGAAGAGCGCCGTCCCGTCGATAGGATCACAGAGCCAGAAACGCTTCGCATCTCTCCCTCCGCCATTTTCCTCTCCGGAGAACTCCGCATCGGGATCGATCTTACCCACTTCGTCTGCCAGAAATCTCTCGACTTCAATATCAAGCGCCGTCACGACATTGTGGGCGGATGTTCCCTTGCGCGCCACTTCTTCCGCACTGCCATAGTGCGGCAAAAGCATCTCGCGCGTCCGGCGGATGATGGGAAGCACTGATTCTGAAATAGCGGTCATATCAGTTGAATTCGAGATATAAGGGAAGATGGTTCGACACATCTTCCCGCAAAACCTTGAAACCCGCAACTTTCTTCAAGCACTTCGATATCCTTTTTGATGAACATGGCGAGTCCGTACCAATCACCGAAATGCGGGCGGAAATAGGATGTGTGATTGGGAAGAACATCGCGGATATCTTCGAACACGCGATACATGATCTTGCTTAGACTGACCCCGCCTGCTTCCTTACCCTCCATATGCTCCCCGCCATTCCAGATTTCTTGTAAGCAAAAGATGTCCGTTTCTGAATGTTTCTTGAAAAAACCCAGAAGTTCCTCGCGCCCCGCGCGTCCGCCCCACGTATTAAAACTGATTAACTGCATACGCCGGGTATTATGGCACAACTTTGCCATCTCTTCCTTTGGACAAACGTGATGTATTTCATTGGAAATTCGAATGATTCTGTATACTTATGACATACTCGCTAAGCTCATTATATGATTGCCCACGTGTCACTTCCGGTCAGCAATTACGAGAAGGCCAAGGATTTTTATATCAAAGCCCTTAAGCCTCTCGGGTACACACAGAATATGGAGTACGGAGAATCTGCCGGATTCATGGAGGGCGGGCACACAAGTTTCTGGATAGTGAAAAAAGAGCGAGTAGAACCCGGGCATGTCGCGTTCGAGGTGAAAGACAAAAAAGCGGTGGATGATTTCCATACAGAGGCGCTTGCTGCGGGGGCGAAAGATAACGGCGCCCCGGGATATCGCAAGGAATACTGGCCGGGATATTACGCCGCATTCATCCATGATGCCGACGGCCACAATATCGAAGTCGTCTTTTACGATTACAAGAAAAAATAGACAAATTCTATCCAATGAGATGGGCCAATGAATGCGGGCCGTTCTCGCGGAGGGTTGCGTGGGAGACCTTGATGAATTCGGCTTTCTTCTGGAATTCCGCGATATTCTTGGCACCCACGTATCCGAACGATACTTGGAGTCCGGATGCCAGTTCCGCAACGATCTCCGCGACCGGCCCGCGATAGCGCACCAATGCTTCGACGCCCTCCGGGACTGCTTTCCGTCCTTTCGTCATATAACGCTCTGCGCCCGAATTGCTCTCGATGACGGCTTTTGAGCCCATGCCGCGATATTCCTTGAATTTCTTTCCATCGCGTTCGATGATTTCCCCCGGTGCCTCATCGGTTCCCGCAAAAACATTCCCTAGCATCGCTGCTGACGCCCCTGCTGCAAGCGCCTTGGCGATATCCCCCGATGTACGCATGCCACCGTCTGCTATAACGGGTACACCTTTCTTTTTCGCGATAGAAGCGACATCCATGATGGCGGTAAGCTGCGGCACGCCAACACCTGAGACGAGTCTCGTCGTACAGATAGAACCGGGGCCAATCCCCACTTTCACCGCGTCTGCAAATCCACAGACCGCTTTCGCGGCTTCCGCGGTCGCGATATTCCCGAAAATGAGTTTCGCACGCTTCAATTGTTTTTTTATTTTCTTCGCGCTGGCAATCACGTTGACGTTATGCCCATGTGCGCAATCAATGCTGACAAAATCCGCTCCTGCTTTCTCAAGCGCGAGCGCACGATCAACGGCAAATGGTCCGCATGCCGCGCCGACGATGACACCGACTTTTTTCGCTTCGATGACCATCGCTACCTGTTCTTCGATGGTGCAATTGCGATGGATGACGCCGAGCCCGCCGAGTTTTCCTATCGCTATTGCCATGCGTGCGCCAGTCACCCGATCCATCGGGGATGAAATGAGAGGAAGCTTCAGCGGAAATTTCTTTGCGGCGAGCGTTTCGAGGACCGCGCTGCGCGGCTCGACAGCGCTCGCGCGCGGGAGGAGGAGGACGTCATCGAAGGTAAGACCTTCTTTGCGAATGAGTGCAGCCATGTATGAGTCTAGCACGGGAATTTCCCGCGCAAAATGGGGACAACTTCCTGTTAGTGGCCGTAGAATCCGCGCTCCGGGATAATGATGAGTTTGACTCCTTGGTCGGTAATCGATTTATTGAGTTCCGCATCGTTGATGGAACCGCTCACGGAAAGGATCGTCTTCACTCCCGCATCAATAAGGACTTGCGGCGCATCGGGAAAGGCGAAAAAGCCGTTGCTGGAAGCGACCGCGCCTTTGAGATCGTCGGGCACATTCACCGCGACTTCCTTCAGCGTACGCCTCACTTCTCCCGCGATCAGAATCGCGACTTTCGCCGCGAGATATCGGCTCACCTGCCCAGAGCCGCTCGCGATGAGCCTGCCGTCGCGCACGAGAGAAATCACGTTGCCGCGCGAGGTCACAGAGATATGCCGTGCAAGCAGGATATCCTTCCACTCCTTGTCGCTCACCTCAGCGCTTTTCCAAAGCGCTGGGTCGTCCTTATCTAAAATGTAAGTGTAATTTCCCTGCGTGACGTATGCGTCCCTTATTTTTCGCAAGCGCGGCGCGGCGTCAAGCC
>Ga0209542_10021475_pt1 | contig 10112 bp, 9 predicted proteins | sample RifCSPhighO2_01_FD_184028 | JGI IMG/M metagenome (GOLD analysis project Ga0209542, IMG submission 184028) | Soil microbial communities from Rifle, Colorado - Rifle CSP2_plank highO2_0.1 (SPAdes) (version 2) | ecosystem: Environmental > Terrestrial > Deep subsurface > Rock core/Sediment ...
AAATTCTCTTTCTATTCCTTCTGCTGTAAGACCTACCCAGTCTATTTTTCTCTCTTTTGCAATATCAAGCATTTCCCATAGGGAGATTCCTGCTATTTCGGCTGCTCTTCCTAAGCTTATTCCTCCCCTTTTATGTAACTTTAGAGCATACTCTAGTTTTTTCTTTGAGCTTACCATTTTATAATAAAATCAAGACTCTATTATTCTTAAGTTTTTATGTTTGGTATTGTGGATTTTTAGAAGTTGGAATAATGGGCGAAATGAAGTTCTAGTTTATCTTTTTATAAACTCCATTTCTTCATCGGAGAGATTGAGATTAATTGCTATTTCGGGTTTACTGACGATAATCTTTTTTATGATCTGAAAGTCTTGCATTGCCCTCTTTGTTGAACAATGAACAAATCTTGCATATTTTTGAGAGATCGTTTTCTTTTTAGTTCCTATTCTGTTACTAAGCCATATTTTTAATATTCTTTGAGGTCTTTCATATTTTGTAAATGATGATTTTGGTTTGTCTTTTGCATATGAAATTCCTGCTGACTGAAAGATATTTTGATATACTAAAAAACGCCAAAACTGCTGTCTATAAATTCTACCTCTAAAAATATCTGCTTTGGCTAATGCAAGATAGGCTTTTGCTAGTTCTTTTCCTTTGTATTCTCGAGGAATATTTTCTTCTATCCATAACAAGATTTCATCTAGAGACATTTTTGTACTGTCAAACAATTCTAAGTTGTCTGATCTTTCTTGAAATAATCTTTTTAGGATGTTAAATATATTATCTTTTTTATTACGCTCATCTAGGAAATCAATATTTGTTTGATCTCCTAAGACATATGTTTGTAAGTCATTTATTGCTGCTCTTAAATCTCCTTGTGATTTTATTGCTATTTGTCTTAAAAAATGAACATTTTCTTTAATTGATTCATTTTCAATTATTTTTTTCAAGACATTAACTATATTCTCTATTGATAATGGTTTCATTTCAATAAGCTTGCATTTTGGTCTTAATTCTGAAAATTTAGAATCCCAAATATCGTTTCCAGTCATTATTATTGGATGTGCTGTTTTTTCTAAAATTCTTATTAGTTCTGGAACTCCTCCGATGTCGGACCCAGTTACTCCATCAACTTCATCCATTAAAAGAATTTTACCTAATTTGAATAAACTATGTTGTAATGAGGCAGGTTTAAGAATTTCTTCTAGTTTTAATCTATTTCTTAAATCTGAAGAATTTAATTCAAAAATATCTAAGTTATGTTCTCTTGATATTGCATGTACTAGGGTAGTTTTACCGGTTCCAGATGGGCCGTGTAGAATTAATGCTTTCTTTTTAGGAAATTCTTTTAAAAATTTCTCTAGTTCTTGTACTGCAGATTCTTGACCAATTAAGTTTTTTGTGTTTAAAGGCCTATATTTTTCAGCAAAACTAGAGGATTTCATCTTTAGATTTCTTCTTTAGAGCCTGCAAGGACGAAGGACGCTAGGAGGGCTTGTAGTTGTACAAACTCGTCGCTTCCTTCCACGATCCTAAACTCTGCTTCTCCTGTTTTTTCTGTAAGTTTTACTTTTATTTCCGGTTCTATTTGAAGAGTCCATATTTCTTTTTGGATTGCTTTTATTATATCTGTTCCACCTACGCTGTCTTTAAGCATTATGTCTAGAAGTTTTTCGCGTGCGTTAAGGAAATCTCCTGCTAAAGCATAATCCAAAACTATTTTTACATTTGTAGGTTTTGTTGAAGAAGAAATCATTCTTACAATTTCTGCATTTATATCTAGTGCGATTGATGCAGTTGCTTGAAGCAGATTTATTGCGCGCCTACAGTCTCCTTCACTCATTTCATATAGAGTTTCTAATGCATCTTCAGTGATTTTTAGTTTCTCTTTTTCAGCTATTTTTTTTATGACTGAAACGATGTCTTTTTTTTCTAGTAATTTGAAACGAAATACTACGCATCTTGACTGAATTGGATCAATAATTTTTGACGAATAGTTGCAATTATGGGACAGGAAGCCATTGGCTATAAAGTTATGGTCTTTAAAGCATGTAATATCTCTTACGTCATCTGCTTGTATTTCCTTTATATCCATTATCTCATTTTCTATAAATGAACCTTTTTCATACTTGTTTATCCAGTCTTCAAATTGCAGAAAACTGTTTCTTGGTACGCGCACATCCTTTCCTTTTAATTGGAAGGCTACAAAATCTTTACTTACGCTTAACGATGAAGCTATTGATCTATGAGACTGACCGTTGAACGAGGCTATTTCTATTAATTTAGTTTTATCTTGCAAAGACTTTATAATAAATAATTTGTGTTTTAGATATTCTGAACTTAGTCTTGATAATCTTTGTTTATCTTCTTCATATACATAACCTACTCTGCTAAAGAATTTTTGAAGATTTTGATCATAGGAGTTTATTCTTAAAACGAAGCTTAATACTTCTTCATTGTCACTTGTTCTTCTTTCTTTAAGGTCTCTTATTTCTAAGTAAGACTCTACTTCAAATATCTTTAATAAAATGATTAATTCATTATAAAATTCAACCATGCTGTTTTTTAGTTTAGTAATTTTATTTTGTCTTAATGATAAGGTCATAAAATTATCTCTATTACATTTTGGCTTATCGGCTTCACATCCAAATAGGCTTCTAAGAAATTCTCTCTTAACAAATTTTGTTCCGTTTTTTACGAAGTTTGGAAGTGAATATTCTCTTGCTACTTTATCTCCTTTAGGTACTCCCAAATATTGTAAAAGAACAGATAATGGCCTAGAATCTAAATAGAATGCTGTAGAAACACCTTCTACCTTTCTATTTCCTATTTTGCTAATAGCTTCTTTATCAAAAGTATTTGAGAAGTTTTCATATCCTAATATTACTAAATCCTTTTTAACTTCTTCTAAGGCCTTTCTGTTTCCTGAAAAATACATTCTTATATCATTTCTTACTATGTGTCCGTCTCCAAACATAAAAGCCACTATCCTAGTAAGTGCCCCAATTTGTTTACTATTATAATCTAAATCTATGAGATCTTTACGTTTTAATTCTCCAATAATTCTATCAATGCTACCATGATTTAAAGAGTCATTAAATGCATTTTTTATGCTGGTGTAAGATATTTTAATTTTAAACTCTTTTTCTATGGTTACACAAATATCCATCAAATTTCTAATCATTTCAGGATTCTGGTTTTTTATTATAAAATGATGGTTTTTGTTTTTACCTATATATCTTGTTATGTATCCTTTATTTTCTATAGAACTTAATAACTGGACGGTTCTTATTCTAGAAATGCCTATTATCTCTTCTATTTCTCTTCTAGATATATCTGCTTTATTTTTTATTATATCATAAACATCTTTCTCTCTTAATGTAAGTTCTTTACCCGCGATTATTAATGAATTTAATTCTTTTACTCTTTTTATTATTTTGTTTTTTTCTTCTGTTTTTAAATTTCTGTAAATTGCTCCTTCAGTTATATTTTTGAGACCTTCTCTTTCTTCTCTTTCAGAAAGAAATTTAATAAACTGTTGAATATCTATAATTTTGGTTGGGTTGTTCTCTAGAGATGTTCCCTCCAAATGTGGATATATAAAAACTTTATCTGATTTAGTTATTTTGCCAGCTTCCATCCATCCTTTATCAGTAAAGAGTTTATGGTCTTCTGTTACCTTTAACCTTCGACCAGTCATGGTGGTAATCTCTAGAGTTTTTTTTCCGATTATTTTTGGGTTTAATTTAACTGTTGCTAGAACAAGATCTTCTTTTGAAGTATTGCCATTAAAATTTTGGACTTTTGAGATAGTTTTATTTTCAAATCTTTTCATAAATTCATCTATAGTTATTTCAATTTCTTCCGGTAAAACTATTTTTGTGTCTGGAGTTACACAAGACATAATAAATCTGCAAGTATTTGTGTAGTTTTCCATTGTTCTTCTTAAAGCTTGTTGAGCTTCTTGTGTTAGCGCATCTGCTTCATCAAGAAAAATTACTTTAAATGGGACTACTCCTATAGATCTTGTTCTTGCAAAGTCCTTTACTTTTTGCCTTACTACATCTATTCCTCTTTCATCAGAAGCGTTTAATTCTAAATAATTTTCTTTCCATTTATCTTTGAATAATTCTTTTACTATTATTAGAGCTAATGTGGACTTACCTGTTCCAGATGGTCCTGCAAACATAATATGTGGAATGTTCATTGCTTGTACTAGGGCGCTTGCTCTTTTTACTATCTCTTGTTGACCCATTACATCCCCAAATAATGAAGGTCTGTATTTCTCTGTCCATATCTCACTTTGACTCATTTTTTATTATCTAGATTTAGATTATTGAACTTTTATTTGAGATTAAATGTTTTTTGCTAACACTCTTAATCTACTTAAATTTTAAGCTCTAAACTTAAGAATTTTTTTGATATATAACTATTGTGGTGACAAAATGTTTATTACTAGATTTTATTAGTCATTATGTGGTTAAACTTTATACTACTAAAGGGGATGGAGGGGTTACAAAAGATTATTCTGGACTTGAACTTGCTAAGGACAGTTTAATTATTGTTATAAATGGTAAGATTGATAGTTTGCAGAGTGCAATAGATATGGCTTTATTTTTAGAGGTAGAATATTCTGATTTTTTGAAAATTATCCAACAGAAATTATGGCAAGCCTCTGGTGAGATTGCTAATTGCCCGGGAGACTGTTTAAATGCACCAATTACTGAATTAGACTTAAAGACTCTTGAAGAATATATTGATTCTTTAGGGGAACCTCCTAATAAATTTGTTAGATTTACTAACCCTAAAAGTATATCTTTTAATGAATGTAGAGTTCGTTGTAGGGAACTAGAGACTTTCTTGGTAAAGGGCCTTAGAGAAAATACTATACGTCCTGAAATTTATAAGTATATTAATAGGCTTAGTAGTTTGTTTTTTATGATTGCGTATAAATCTACCTAGATTCAGATTTTACTTGCTTTTACGCATCTTACGTTTTCTCTTTTCTTTCTTAAGTCTTTTACGTTGCCATTTCCAACGCATTTGACCTTTCTTTTTCCAACGTCTTGATGATCTTTTCATGTTATAATTGGTTATTTTGGGTTTTTAAACTTGACTTATCCGAGTAATTGCTGGGCTTTATGAATCTTTGTAATGCTAACTAAATTCTTTAATTCAAAAGGGTTATTAATAGAAGTAATTTTAAATGAAATATGAACAGGAAAGCAGGGATTATTGAAAGTATAATTATGTTCTTTCTATTGATAGTTATCGGATTAGGAATATATTATATTTATGAGAATATTCCAAGGGAGTCAGTTAAGTTAAATGCTTCAACAATACAAGAACCAATAATTGAAAATAATATATCCAGTAAGCAATTTTATGAAAGAATGAGGTATTCAGATAGAGTAATAAATTATTATATTTCTGAATCGTGTACTCAAAATAAATTTGATTTAATGCAAGAAGCTTTAGATATTCTTGAGTCTAAAACTATTCTTGTCTTTAATCTTGTGTCAAAGGAGAATGCAGTATTAAATATTCTTTGTTTAGATCTAGCCCCTGAAGAAGAAAATAAAAACTATTTTGTAGCTGGTGAAGGTGGGCCTTCAAGAGTTTTAAATTCTACTTTATATTCGATTATTTTAGAGGGAAAAATAGCTCTATATAGGGATGGGACATGTGACAACGCAAATGTGGCAATACATGAATTATTACATGCGTTAGGATTCGATCATAATAATAATCCAAAAAGTGTACTTTATCCTACATTAAAATGTGATCAAAAAATTGACGAAGAAATTATTGAAAGTATTAATAAACTCTATAGAGTAGACTCTCGTCCAGATTTGGTGTTTAAAGAAGTGAATGCAACAAAACGGGGAAAATATTTAGATTTTCATATGGAAGTTTTAAATCAAGGTTTAAAATCTACTGATGGAGTAAATGTAGGGCTTTATGCAGATGATGTTTTTGTTGAATCCTTTGATTTGAAGGCCATTTCAATAGGGTCGAAAAAGATAATTGATGTCGCTAATTTAAAGGTTCCATTAAAAGCGACTAGAATAAGGTTTGAGATAGATTATGAGTATGTAATTACAGAGATTTATGAGGATAATAATGAAATTGAATTAAATACTTTTTAGATTAGTTTTTTAATCTTGAGATTAATTCAATTTGTAAGAACAATCTCTTTCCCTATTATTCCATTCTCCTCAACAGGCTCGGAGACTCGCTACGGAGTAAGACTCTAATCTCATTCCTCTCTTGTTCGAACCTCCTCACAGGCTCGGAGACTCGCTACGGAGTAAGACTCTAATCTCATTCCTCTCTTGTTCGAACCTCCTCACAGGCTCGGAGACTCGCTACGGAGTAATGAGATGCGGGAGGGAGGATTCGAACCTCCGAAGGCACTAAGCCGCGAGATTTCTTCATCTCGTTTGCTACTCTTCTTCTAACGAAAAAGCGACTTCTTAAGTCTCGTGCATTTGACCACTTTGCTACCCCCGCTTAAAATCAATAAAATAAAATTGCTTTAAAATGTTTCTATCCCTAATTAATTCCAGATAACTATTAAAAAACCAGCAAGCTTAAGATTGACTAGCCAATAAATACTATTAAAAGAATATAGCTTCCATGATTTTCCTTCCCATAGCGTTGAATTCAAAATTGTTGTTGATGCAAAAAATCCAAGCCATACCCAGAATCCTAATATTGCTCCTTGTATGGGGGACGTAATTTGAAGCAAAGAAATTAATCCACTAAGGACATAAAGCATAATAAATGTTCCAATAAAATTAAGAGCCATTAAGTGCCACATACCTTTGAATCCTTTTTTCTTAGCTTTTGCAATTTCAGTAGCTGGGATTTTTGAGAGTTTTACCCATACTTTTCCGAATAATGGACCGTGCCATAAAAAACCAATGGCAAATAAAATAAATGTGATTAATAGCATAGTGTCTAAATCAGTAAACTCGCTAAACATATGATTTATGATTTATATTGATTTATATACCTATCTAAAACTCGAGTTTTATCTAAGAATTTAATTTAGTTTTACAATCGACGCATATACCATTAATTTCTATTTGTACATGACAAATATCAACAGACACAAAATTTTTTAGAAAGTCTATCTTTTTAATCTCTAAATGTTTTTTTATTCCACAAAATTCACATATAAAATGTGAATGACTCATTTCTTTTTTAGAATATAGTTTTTTTCTTTCACAAGAATATATATGGACTATCCTGTCTTTTTGGAGCTCATTTAAAAATCTATAAACTGTTGCAATTCCTATTTTTGGATTTTTCTTTTTTAATTGGCTATAAACTTCTTCTGCTGTAAAAAACTTATTTGATTTACTAATTAATTCTTCTATTGCGCTTTTTTGTCTTGTTTCACGTTTTTCAACCATTTGTTATTGATAATAAGAATCAATAAGATTTAAATACTTTTTTACAGATAATTTGAGATGAATGAATCTTTATTCTATACAATTCTTAGCGTGCTAATTGTTAGTTTGATTTCTTTTATAGGTGTTTTTACTTTATCTATAAGTACAAAAAAACTTAATAAAATTCTTTTATATTTTGTAAGTTTTGCGGCTGGGGCTCTTCTTGGAGATGTATTTATTCATTTGATTCCTGAACTAATTGAAGAGAATATTTTTACTCTGAAAACCTCATTTTTTATTTTAGGAGGGATTTTATTGTTTTTTGTAATTGAGAAAATTGTTCATTGGCAACATTGTCATATTCCTCAAAATGGGGGGCATTCACATCCATTTGTAGTAACTAATTTAATAGGGGACGGAGTACATAATTTCTTAGATGGTTTGATTATAGGAGCAAGTTATTTAGTTAATATTCCTGTAGGTATCGCCACAACTGTTGCTGTAATATTTCATGAAATCCCTCAAGAAATAGGGGATTTTGGAGTTTTGTTACATGGAGGATTTTCAAAATCTAAAGCTTTATTATTTAATTTTCTTACGGCATTAACTGCTATAGTTGGAGGGGTAATAGCAGTATTTGCTTCAAATATAGTTCCTTCAATAACTGATTATATTATTCCTATTGCAATAGGTGGATTTATTTACATTGCAGGTTCAGATTTAATTCCGGAATTACATAAGAACTTTCAAATTAAAAAATCTATAATTCAAATAATTGCCCTTGTGCTAGGAATTGTTGTCATGGCGTTATTATTGTTTTTGGAATGAGTTTGCTATTTTCAAATTTAGGCCTAAATAGTTATTTGGATAATCTTCTTTCTGCTTTTTGGATTCTTTATTAAAATATTCTTAAAATTTACATTAAACTTTTTAGATAGCATTTTGATAATCGAAATATTGGCTTTTCCATCAATAGCCTTAACCTTTGTATGAATTAAATAACTACCATCTTCCATTCTTTCAACCTTATCAAAAGTAGCGCCCGGTTTAACTTTAACTTGAATTATCATTTTAAGTCTTGTTTTTTACAGAGTTCTATCAATTCTTTAGAGATTATGTGGAGCTCATCAACTTCATCTAATAGCTCATTGTGGACGGAAGAAGGATGATAATATAAATGAACTATTGCACCATAATCTTTAGCCTTTTTAACAGCTGGAACGAAATCAGCATCACCAGCAATCAGAATAACTTGGGTAATCTGCCTATCAAAGCACATAGAAGTTATATCTAAAGACATTAAAACATCAATCATCTTTTGTTTAAATTGTCCTCCAATAAGCTGTAATCTTCCTAACTTAACTTCAAACCTTGAAAGTCTTCTAAGATTAGAAATAAATTTCGACATATTAGAATGCCTTCGCTCATCTTCTTTACTATTTGGCCTAACAATTGGAAGACTATGGTAGTAGTAAGTTCTTAATCTATTAACATTCAGTTCTTTGCAGATTAATTCAGAAATCTTAACATAGTCAATATCACACTCTTTAAATGAATGTTTCAATATTTTATTCAAGTAACCACCATCAATAAAAATAGCAGACTTTTCCATTTAATTGAATATTAAGCCCGCTACTCAATATTCTAAATTGACCAGCGGGGAAGATTATAAAATACTTAAAGCAAACAGATATTTAAAACTATCTGGTCATTATTTCCAGTCCATCAAGGTGTTTGATAACATAATCCTTTCCAACTGCTTGTTTTGTTTTCAAATTTATCGCTTTAACAAACTTATCTCCTATATCTGTATGCAATTTATACGCAAAGTCTAAAGCTGTAGATTTTGGAGGCATTAAAAAACAGTCGGGCAAAACATTTCCCTTACTATCTTCCATCTTACTACCGGCAGGAAAAACAGCAACATATTTTAATAAATCAAAGACTACATGGTTTAAAACTTCTTGAACGCCAGTTCCACTAAATTCAACCATAACCTTTCTAATGGTCTCAAGAGCATTAGCTTGAGCCTCATTTAATTTACCAATAATAACAAAATCATTTTCACCTGGGATATATTTTATAATTCCAGCCTTATCTGCCTGTCTCAAACTAAGTTCGCCATCAGCAAAACAAGCAATCATAGGATAACTAAATTGAGCTTTAATTTTCTTGAAATTAGTCGCTCCATTTGGTCTATCTACTTTATTAGCAGCAATAATCATAGGCTTCGTATAAATTCGTAAAGCACGAGCAAAATGAAATAAAGTCTTGTCACTCCATACTGAAGGCCTAGTAATATCTAGTTTTTCATATAATACTACATGATTGACATCTTCTTCAGTTACTTTTAATCCTGAGAACTGTTTAGCTACGGTTTTTGCAAACTGAGTTTTTTGCATTTCCATACCCTTCATTAAAGTTGTCCATGCCCTTTTTAATACTCCTAAATACCATAAGTCCAGTTCATTTTCAATAATAGTTATATCTCTTGAGACATCATAATCTGTTGTCTGTTTTCCTTCGGCATTTGTCTCTCCTGACATATCCACTACATGAATGAATGCGTCTACTCCTGCTAAATCATCAAGAAATTGATTTCCTAAGCCCTTTCCTTCAGAAGCTCCCTCGACTAAACCAGCTACATCAAATAAATCAACTGGAACAAATCGATTACCTTCTCTTACATAGCCTGCACGAGGATTAGATATTTT
>Ga0209542_10021476_pt1 | contig 10112 bp, 13 predicted proteins | sample RifCSPhighO2_01_FD_184028 | JGI IMG/M metagenome (GOLD analysis project Ga0209542, IMG submission 184028) | Soil microbial communities from Rifle, Colorado - Rifle CSP2_plank highO2_0.1 (SPAdes) (version 2) | ecosystem: Environmental > Terrestrial > Deep subsurface > Rock core/Sediment ...
GGGGCTCGGCCTCGCCATCGTCTCCGAGCTCATCAAACTCCACCGCGGCAAGGTCACTATCCGTAGCTCCGTAGGGCGCGGCACGACCGTCGCCGTGCTTTTCCCGGGCGTCGCGGGCCGCGGCAAAGTGGGCGAAGAAACCAAGGCTATGAATGTCCCCAACGAAATATCGGTGGATTTCTCCAGCCACTAAAATTGATAGATGCGGTCAGCGGCCGCCGAGGAGGCTTTGCAAGATCGTGAGGACGTTGGCGATAAATTGATTGCTCACGCTCACGCGTTCGTCTGAAGTTGCGGGCTCGGGCTCTGTCGCAGGCGGCATATACTCCGCAGGCGGTGGATAGGCACCGTCGGGCGGCGGCATCATACCTTCTTGCAGATACCGGAAATCTCCGGGAGGGGGCATGGTGCCGGGGGGCGGCATGAAGCCATCGGGCGGGCGGTTGTAGGCCTCGGGCGGAGGAAGTGCGCCTTCGGGTTGGAAATCCGGCGGGAGTCTGCTCCTATCGAAATTGCCCGAACGCATTTGCGCTTCTATCTCCGCGCGCATTCTCTCCTCCATCTCGCTGCGCCGCGCGTCGAATTCCTCTCCGTACCGCGCGCGCATCTGCGCCTCGATACCGTCGCGATCTTCGCCCTCGCGCGGACCAAACTGCATGCCCTCGGGCGGGCGGCCCCGCTCACCTTCGCGCGGCGCCTCTCCGCTCTGCGGCCGCTCCCATTGCCCTTTCTCGTCGAGGAATCCTTCGCCCATCTGCTCTATCATGCATTCGCGAATTTCCTGGTCGCGGGCTCCCGGGTCCAGCTCGCCCTTTCGCATCTTGTCCTCGAAATCCTCGCCAAACACTTTGCGCATGCAATCGGTCGCCGCCGAGCCGGGGCCAAACGGCCCACCCCGCGACCCGTCGCCCATCACCTCTCTGAAGCACGCGGGCAATATTTCGCCGAGTTTCTGGTCCATAAATCCGCTGCCGTCGCGTATCGCTTTGAGCCGCTCGCCTCCGATACGGGCTTCAATGCACTCGAGCACTTTCGGCGGCGCCTTTTCGAGCGCCTGCTTCGCCTTCTCCCTGCCTTCCTCCATCCGCTGCTTGTCTTCTTCCGACATCAGGTCGTGCTCTAGCGCAAAAGTGATGCACGCCTCGCGGTGCGATTCATCTTGGCAATACGATTCACACGCTCTGCCTTTGCACCCGCCGGGGCCCTTGCCACCGGTTTTTTTGAACATCGCGGCCTCTTTTTCCGACATGAAGCCTGCCTTGGTAGCAAAGGCGACGCATTCTTCCGCGTGCGCGCCGTCTTCGCAGTACGCGCGGCATTCCTTCTCCCCGCGGCATCCGCCCGGCATCTTGCCGCCCTTGTCGAGGTACGCGGCCACCTTTTCCGCCTCCTGCAATTCTTCGTCGCTCATCATGCCGGACTTCTTGGCAAAATCGAGGCACTGGCGCATATTGCCGGGCTTCTCGCAGAACGACTCGCACGAATCTTTGGAGGTACAACCGCCCGGGCCTTTGCCGCCGAGCCGTTCAAACTCGCGCGCCTGCCGCGCCTCCTCGGCGCTCATGAGCCCGTGACTCTCGGCGAAGGCGACGCACGCTTTGACATGTGTGAGGTCGTCGCAGTATGCACGGCACTTGCTCTTGCTTGCACAATTGCCGAGCTCGGGCACAGGGAATGTGACCGTGGATTCTTGCGCGCTCGCGAGCGCGGCCGAGAGGACGAAGAGCGCGCCGAGCACCACCGCGCCGAGGGTACGTACCGCCGTGAGCTTTGCTTCGTACGTCATATCATTCAAACGGATTTTTGTAATCCGAAAACGGGTTCGTCTCGGGCAGCTTGTCCGCAGGGGTCTCTACGGCTCCCCCGACCTCGGCCGAGACGTCAACCGTGGTGTCGGTGGTGGTAGCGGCGGACACGGGTTCTGTCTCCGGTACAGCATTGCTCTGCTGTTGCAGCGGATAGAAGAAATACATTGCCGCGATAATGAGAAGCGCGAGCGCCCCGCCTATCGCAATCGGCAAATTGCGGCCTCGTATTAGATCCATGTAACAATATTGTACCATCGGCAACCTGCCCCTTGCGCGTTATCCACCGCTCTGCCCAGCGTCCCCCATGAAATACCGGTGGACTTCTCCAGCCGCCAAATTAGCCTTCTCGGCCATCCTCTATTCGCTTATTCGCGCGAATTAGAGAATAGAAAAGATTGTGCGGACTTCGCGCGGCAGGTTCTTGGAAATTTTGTAGAACATTTGCAGGCTCCTCTGTTCGCTTTCGACGATTCCGGCATTCGCAAGAATAATAAGATGTTTCGAGGTCGCTTTGAACGACAGGTTTATGTGTTCCGCGACATCACCTACCGTCGCCTCCTTCCTACGTTGCAGATACAAAACAATCGCGATGCGGCGTCTGTTCCCAAATACCTTGAAGATACGTTCAAGCTCTTTCGTTGTCATAGCAACATGATACCGTTATTCGCTTATTCGCGCGAATTAGAGAATGTACGGAAACATATGATTGAGTGAATGTCTTGTGTTTTGCGTACAGCTAGCCTATAACTCCTCATAAGCTGTGATTTGGGAGAATGCCAATGGATATCACCGCTCTGCACCTTCAGTTCGAAAAGCTTGGATGGAAAGGGGTTACCCTTTTTGCCGATGCTGTAAAGCAAAAGGGTTGCGGCGATGTGTCCATGGCTTTCATGAGACACAGGTACGCAATCGGCATAGAGGACTTCGCCGGCAGCAACAAGCTCTACACCGTCCGGCACTACCTAAGCGACCTGCTATCTCGTAAAAGTCTGCTTACCGAGGAGCAGGTTAGATGGGCCAATCAGACCCTTGGCGAATATGCCTACAAGCTTCTGAATACGGGCTCGTTTTAGTAACGAACTCGGCCCGGCCGTGAATGTACAGGAGGCGGCATCGCTAACGCGATGCCGCCTGAATCATATTTCACTGCTGCGTGCCGCTTATAAGCGAAAATTGCACATCGCACGGACATTCCGACGGCGCGTCGGGATTCTTTACTTTGAAATCCGAGTGGAAGAAGACGACGATGAATTGGTCGCCTTTGGCGTAGTACGTGATATTCGCTCCCGGCCCGCTCGCCGCGCGCATATCGTCTGGCACCCAACCCGCCGCGGTCAGTTTGTCGTCGTAATATTCCTCAAAGGGCGTGGACTTCTCGGCAATGTTGGTAACGTCGGTAAAAGGGACCGACTGCACAACGGTGATTGGGCCGTAATCGGGCGATGTCGTGGCCGCCGCCTCCCCCCATGTTGCGCCCGTGTAGAGCGGATAAACATCCGCATTCAGCCGCAACGTTATGCCCTGCGCGACGGTGCCACTGTATTGTTTCGCATACCAATACCACCCGCCAGCCGCTACGACGACTAAGACAATAATGTAGAGAAATGTCTTCATCAGAGGTTGTATTTGATAAGCAGGCTTTGGGGGAAAAACCTGGCTGAAAGCAAGCGATTCAAGACTGCAAACATGTTATGACTGATTAAATACTTAAGTAACTCCTCTTTCGGAGGCATGTTACTTCTGTACGGATTCGCGGCCGGACCTGTATAGAGTCCTCCGCCAGGACCGGTATATAAGCCGCCACCTGGACCTGTGTATGCACCGCCACCTGGACCTGTATAGAGTCCTCCGCCAGGACCGGTATATAAGCCGCCGCCTGGACCTGTGTATTGATCTCTTGGCCAAGTATTTCTGTTCATATTCGATTCTAAATTTCTTGAAACAGAAGTATTTTCCCAAAAATCTGTGCAGTTATCAGCCTAAGAAATTTCTTCGGACAAGTGTGGGTAAATGATTGAACCACCCACCCTTCCTTTTGCGGTAGAATTTTTTTAAAAGCATACGGCTGATATCGAACGATTGAACCGAGGTAAAACATTATTAAATATATATTTAAGGCCTCCGGTAACAGTAGGTCAGTAGTCTTCTTATCAAGGAGTGGTAAAGTATAATCTATTGTCTCACCGTAAATTGGTGTGAAGCTTGGAATCAGAGATTTGAATCTCTTGCGCGATTGCGATTGCAAATTCTTCTTATTCGAAAAAGCGAAGGTGGTTTTTTCTTCAAATATATGAGTTCCCGTGTAGTCACTTTTCACTCTTAGATAGGCGCTCATACCTGGGTTTCTTGAGGATAGGGTTTTTTGATCCAAGGATCTGGAGTTCAATTCTTTTGCTGATAAGGACAATCTAATCCAAGCCCTCTTGGTTTGTCCTTGTACTATTTCTACTTGTACTGGCAAAAGGTTCTTCGTGCCGCCAAAAACTTGCTCGAATTCACTGGAGATATCGACGCAGCGACTTAGGAGGTTGAAAACGGATAGTGTTTTTTTCCCTAAACCTAAGGATTTTATTTGATTGCTAGTCAGCAGGTGGTAGTAATGACAGAAAATGCCATTATCCTGCAGTTTTATGTTCTCAGCTTTGAAGGAGAATTTTTCCTTAATTTTATCTCCAGCCGAAACGCCGTGACTAAGATTTTTTGATGAAAGTTTTTACCCACCTTTGGTGTTATCAAATAAGGATTCCGAGAAAGGATGAAGGCTTTAACCAAATTGAGCATTCCGTAGTAATAGAGTAGCGGGCTGACGGCTAAGTCAGCCTGCTCTGCTTGCATAAAATAGGTTTTGCCTTGTCTTATGAATTCACAAAGTACTGGCGCAATCCTTTCAGCCTTCTTTCTGTCAGAAAGGGTATCTGAAAGGAAGGCGACCGCCTGTGAGCGGTTGGTGAGACGGTCCAATTGTAGCCATAAGTCTTCCTCGGTGTTATTCAACGTGGTAAAGAGTTCCACATCGTAGATTTCTAAATCGCTTATTTTCTGGGGGTTAAATGGGCGTGCATTTTTTAATTTCATACTTTTGTTACCCGCATGTTTGGTACGATGTTGGAACTTCACTATAACCTCGTCCAGATAACCTGTACATGATAGAATCCCAGCATGAAAACGGCGCTTTTGGCTAGCTACTCGAAAGACGAGGATTTGAAGCGGTTGGGTAAGCTTTTGATAGAGAACGGCTGGACTTTGCTCGGTTCCGCCGGCACGGCTAAATACTTGATGGACAATACTATCCCCTGCCGCGATATAGCGGGGATAGTCGGGCCGCCGATTTTGGGACACCGCGTGGTCACGCTCGCGCGCGAGGTCTATGCGGGACTTCTCTCGGCGACTGAAGACGATGACAAGGAGATACGGCAGCTCGGCATCGCGCGGATTGACCTTGTGTACGTCACGCTGTACCCGCTGGAAGCGACGATTGCCGACCCTGCCTCGACACAGGAAGATGTGATTGAAAAGACAGACATCGGAGGCCCCACGCTTCTGCGCGCCGCCGCCAAGGGCCGTCGCTTGGCGCTTTCTTCGCCCGACCAGATAGACATGCTTGAATCGTGGATAAAAGCGGGTTCACCCGAAAAAGACCGTGAGGCATTTATTACGCACCTCGCGGCCGCCGCCGAGCGCAGAGTCGCCGACTACGTCGCCGCATCGGCATCGTATTGGGAAAGCAAGGCGGCATGACTTCGATAGTGTGGTACACTAACTTGTCTTAGAGTCAACTTTACTTTGTAAAGTGTTAGAAAGGATATGGATACGCAGCAAACAAATCTATATACAGTAACAATCCCGCCGATGATGAAAGCGTTGGGCGCGCTCTCCAAAATCCTCGACAAAGCCGCCGCCTATGCGGAATCCAAAAAGACGCCCAAGCGCACCTTCGAAGAGGCGCTTCTGAATGACCGCCTCGTCTTCGACCAATTCCCCTTCGCTGCGCAGGTCCGCATCGCCTGCGACAACGCCAAGGGCGGCGCTGCGCGGCTTGCGGAGGTGGAAATCCCCGCATTTGAGGACAACGAAAAGACCATCGCCGAGCTGCAAGCGCGCATAGAAAAGACGCTCGCGTTTCTCAAGACCATTAAGCCCGAACAGGTCATCGGCAAGGAAGGCATCGAAGTCTCGCTTCCCTACTGGGACGGCAAGCACACGACGGGATTCGAATACGCAACGCAGTACCTCATGCCAAATTTCCGCTTCCACGTCGTGACCGCATACGCCATCCTCCGCAAGAACGGCGTCCCCCTCGGCAAAAGCGACTACATCGGCGCACTCCCCCTCAAATAACACAACATGCCAAAGCACGTATTCTTTGACCTTGATAATACGCTCACACGGAGCCGCACCCTGATGCCCGATGCTCATCAGGAAATCCTCAAGAAATTGTGCGCGCGCAAAGACGTCGTCGTCGTTACGGGCGGGCAGATATCACAGATACGGAAACAGGTACCGCCGTCGTTCGACGGACAGTATTTCGCCCTGTCCCAATCGGGCAATCATGCAATCGCGAAAAACGGCGAGATACTTTGGAGTGAAAGGTTCACAGACGGGCAAAAGGCGGCGATTCTCTCTTTGGTCAAGGTAATCCACGACGAGGTCGCCATCCCCGTCATCGACGAGAACGACCTTGTAGAGGATCGCGGAAGTCAGATATCGTACAGCTTGCTCGGACATCACGAAGACACCGCCAAGAAAGAGGCATTTGACCCGGGCGCAAAGAAGCGCCTTCACATCCTCGCGGAACACAAAGCAGAGGTAGAGAAGCTCCGCATCGCGGGCGCAGACGTGCGCCCGGGAGGTACGACCACCTTTGATTTCACTATCGCGGGCAAGGATAAGGGCTTCAACATCCTCCGCCTCATCCGACATGAGGGGTGGAAAAAAGAGGATTGCATCTACATTGGCGATGCGCTCTTTGCGGGCGGCAACGACGAGACCGTCATCGGCGTCATCCCGACGCATGCGGTGAAAGACCCAGATGACACCTTCGATTTCGTAAAGGCCAATTTGCTACAATAGACACACATGTCAGCTCCCGCATTGAAAATCACGGATCTCCAGAAGACCTACGCCACAGGCACAGTCGCCCTCAAGGGCGTCTCTCTTGAGATTCCCGAAGGCGATTTCTTCGCGCTTCTAGGCCCCAACGGCGCGGGCAAAACGACCATCATCGGTATTACCACGGGGCTGGTCAACAAAACGGGCGGCACCGTATCCGTCTTCGGCCACGATATTGATAAAGAAACCGAGCTCGCCAAAATGCAGATCGGATTGGTTGGGCAGGAGGTCAATTTCAATCCCTTCGAAAAGACGCTCAACATCGTCGTCAATCAGGCGGGCTACTATGGCATTCCCCGCTCCGTAGCGATACCGCGTGCCAAAAAGCTTCTCACCGACTTGGGGCTCGGAGAAAAGATGGACCAAAACGCGATGACCCTTTCGGGCGGTATGAAGCGTCGCCTCATGATTGCGCGTGCGCTTGTGAACGAACCGAAATTCCTTATCCTCGACGAGCCGACGGCTGGGGTGGACGTCGAGCTGCGCCGCGGCATGTGGGAGTACCTCACGGGCTTAAGCAAAAGCGGGCTTACCATCTTGCTCACCACCCACTACCTCGAGGAGGCCGAACAGCTTTGCAAACACGTCGCCATCATCAACAAGGGTGAGATAGTTGAACAGGGCACGATGGAAGCCGTCATTGAGAAACACCACGACGCCGAAGCAGGCAAAGAAGGTTACCGCGGCAGCCGCCTCGAAGAAGTCTTTCTCAAGCTAACCAGCGAAAAATAGTATGGATACGTACGGGAAATGGATATCGTTTTACACGATGCTCCGCAAGGACATTGTCCGCATGTTCCGCATCTGGGTGCAGACTTTTTTGCCGAGCGTCATCACTTCGTGCCTCTACTTTCTCATTTTCGGCACGGTACTTGGCTCACGCATCGGAGAGATGCAGGGCGTCGATTACATGAGCTTCGTTGTCCCCGGCCTCGTGATGCTCGCCATCGTGACGAATGCTTACTCCAACACTTCTTTTACCTTCTTCCAGTCCAAATTTTTCTTCCGAGGCATAGATGAGATACTTGTCTCCCCCACCCCGCCCTGGCTTCTCATCTTGGGATTTATTTCGGGCGGCATCGTCCGCGGGGTACTTGTCGGCACGCTCGTACTCCTGATATCGGTATTCTTTACAGGTCTCCAGCTTTCGCTCTACAACGTCGCCGTCATCTTTCTCTTCGCGGCCCTAACCGCGCTCGTGTTCTCGCTCGCGGGTCTGGTCAACGGCGTCTACGCCAAAAGCATCGACGGCATCAACCTCGTACCGACCTTCGTCCTCACCCCGCTCGTGTACCTCGGCGGCGTCTTCTACTCGGTGCACTCGCTCCCCGCCTGGGCGCAAGGCTTCACGTATGTAAATCCTATCTTTTATCTCATCAACGGCTTCCGCTACGGATTCCTCGGTATCGCGGATATTGCGCTCTGGATATCCTTCGCGGTCCTCGGCGGCATGATAGCCGTACTCGTGGCCATCAACATGTACCTTATCCGCACGGGCATGGGATTGAAACAATAACTATGGACCGACCTCGCAACGGGCACGTGCTTCGCGCAAAACAAGCCCAAAATATCGAACGGACCCCCGGGCAGGAGTCGGCAGCCAAACGTGATGATGTGTTGGACAGTTTCGTGGATAACATCCTCGGGAAATTCACTGATCCTACAGACGTGAAGGAGGAAGACCAAGAGGCCGCGGAATGGGCCAAGGTGCAGGGAAAAAATATCGACGAGGTGCGTGCATACCTTTTGGGCCGCGAAGACGTCTACAATGAGCGTTCCGAGGTCCGGCCGGACCCCGAATGGAGGGCGCACGCGCTCCGATGGTACGACCTCCGTGGCTTATAAAAGCGCTACTTCGCTCCGGTAATCTCCTCCGTAAGGCGGTGATATAGTGTCCGTATGAGCGGTGACGATATGGAAAAAGGGTTTAAACTTTTTCAGTTTTCGGCTGAAAGGGTCGCGAGGGCAACGAAACAAAGAATGCAGTTGCTGCGACAACTTCAAGAGAGTGGAGCTCCTGCGACGGCGGAAGGAGCGCCGCAGGAACCGACCACCGATGCCGTGAAGCAATTTGCGCTTGAACTCGAGAAAGAAACACGGAATTGCGACCCGCAGGCGGCGCTTGCAATGCAGTCGCGGCTCATGCTGCCTGATAAGGTAGGCGGAAAATCAAAAGAACTAGAGGATTTCAAAAGAGCGTTGCTCAACATAACTGAGCTCGACCCTGATATCTACTGTCGCGCCATAGCACTAGCATTTCTGCAATTGGTGCCGAAGCAAACAGCGACTGCGCGGACTGAAAATCCCTTACCTCTGCACGGCGAGCCCGATCACGACATGCTTTTTGCCGGCGTCGACCGGAAGCTTGTCGAACAAATGCGAGACAAGGCGAATGGGATTTTACGGTTACAAAAAGGGGCACACGCGCAATCGTACGGGATGGCCGAAAAGATAATCGCGACGGTCGATAGCACTACCAACCTGAACGAGCTTATTCCCTTACTGCAGAACATACCCGCTCAGCCGACGACGGACGGCGGGTACAGCGACGACGACGTCGCGCTTGCGTTCGCTTTTCTCTCACTCTCGGAACCTACGTAGTGGCGATTTCTGCCGCGAGGCCGATGTAATTTTCAGGGCGTAATTCTTTGAGGCGCGCTTTCACGTCGGCTTTGATGTCGAGGCCGTCGATGAATGCGGCGAAATCTTCAAGCGTCACCTGCTTGCCGCGGGTTAATTCTTTCAGCTTTTCATACGGCACTTCTACTCCCTCGCGGCGCAACACGGTTTGAATTGCTTCCGCAATGACTTCGGGATGTTCACGGAGAGCGGACAACATCGCTTCTGCATTAACGGTTATTTTTCCAAGGCCTTTTACGAGCGAGCGGTAGCCGACAAGTGCGTGCGCAAATGCGGTACCGAATACGCGAATGACGGTGGAGTCCGAGAGATCGCGCTGCAGGCGCGATATGGGAAGTTTCTGCGAGAAGTGCGTAAAAAGTGCGTTTGCGACGCCAAAATTGCCTTCCGCATTCTCGAAATCTATCGGATTGACCTTGTGCGGCATCGCCGATGAGCCCACCTCTCCTTCTTTCGGTCTCTGAGCCACCCAGCCGTCGCTTATATAGCGCCACATATCCTGCGAGAAGTCGGTCAGAATGACGTTGATGCGGCGCATGTTGTCGAAGAGTTCGG
>Ga0209542_10021477_pt1 | contig 10112 bp, 9 predicted proteins | sample RifCSPhighO2_01_FD_184028 | JGI IMG/M metagenome (GOLD analysis project Ga0209542, IMG submission 184028) | Soil microbial communities from Rifle, Colorado - Rifle CSP2_plank highO2_0.1 (SPAdes) (version 2) | ecosystem: Environmental > Terrestrial > Deep subsurface > Rock core/Sediment ...
CAGCGATGGCTACGATGCCGATGTAGATAACCAATTCTACGAGAGTGAAGGCGGAACGATAGGAACGCATTTTTTTATTATAACAAATTATTTTTATTCTAGATAACCTACTTTCTTTAACCAATACTCATTTTCCCATTCCCATAATTGTTTCGCTCCTAAAAATGCCTGGAAATCGTTTTTCCAGTAGGGGAATTCCTGCAATTCAATCCGGCCGGTTAAGGGCGTCCATTCGTGCTCATCGGTGCATAACGGCCCCTTCTTGCCTTTGCGAATTTTGTCCTGCCCGCCCTTCGGACGAAGATTACCTCCACATTTTAAACAATCTTTCGTTTGATCAATTCGCAAAATCCAACGCGTTTCTAAAGTCGGGAATTCCGCCATAAGCGCTTCAATATACGCGGAAGTTTGTAAATTGTAGTCCCGATAAATCGCTTGCGAGGTTTTGATATCCAACACTCCAAATTTTCCGTCTATCAAGGCCAGCGTATCAATTGTGCCAGCATAACGATGATCTGGATGGAAAATTCGGCGTTCCACAAATTCCTTGTCTACGTGAATATTATTATTTTCAAAAAATTCAATGAAAGCGGTAATGGCTGGCCGAATTTCTTCTGGAATTTCCGGTTTTTCGCCAATCATGATTTTTTCCGTGATTTCGTGGATCAAGGTGCCTTCTTTGGCGGAATTTTCCGTCATGGCCCTGGCTGCGCCATAACTAGCCGCTGCGCCATAGAAGCGGTAGAGCGCAGGTTTAGATTTAATATCTAGAATCTTCGTGACTCGAGGATACCATTTACCATCAATATCGTAACCGCAAATAGTTTTAAATTGCTCGGCGTTGGTAAAATAATCCATAGAATATCAAAAGTATATCCGAATCAGGAAAGGACGTAAAATCAGTTTTAAATTGCGGTGGAGGAGTAAGGCTTGTCTTATACTATCTGTCGCACAATATATCTTTTACGACATATAGTTAAAACAAAGAGGATGTATAAATACATCCCCATATTCTCATTAATATAAATCCATTCACTAAATCTTAGCTGCGATATCTTTCACTAATTGCAATAAAAAATCAAAAGCGATTACTAAAACATTTGCCAACCATCCCACCGCAATTTTAATATATGTCAGGCCATCAGTTAAAATCCAATCCAAAATGGTTTGTCCTGTTTGCCAAAGCCAATTAAACATCTGTGTTACCTTGTCTAAACTATTGGATATTGAGGTTAATTTTTGAATTAGATCTTTTAATTGATCCATATAAGTTTATTGTATCATTTTTCCAAATAATCTTCCGGATCTAAAATAACTCCTACTGGAATCAAACCGACTGCCGGCGCTTTGGAAATAAATTGGATGCTGGAAGTAATATACAGGCCCAAATGAAGATGTGGACCAGTCGCATAACCGGTCTTGCCGGAATAACCGATTAAATCGCCGCGTTTCACCGCATCTCCCTTTTTCACTGCTTGACTAGAAAGATGCGCGTATAAAGTAGACAAATTATTTTCGTGCTGAATTAAAACATATTTTCCGTATTGATATTTATTCCAAGTACTGCGATCGTTGTTGTCTACGGCAGTTACTGTGCCTTCGGCAGCGGCAAAAATTGGCGTTCCAATGCCCAGTCCGCCAATATCCAGGCCATTATGAGGTTTGCCGCGATATAAATAGGAATGTTCGCCATAATGTTGCGTAATATATCCAACTCCCCCGATATCTTTTAATTTAACCGGCCAGATAAACATTTTTTTCTTCAATGGTATCAAACTAATATCGAATTTTGCTTTTAATTCGTCTTCAATTTTCTCAATATCGTCCTGCAATATATTCTGTTGTTTTTCCAAATCGGTAATCAAAATTTGATAGGTTTTCTCTTGATTTTTGGTTTGTGCCAGTACAGTTTGCCGATCGCTCTTTTGTACTTCAACAATTTGGCGGCGATATTTTAAATTGCTATTTTCTAATTCTACCTTTTTCTTTTTCCCAGCCGATATATCCAATTTATCATTAAGCTGGTCATTTAATGATTGCAGTTCCGAAACCTCCGTCGACAAGCCCTTATTAAAATCGGCAAGCTGCTGAATTTCTCCCAGGGTTTCAGTCAAGCTCTGATTTTGGAGTATCACCGCTAACAGCGTGCGATTATCTTTCTTCTGCAGCTCTTGCAAAAGAAAACCGACGGCTTCTTTTTTCTTATTAATATTCGCCTCCGCGTCTCCAATATCCAATTGCAACGCCTTGATTTCTAAACTGAGTTTTTCGATATTGAGTTGGCTGCCTTTAATGGAAAGATTTAAACCACTGATGTTTTTATCAATGGTTTTAATTTCTTGCTGAAGGGATTTTCCTCGTTCAGCGGTTTCTTGCAAATCTTTCTGAGTCTGCTGGATTTTTTGGTTCACTTCTTGTAGGGCATTAGTTTTTTCTTGAATTGCTTTTTGCAGCTCTTCCGGAGTTTCCTGGCCGTAACTTAAAGAAAAAGAAATTGAAAAAAGCCCTAACACCAATAAGGCCCGAAGATAATTTCTGACCATATAATTAATGATACCCTTCCAGTTTTTTAATCGCAATTTCCACGCGACGGAGCGTTTCATCTTTTCCGATTATATCCATAATTTCAAATGGTCCGGGGGACTTATCCTTGCCAGACAATGCCACTCGCAGCGGCCATAAGACCTCTCCCCTGCCATTAGTTTCCGCAAAAGGCATAATTGTCCTTTCTAAGCCGATTTTATTAAATTCTTGCATTGAAATATTTTTTAAAAATTCGGAATTTTTTCTTAAATTTTCTAAAATATTTTCTTTTGGCGTTTGTTTCCAAATTAACAAACTAGTTTCATATTCCGGCAATTGGAAAAATAAATCATTGATAGATTCAAATTCGGATAAAAGCGTCAAACGTTCTTTGGTTAGCGAGATTATTTTTTCTAAAATCGGAGATTTTTTGGTTGTGTCGGAAATATATGGTTGCAGCCGAATTTTTAGTTCTTCGTTGCTTAACTGCTGGATATAGCGTTGATTCATCCATTTTAATTTTTCCATATCAAAAACCGCGCCCGCTTTCTGAACCCGGCTAATATCAAACATTTTAATTAATTTTTCTGGACTCAAAATTTCTTGATCGTCTTGAGGATGCCAGCCGAGCAAAGCAATAAAATTAAATAATGCTTCCGGCAAATATCCCTGTTTTTTGTATTCCTCAATAGAAACCGCGGAAAATCGCTTGGACATCTTGGACCGATCCGGATCCAAAATCAGCGGCAAATGGGCATACTGCGGGATTTTAAAACCGAGCGCTTCCTGCAGCGCGATTTGTTTCGGAGTATTGGCAATATGGTCTTCACCGCGGATAACGTGGCTAATTTTCATTTCCTGATCATCTATTACGACCGCAAAATTATACAGTGGCGTATCCAAATTTTTTGCTATGGCTAAATCGCCGAATAAATTAGTCTCAAAACTAATCTCTCCGCGAATCATATCGGTAAAAGAAATTTTTTGTTCCGGTATTTTAAAACGAATAACGTGCCCTTGTTCTGCGGGTATATTCCTATCTCGGCATTTGCCGCTGTAACGCAACGGCTGTTTTTGAGCTTCTTGTAATTTTCGTTCTTGTTCCAGCTCTTCCTTGGCGCAAGCGCAATAATAGGCTTTTTGTTCAGTTAATAACTGCTGAAGATATTTCCGATAGATTGCTAAGCGTTCGCTTTGACGATAACCGGAATTTTTATCCGGCCCCTCATTCCAAATAATACCTAACCATTGCAACCCTTGGATAATGTCTGTTTCAAAACGTTTTTCTGAGCGCTCTAAATCAGTATCCTCAATTCGTAAAATAAATGTTCCACCTTGATGCTTGGCAAAAAGATAATTAAAAAGCGCGGTGCGCGCGGTACCAATATGCAGAAAGCCCGTTGGCGAAGGAGCAATGCGAACTCGAACTTTTGGCTTAAACCAATTAAACATAGTTAGTGAAAATTTCTATTTACACAGCCGTGCGGAGCACGCCTTCGGCAATCACTCGCGCTGCGTTAGCTTTATAAAAACCCCGGGCATTTTCTCCCATTGTACGCATTAATTCCGGATTTTGAACAATTTTTTGCACTTGTTCAATAATCAAATGGGCGCGAAAATTTTCTTCTTCAACGACAATAGCGGCGCCGCTTTTTGCGTAATTATGCGCATTTTCTTTTTGGTGGCCATTTGCCGCGCTAGGCAAAGGAATCAAAATCGCCGGCTTTCCAAAGAGCGCGCATTCGTAAAGCGTGCTCGCGCCCGCTCGAGCCAAAACCACATCCGCCGCTCGGTACGCTTCCGCCAAATCATCAACAAAATATCCTTGATAATGATATCGTTTTTTATCTATTTCGGACCAATCTTTGGAAGTAAATTCATATTCTTTTTTATAATTTTCCAAATTACCATCGCCAACCTGATGTAAAATTTGGAAATGCCGTACCAGTTCCCGCGCGTTTTCCATAACAAAATTATTCAATGATTGGGCTCCTTGAGAACCGCCGAATACGCACACTAGCGGTTCCTGATCATTAAAACCAAACGATCGCTTGGCCGCGGCATGGTTTTCCAAATTATCCGAATAATCAGCATGAGCCACAAGTTCGGCGCGAACTGGATTACCAGAAATTTCTACTCTTTGTTTTGGGAAAAAATCCATTGCGGATGCAAACCCAACAAAGACTTTCTTAGCAAATCTGCCAGCGATTCTATTTGCTCTTCCGGGAATACTGTCGGATTCGTGAACAACAATTGGAATCATATAAAAACGGCTGACTAAAATAATCGGTACCGTTCCCGGACCGCCCTTGGAAAACATCACATCCGGCATATGCCAATATAATTTCCACAAGGCTTGCGCGCAACCGATAAAAAACTTTGGAATTTCCAATAAATTCCACAAAGAAAAATAACGCCGCCACTTACTGGAAACAATACGCTGAAAGGTCGCGCCCGTTTCTGTAATCAATTGTTCATACGAAACTGCTTCGCCAAAATATACCATTTCCACCGGAGTGCCGGTTTGCCGGGCAAAGCTCCTTATTTCTTCCGCAACCGCAATCAGCGGATACATATGACCGCCAGTTCCCCCGCCAGTTAATGCAATTCTAATCATTAGTTATATTTGGATATATTAACCATTATTCCGGAAATTGTCATGAAGACCGCTAACGCGGTACCGCCATAGCTGACAAATGGCAACGGGGTGCCGGTTAACGGCAATAAACCCGACATTGCGCCAATATGGATAAATGTTTGAATCGTAATTAACGCGCTAAAACCAATCAAAAGCAAATTTCCAAATTGATCGTTGGTTCTCCGCGCAAGCAAAAAACCACGAATAACAAAAGTCACAAACAACAACAATAGAAAAATTACTCCTACAAAGCCGAGTTCTTCCGCAATGACAACAAAAATTGAATCTCCAATTACTTCCGGTAAATAAAGAATTTTCGTGGTAGATTGCCCATATCCAACCCCCAATAACCCGCCAACGCCAATGGCAATTTTTGCTTGATTAATATGATATCCGGAACTTTCTAAATTTGTTTCTGGATTCAAAAAAGTCATAATGCGCTCTCGTCGATACGGCGAAGAATATGCAACCAATGCCAGTCCAAGGACGCCTAATGCGATAATACCCGCTACAAAACGTAATCGAGCGCCACTGGCAAAATAGACTGCCAATGCCGATCCCATTAAAATAACAACTGTACTTGTTGAAGGCTGGCGAATTAATAAAAACGTAATCAAACCACTCACCAGAAGAAACGGCACGAAGCCTTTCCAGAAATTATTTTTTCGCTCTTCTCGGCCACTTAACCAAGCCGCCATATATATGATAAAAAATATTTTTAATAGTTCCGATGGTTGAAATACGACGGAACCAATGCGCAGCCAGCGGTCTGCGCCGCCCGCAGAAAATCCAAGCGGCGTAAAAATAGAAATCAATAAACCAATACCCAGTAATAGCAATACAAACGCATATTTTTGGTACATTTTGTAGTAAATTTTTGACGCAAGCCAAAAACCGATAATACCGAGCGATATGCCGTATAAAATTTGGTGTTTAAGGTAAAAATAACTATCATCAAATTTCCGTTTGGCCAAATCCGATGAAGCGCTGGCCAACATCACTAAACCAAAAATCACCAATAAAAATGTAATCGTAATTAATACGTAATCCGGGGCATTGCCGCGACGAAATAACCGAATACGCATAGATTATAATACAGTGCCAGCAAGCATATTGGTTTGCGCGCCATTTCGAACCGCGACCTGACCATTGACGATAACATCGCTGATTCGCGTTCCGTCCTGAAGTAATACTAAATCCGCATAATATCCTTCCTTGACCAGCCCGCGCCGATGCAGATTAAACCATTGAGCCGGATTATAAGTAATTTTTTTAACCGCTTCTTCCAACGGCAATCCCTTGGTTTTTGCCAATTCTAAAAATGATGGAAACGTAGCGACTGATCGTTGCAAAGTAAAACCAGATTTTTTTTCTGCCATACTCGCGCTATTGGAACTAATGAAAGCCCGGGGATGAAATAATAATTCACGCAACATCTCTCCATTCACATTTTGCAATAACAATCTAGCCCGTAATCGGGTGGATTCCATCAAATCCAATATTACACTGGCCGGTTCTTTGTCTTGAGTTTCTGCTAATTCTCGAATGGTTTTTCCAATCAGCGCTTCTTGATTTCGCGCTTCGGTCACCACCGCATCATTCAAAGAAACCGAAGCTAATGCGGCGTGAATTTCCTTCCGAGTTTGATCATTGCGCAAATATCCACACATGATTTCCGTATCGCTATTTTGCAAAGACATCGGCAAAAGCGAGTAGATTGGAACATTGCTAAACGGGAAAGGATTCACGTCCACAACAATATTGGCATTGGCGATATTTTTTTCCATTAATTCAAACGCCGTTTGAAATTTAGTTTCAAAACCGCGCAGCGGGCGCAAGTGATTAATCATAGTTTTCACTCCGGTCTCGTGGGCAATCTGGATAGTTTCTGCTACCGACTCAACGATATGTTGTTGTTCATCCCGCAAATGAGTTGCGTAGATTTTTTTCGCCCGAGCAACAACACTGACTAATTGTTTCAGCTCGCCGTAAGGAACATGAGATTCTTGCGCGTAACCCAAACCCGTTGAGAACCCCAATCCCCCGTCATGAAGCGCTTCTTTCAGCACTCTAGTAAAAATTTCTAATTCCGATTGAGTTAAATCCCGAACATCATTACCAACAACATCATGACGGATAGTGGCGTGACCAACTAAAGTTCCGAAATTCACGCCAATCGGCAATCGGTTTAATACCGATACAAATTCACTCAATCGATGCCAATCCACATTCACTAAATCCGTGCTCGTCCAACGACTCAAGGACTGCAACGATCCGTATAAAAGCGGAGCCAGCGATGCACCGCATTGCCCGCCAATAATGGTTGTCACGCCTTGCAAAAGAAAATCTTGTTGCGTTGGATGGATAAACAAGCTCAAATAATGGTCCGAATCAGTATTAACATCCACAAACCCCGGCGTCACCGTTAATCCTACCGCATCGATTATAGTTTCTGTTTTTTTATTAGAAAAATTTCCGATTGCGGAAATTTTTTGATCAGAAATTAAAATATCCGCCCGATACGGTTTTTTGCCGCTGCCATCAACAATTGCAGCTTGTTTTATCAAAATCATTAATTTTAGTATATCATAAATAAAAAGCACAGATTACATGAAAAAAATACTCTTTTGTATAATTTTACTTGCCGCTTTCCTCCGTCTTTACCAACTCACCGAAATTCCGCCCGGACTCTACTCTGACGAAGCAATGAATGGTAACAATGCCCTCCAAGCGCTTACGGAACGCCATTGGCAGGTCTTTTATACCGATAATAATGGCCGAGAAGGATTATTTATCAATATTCAATCTTTTTTCATTGCTATCTTAGGAAATCAACCTTGGGTATTACGGTTACCAAGCGCATTAGTCGGCATCTTAACCGTACTGGGCATTTATTATCTGACTAAATCTTTGTTTGAAAAAAATAAAGTGGATGCCAATACTATTGCTTTGCTCGCCGCATTTTTTCTCGCCACCAGTTTTTGGCACATTAATTTTTCTCGAATTGGTTTTCGCGCGATTACTGCGCCGTTTTTTCTGGTGTGGGGAATATATTTTTTATTGCAATCTTTCAACAAAGAAAAAATGTGGTTTGCGATCCTGGGTGGTATCGCCTATGGACTTGGATTTCACAGTTACATCGCTTACCGCGCCACTCCCCTGTTGATTATTTTTCTCGGTTGGTGGTATTGGCATACGCAACCAGAAAAACGATTATCTCTAATAAAAAAATTAGGAGTTTTTATTGTATTTGCTTCAATTATTTTTCTGCCGCTCGTGTTTTATTTTTTCCAAAACCCGGCGGATTTTATGGGGAGAACCAGGCAAGTTTCCATATTTTCTTCGCCAACGCCAATTAAAGATTTGAGTTGGAATATTGTGAAAACTCTTGGCATGTTCAATATTGCCGGAGATTTTAATTGGCGGCACAATATCGCGGGACGGCCAGAGTTATTTTGGCCGGTTGGCATATTTTTTTTCGTAGGTATTTTTTCTTCTCTTACGTACATCATTAAAAATCAAAAATGGTTTTCTCCGGAATTATTTTTAGCGCTCTGGCTTGGCATTACCGCTTTGCCGGTAGTTATTTCTAATGAAGGCATTCCGCACGCGCTTCGGGCGATTATTATGATTCCGCCGATTTTTATTTTTGCGGCAATCGGCGCGGAAAAACTTCACGGCATATTATTAAAAAATCTTACCCCCGTATGGCACAAAGCAAGTTTAGTGTTATTTTTTTCTCTTTTCATTTTTGAAGCATATTACGCTTATTTTGTGCTTTGGGCTGGCAATCCTAATACTCAAAACGCATTTAACGCGGACCACTTTGAGATTTCGCAAATGTTGAATCAATTGCCAATCAATCAACCCAAATATGTTGTGGTAGATACCGGCGCGCAAGAATTCTGGCAAACTTTTCTGCCATCGCAAACTATTATGTTTCTCACTAATACAATGACTTCGGAAAAACAAAAACAAAAAAATTTATTCTACATCTTGCCGCGAGATATTTCTTCAGTGCCTGTGGGAAGTTATATAGCAACGATAAAATAACAAAAAGGACTGGAATTATGTTCCAGTCCTTTGAGGAAAACAGTAGCTAACGACCGTTTTCCAAAACAACACCAACTTGCAAACTGCGAGCAGTATCAACAAACCAGCCCCCACTAAAAAAATAACGATTGCCGATAACAGCATAGTTCCTGTTTCTTGGATACTCACTCTAATGATGTTCATTTTCCCCTCCTTTTAAAGATCTTGTTATTCAACACAATAACTAATAACCCATTAACTTGTCAAAGCCATTGTTAGTTTTACTTATCCACACCTTATTCTCATTCTATGGGGAGTATAATAGGGTAGTAATCAATAATGAAATTTCCTCATCGAACTCTTGCAATAATAGGAAGCTTTTTTATAAGCGCTTTTTTACTTTTTACCTCCGTAAGAGGTGAAGTTATTGACCCCTATAAAAGAACTGCTCTTCTTGATCAATTGGTGGCTGGCGCTCGTTATAATCTTGCCGCCAATTTAAATCGTTTTGCGAATATTCACAAAAGTAATTTAAAACAGATTAAACAATTAACTCAACAGTTTTGGGAATCTACTGCGGCGCCAATTATTGGTAAACTATCTTCTCCCAATAAAAATAACTCCCTCGCCCAAATCTCCACCAACCTCCCAGAGGAACCGCCACCTACTTCCTCCTCCAACTCATTACCATCTTCCTCCTCTCCCGACCTCACTCCAGAAACGAACAAGATCTCCGATCTCCAAGCTCTCCTCCAAGAAGTTCAATCGCTGATTGCTTCAGGTGGCACTTCCCAGCTCCAAGTGGTTACTCCCGCTGCTGCCTCTTCCCAACTCGCCGATCTGGAATCCTCCCTATTGGATCTCCAAAACAAACAAAGCAAAGATTATCTGGCTTTGATTCGGATGATTGGCCAAACCG
>Ga0209542_10021478_pt1 | contig 10112 bp, 7 predicted proteins | sample RifCSPhighO2_01_FD_184028 | JGI IMG/M metagenome (GOLD analysis project Ga0209542, IMG submission 184028) | Soil microbial communities from Rifle, Colorado - Rifle CSP2_plank highO2_0.1 (SPAdes) (version 2) | ecosystem: Environmental > Terrestrial > Deep subsurface > Rock core/Sediment ...
CCGCCGCTTCCGACACTAGCCGATCATGTGCCAGAAGCTGTTGATCAATTTCACCGAGAACAGAATGACAGCGATCGCTGTCATTCCAATCCCCGTCCCGATCATCCATCCGAGGAGAGTGGGGTGGTTGTAAACGTAGCCTTCGAATCCCTCACGTTCGCATTTGGTGCAGGTCTGCCACCTGCCCCAGTGGCGAATTTTCTCCCAGGTTTTCACGAACTCCCCTTTTTCTTCGTCCCACTCGTTCCCCGTGGAAACGGAGAAGGTGTGGAAGAAGAATTTCTCGACGAGCGCCGCTTCCCGGTACGGGGTGCTTCCTGATTTCATATAACGACTCCTTGTCGCTATTGCTCATCCCTTCTTGCTCGCCATGAGCCGCCTCGAAAGGCAAGGGATAAAGCGTCCACATAAAAATATATCATAATTTTTACGTACTGTCAATAGTAAGGGCTTCGGAGATAAAATTTTATTTACTAGTATTATATTATATCCCTTCTTCTTTAAGTTTCTCGATGATTTCGCGGGATTTGCGGGAGAGTTTGCCCGGAAGTTTGATATTGAGCTTAATTAAAAGATCACCGCGTTTGTTTTTGCCTGTCGGTACACCCTTGCCGCGGACACGGAGAATTTCGTTTATGCCGACACCTTCCGGAACAGTGACTTCAATATCACCATCTAAAGTTTCTATATTGTATTTAGTTCCCAAAAGCGCATCAGAGAGCTTTAAATTCAAATTCATTACTAAATCATTACCGTCGCGTCTGAATATCGGATGCGGAGCAACATTTATTTTTATATAGAGGTCTCCTGCCGTCCCCCGAGAAATCGCTTCACCCATGCCCGTCATCCTTATCATCTCCCCATCGCGAATTCCAGCCGGAACCACGATAGAAATTTCTTCCTCGCGGCGGAGTACCCCTTTGCCTTTGCACTTTTCACACAATTCTTTCGGCACTTCGCCTGCGCCTAAACACGCTTCACAAATTTTTGTGCTGGAAATCGTACCGAGGAATGATCGCTTCGCTTCATGTATTTTCCCCTGACCATTGCAGTGCTTGCAAGTTTCCATCTTTGAGCCTTCCCTTGCGCCAGAACCTTTACAAGTAAGACACGCGGAGGTTTTTGTAATTAAAATTTTTCTAGTGGTACCAAAAACGGCATCAGAAAAAGAAATCTGAATTTCAGTCGAGATGTCCCGCCCCCTCCGAGCTTGCGCTCGTCCTCCTCCTGTAAAAAAGTCGCTAAAAATATCATTCAAGTTTCCGAAATCGAAATCTGTATTACCCCCAGAAAAATCAAATCCTTCAAACCCGCCAAATCCTCCTTGCTGGCCTCCGTACCCTCCTCCGCCCATATTCTCGAAACCGGCTCCGAACTGGTCGTATTTCGAGCGCTTAGAATCATCAGAGAGCACCTGATAAGCCTCATTCACTTCTTTAAACTTGCTCTCATTCCCCTCTTTCTTGTCAGGGTGATATTTATGCGCCATCTTGTAAAAAGCCTTCTTAATTTCTTCTTTTGAAGCTCCCTTATTTACGCCTAATATGTTGTAATAATCTTTTGCCATGTTTGTATTCTAATTCGTAATTCGTAATTGTCAATTATTAATTTAAATCATCGGCTCGGCTTCTCCCGACGCTTTAGGTCGGGACTCCGACCCTTCAGGCGTCGGAGTTGTCGCATTTTCCCCATCTTTACTTTTAGTCTTGCCTTCAATAATAGCTTTTTCTTCCGCGCTTCGGATAATAGTAGCTTCTTCTTCGGTAATAAGCTTTTGGGCGGCGTCTTTCGGTATTGAATACTTCCGGCGAGATGCGTCAATAATTTCTTGCCTGTATGACGGATGAGTAGCGGGCAGAACTTTCAGAGTTTCCGCGGAAAATGGATCATAAGATTCACCGTCAATAGTCATTTTTATATAAAATTCCGTGACAGCCAGATTGATCATATCCTTGATATCGAAGACAGGCGCGAACTCCGGCTTTAATTTTACGGCGTCTTCGCCGCCGACTCGGAAAGTTATCACACTTCCCACATTTCCGAGCACCGCCTGATAAACTTTGGTAATAATCTGCCCCACGTATTGATGCGCGACAGTCAGATTGAGCCCGTATTTACGAGCTTCCGACAAAATGTTTTCGAAAGTTTGAGTCACTACGTTCTGAAACTCATCCACATAGAGATAAAAGTCAATACGATCCTTCTCCGGAATAGCGGCCCGTTCCATTCCCGCCTGTTTTATTTTCGTCAGAAATATAGAACCGAGAAAGGAGGAATTTTCTTCTCCCAGACGGCCTTTAGAAATATTTATCAAAATTATTTTCTGCTCATTCATAAGCTTCGAGATATCTATCTTATTTTCTTTCTGCCCGAAAATATTGCGCAAAAGTGGATCAGAAAGAAATTGTCCGAGCTTGTTCACAAGCGGAATGATGGCGTCAGTGTCAAATTTCTCCGACCAGTCGGCAAATTCGATAGCGAAGAATCTTTTGACCATGTCGTCGGTGATGTATTCCACTACCTTCTGCCTGTAATTCCTATCTGTCAGCATCGAAATCATCCCACGCATAGTGGCATGTGGATAGTCGAGGAGCGCCAGACAAGTGAAACGAAAAACGTGCTCGAGACGAGGCGTCCAGTTAGCACCGAACTGTTTCTGGAAGACCTCGATAAGCCCCTGGGTAAGCTGAAATTTGAACATGGGGTCGACATTTGAAAGAGGATTAAAAGACGCTGGGAAATCAATGTCCGGAGGATCGATGATGCAAACGTCCTCAATACGTTCCTTGGGTATATAGTCTAGTATCGCTTCAATAACGTCGCCGTGCGGGTCTATCAGGCACAGTCCATGGCCGTACGTAATGTCCTGACGGATAAAAAGTTCTAGTAGCTTCGTCTTGCCCACTCCGGACTTGCCGATGATGTATAGATGGCGGCGCCTGTCTACCCTTTTGATGCCGAATATAAATTTCTTCTCTTCGAGTGAAGCGACATAATTCGTCCGCCCAATAAAAGAAACATCTTCGGGCTTGACGCTGCCAAAAACCGGCAGCTCCGGCGGCGGCGGAGCGTATTTGACTATCTGCACTCGATTGGGTTTCGGCATATGGGTTTATATTATCACAAATTATACCCCTACCCAACCTCCCCCTACTTAGGGGGAGGTGCTGAAAGCGGAGGGGGTACTAATACACCTCGGCTTGATAGCATTTCTCGCAATACACTATCTCCGACCTATCGGGAGCATAGGAAGTTTCAAATTCGTTCTTGCATCCTTCTTTCATACATTTACGGTGCCAGAGCTTGAATGGATTTCTCTTTTTTAATCTTTGATAATGTCGGCAGTTGGGGCAATATTTCGGCAGTGGTAAATGTGTTGTTTTGTAAAACTGAAATTCCTCCGGAATAATTTTAAACGCTTCAGTACATTGTTCATGGCACTTGCCCTGGTGAGCACATTCTATGACTTTGCCTACGACAGAATCCTCTGCTTTCTCGATGTCTTCTGGTACATCTCCGCTCTTCAAATCGATAGTGTAATTCCTGTCCACTTGATCTCTCCATTTATACCCTCTCCTCTTGATCTCTTCTTTAAGCAAAGGAAAATATTGTTGGGCTGTACTTTCATTATAGGAAAAAGGAGAAAGCTCCGAAGGGAAAAATTCACCATATTTATAAGTTTCTCCTTTTTGGTCTACATAAGGCATACCGTTCATATGTGCAATAATTTTGGGAAGCATCGCCTCATATTCTTCTTTTGTGTACTGCTTATTTAAAATACAGTACTGCTTGTTTTTAAGCCCAATACAACCAAAGCAATCTTTGCAATTTTTTAAAAAATAAGAATAAGATATGTTATAACTTTCCCATATTGCTCCTCCAAACAAAATATTAGAAACGTGAAGACCAGTATTTATAACTTCGTAACAATTTTCAAAACTTACTCCCACGGCAAAAGAGTCGTATACATTCTTGATACCAGTGACCCCATACACGATAAAGCTGGAATCTTCAGCCGGACCCTCTACATCAAAGCAGTTTTTACAGTTCTTCACGTGATTTAAATAATCTCCAGTCGAATTAACAGATTGTCTTGAATTAAAAAATCTCCGCGGATAAGAAAGCAAAAGATTAGAAAATTTCTCTTCAACTTCCTGTCTACGACCAGGTTTACTTAAATTTACTATTTCTATTTTATATTCCTCTGGCGTATATTGTTCGTTAAATATAGAGAATTTAGCGTTTCGAAGACCAAAACAACCAAAGCAGTTTTGGCAGTTGCGACAATCGTAGCAATATTTTGAATCTATGCACTCTTCGCATAAAGTCAGATGTTCGCTCTGGTAGCACCTCTCGCAGTCTACCAATTCATAACAATTCTCGTTTTTTCGCGCCCCGAGCATATCGAAACATTTCCTGTTTTCTATCGAATGGTATAAATAAGCAGCATCTTCATTCATGTCGCTCGCAAAGTTCAGATGGCAATTCTTCGATTCAAAAGTAAAATTACAATAGTCGCTATTGACATAGTTTATGTTAAGCAAGCTCGGAACCGGAACATTTAAAAGCAATTCACTCCATTGCTTGAAAAATGGTGCGGAAAAATCAAAATCTCTGGCATATGTCAAGGCATCCCACCCGTCGCCATTCCAATAATGCTGGTCGTATACCGGAATTTTAATCTCAGGCGAATACATAGATATCAGCATTTCATCATGCCCCGGCGCATCGCATTTCCTCTTATAAAGACTCCTTTCGTTACGCCAAGAAAGTTTGCGCTGCAATCTGCACTCCGGACAAAAAGTCGGCGGCGGAACTTTTATCTTTTCGTAAAAATTAAAATCCTCGGGCTCTATTACGAAGTCTTGCTTACAGTTTTGGCATATTCGGTTTTCTGTTTTTGTTTCCACTTGATTTACTTTAGTTAAGTAAAGTACTTTAGTATGTTAAAGTAACTAATAAACTTCCGCTTGATAGCATTTTTCACAGTAAACTATTTCGGTTCGGTCTGGGGCATATGGTGTTTCAAATTCTATTTCGCATTTTCCTTCTGCGTGAAAATGGTTAGTTTTGTCGCACATGCAAGACCGATGCCATAAATTAAGGGGGTTTCTTTGTTTTAACCTTTGGTAATGCCTACAGTTTGGACAAAGTACGGGCAAAGCAAGATTCATTCTTTTATAAAATTTTAGCTCGTTATCAGTAATTTTAAATGCTTCAGTGCATTTTTCATTGCATTTTCCGACATGCATACACTCAACTACCTTCCCTACAATAGAATCTTCCGCGTCTTTTATGTTATTTGGTAAATCATTAATCTTGATATCGATTTTAAATTCCCTTTTTTCCGGAACCTTCCAAGAATATTTTTCTTTCTCTACTTCTTCCCGGGTTAAGGGTAAATATTCTTGGGCTATGGTTTCATTATAAGAAAATGGAGATAATTCTATGGGGAAAAACTCGCCGTATTTATATACTCTTCCTTTTTTGTCGACGTAGGGCATGTCATTCATATGTTGAACTATTTTAGGAAAAAGCTTTTGATATTCTTCTTTAGTGAATTGTCTATTGAAAATACAGTATTGCTTTTGACGCAAACCTACGCATCCGAAACAATCGGAGCAACCATGGCAATTGTACGAATAGTAGATATCGTGGCCCCCGTATATAACTCCACCGACGAAAAAGCGCGAGCCTTGAGCGCCGCTATCAAAAACTTCATACATCAATTCAGCAGAAGCGCCCACTCCATATCCGTCATAAGTATCTTTCATATTTTTAGCGACATTTTGCACAAACTTACAATCCCGAATTTCTCCATATAAATCAAAACACTCTTTGCAATTATAAGAATTTACAATGTTGTCTCCCGTAGAAAGAGGTGAATTAGTGATATTTGCGAACTTGCGTATTGACTCCGCTTTAAACTCAGAAAATTTATCTGAAATTTCTTTAAGATTAGATCTGTTACCGAGGTCTAATTCCTTAATTTTTTCCAGATATTCTTCCCTGCTATATTGTTTATTAAAAATGCAATAACTTTTATTTCTTAAATTAGTGCAACCAAAGCAACTGGAGCATCCCTTACACTCAAACAAAAAAGCGGAATCATTGCACGCTTCGACATTTTCCGAGAAAAAAACTCTGTAGCATTTACTCCCTGCAATAACTTCATAACAAAGTTCAGAATCAGTTAGCACAAACACATCCATGGAGTCCCGTACCTCGTTGACCCTGGCTCCATAAGAAACATTTTCTCCTCCCCAAGAAGCAACAACCAGGTAGCCATTTTTGAAATCCCCCGTATGCTGAGCATAAGGCGTATTGACTGTACGAGCATTGAAAACTGCAGGCATAGGAGCTTTATGAATAAGTTCGTTAAATTGAGAAAAGAAAGGTTTAGAAAAATCATATTTGATACCGTAAGACATCGGGTCCCATTGGTCGCTCCACCATATATCTCTGTCATAAACAATAATACCTGAATTCGGAGAAAATCCTGATATTAAATCTTTGCCTGAAAAAGAGCATTTGTTGCGATGGAAGGTTCTTTCATTTCTCCAAGCAAAACGCCTCTGCATTCGACAAGTGGGGCAAAAGGTTGGCGCTGGCACCTTCATCTTTTCGTAAAAATTAAAATCTTCCGATTCGATGATGAAATTTTGCTTGCAATTCTGACAGTTTTTAGTTTCGGTTTTCATTCTAATATTCTATAGAATTATAGAATAGAATTTCTATTCTAAACAGCCATCAACCTCGTCGCAAACGGAGAAAAATAATCAAGGAGTTGTTCTTTGTTTATTTCAAATTTTTTTTGACCCAAATCATTTATTATAGATTTCAATATTTCAAGCTCGCCGGTCCTTCCTTTCATTTCAGGAAATTCTTCTATTTTTTGGATTATACCTCTCGCACGAATAATTGAACCATACATTTTTTCAAAGTCTTCTTTTTGGTACTCTAAAAGAACACGAGATATTTCGCTTCCCAGATTCGCCATATAAAACAATGTTGTACGCTCTGTATTCATGACAAATATTTCAATATTACTTTTTTCATCTTATCACGCAAAACTGAATCTTGCACTTCCATCACCCTGTTACCCTGAGCTGGTCGTATATTTATTAGCGAAACATATTCAATACTATTTTCGCCTTCCCTATCAAAATACCAGTTGAAACCCCAGACATTTGGCTGTTTAGAACCACTTTCAATAAGTACATTATTAGCATCCATATGATACTCCCCACCCATAGCAAGAATCCCATCCTCAATGTCCACAACACCCTTTACCATTTCGCCATAAAATTCTTTGGCAATTTTTCTGAGTTCCATCTCTGATATTTTTTTGTCTATTATTTTTATGTTCATGAATTGTTTTTTACTAGCATACTAGTGCGCTGATATTCGCTTCTGCTCTTGATTCATACGATAGAAAACTGAAGTAGAGTTATTCATTAATTCATCATAGCTTCCCTCTTCTACCACTCTGCCTTCGTCCATGACGGCAATATTGTCCGTGTATTTCAAAGTTCCCAGCCGATGGGCTATAATCAGAAACGTTTTATCTTTGCCGTATTCGCCCAATAATTTTTGCATTATTTTTCCTTCGGTTTCAGAATCAAGCGAGGAGGTAGCCTCGTCTAGGATTACAATCGGTGCGTTTTTGTAAATAGCGCGAGCGATACCGAGGCGCTGCCGCTCTCCACCCGAGAGCATATATCCCTTCTCGCCAATAAGTGAGTCAAGTCCATCGGGTAGTTTATTAATTACCTCACCAAGCTCAGAAATTTCCACCGCCATATCGAGAAGCTTGGGATCTTCCCCGCGCATCATAGTGATGTTGTCGTGGAGCGAGAGATTGAAAAGTTCCGTTTCTTGGAGTACCACCGTAATGTGGCTCAGGGTTTCATTGTGCGAGATGTCATAATAATTTCGCGTATACTTTTCGTTGCCGATTTTAAAACTCCCCGATTTAAGCGCATACAACCCTAAAATCACTTTTGCTAGGGTGGATTTGCCTGAACCTGATAGCCCCGCAATGCCTGTTTTCGTATTCCGTTTTAAAATTAAATCAAAATCATGAAGTCCCATCTGCCCCGAACCATAATCCATAGATGCATTTTTGATTTCTATCTTGTTCCAATCTTTAGGAAAAATTTCTTTTCCCCTTTTAATAAACTCTGTCTCCCTAAATATCGGCATCATGTTACCCAAGTCAGAACGTAAATCAACTAAATCCATGTGAATTGACGAAACATCTCCTAGGCAACCAAGCATTTTGGTAAAATAAGTGAAAAAAACTACTATTGTTCCTACAGAAATAGCATTATGGAGAAAAGATTGGCCGACAGAGTATAAAAATATAATCCAAGTAATACCAGTCAAGATATGAACAAAACGCCACTTGGAACTTTGGACCGAAACTTTTCTTACAGCTATATCTCGAGAGAGTGTTTCTCTTTGCAACACTCGCTCTACGGCATTCTTCTCATTTCCCAGAGCTTTGATGGCTAACATATTAGTGGCGGATTCAACATATGCGCCGCCTGCTTTTTGGTTTAGTTTATTAAATTCATTACTTAATAAAAAAACTTGGTTTCCAAAATAGTACTCCATACATAAAAATGTAAAGGTGTATGCAAAAACAATAATTACAAATTTAAAATCAGTAAAAAGAAAGAAAAACGCCGCCCCAATTATATTAGCAGCAATTCTTATTAGATCCGCCCTAAGTATTCTCATCCATTTAGTAATAGCATCGGAGCCGCTGAAAATCCTTTGCAATTTATTACCGGTATTTTCTTTTTGATGCCAGCCTAAAGAAAATTCAGTTAATCGTTGAAATCCCCAGACCCGAGCATTTGTCCGAGCACGCTCGCCGATAACACTTATATTGGTCCTTACTACTACCCTAACAAGATAAACTAGGGTCCAAGATACGCCAATAAAAAGGGTATAGAAATAGAAAAGTTTTAATGATTGGCCCGGCTTGTATGTTGTAAAAAAATCAACAATTTTTCCAACGATATATACAGGTACTAGCTCATACAAAAATCCGAATACTAAAACGAATAAAGAAAAACTAAACTTTCTCTTATCTTCCTCCAAGAAATACCAGACCGCTTTCGGTACATCCAGCCACGAGAAATTTTTTACTTCTGATTTCATTCTAATGTTCTAACGAATTTTAGAATACCTCTTCTTTATAGCACCGATCACAGTATACTATCTCCTGCCTATCCGGCGAATAAGCGGTTTCGAATTCATTGGTGCAAACCTCTCCGTCTGGGCGTAAGCCTTTCATGCACTTTCTTTTATGAAGCTCGATGCCTGTCCTTTGTTTTAGCCGTTCAAATGTTTGGCAATTGGGGCAGAGGCGCGGCAGGGGCAAATTCATTTTGCGATAAAAATTTAATTCATCTTCGATTATTTTGAAAGCAGTGGTGCAAAGCTGGTTGCATTTACCCTCATGTTCGCAAGCAATCACTTTGCCTATAATGTCATCTTTTGCGTCTTTGATATCATCCGGCAAACTTCCGATTTCAAAATCAACTTTATAATTTCTCTCTGCCACATCCTCCCAAAAATACCCATTCTCTTCTGCATCTTTTTTTGATAGAGGAAAGTATTCCTGGGCCATACTTGTGTTATATGCGAACACTGAGAGTTCAACTGGGAAATACTCACCATATTTATAGACTCTTCCCTTTTTGTCGACATAAGGCATTTCCTCCATGTGTCTTTTTATTTTAGGAATTAATTCATTATATTTTTCTTTTGTGTATTGCTTGTTTAGAACACAATATTGCTTTTTCCGCAAATTCACGCAGCCGAAAAGATATTCGGATCCACCTTCACAACAAATGGAATACTCTAAATCATGTACGGTTTCTTGGCACAGCAAGCAAAACTTCATATTCTGCGTACCCAGACCGCAGGCATGGCACTCATACAATAGCTGGCTATTGTCTCCCCAGATTGAATAATCGAAGCAGTCTTTGCAAGGCGCGCCTTCCTGGAGATATTGGCAATAATGTAGATTGTCTCCTTCACGAATCATAAAAGAATTTTTTACATTTCTTGAGTGATTGATATAATTCCCGCTGACA
>Ga0209542_10021481_pt1 | contig 10110 bp, 6 predicted proteins | sample RifCSPhighO2_01_FD_184028 | JGI IMG/M metagenome (GOLD analysis project Ga0209542, IMG submission 184028) | Soil microbial communities from Rifle, Colorado - Rifle CSP2_plank highO2_0.1 (SPAdes) (version 2) | ecosystem: Environmental > Terrestrial > Deep subsurface > Rock core/Sediment ...
ATCTCCTAAGGAAATTCGTGGACAAGAGACAGCTTCCACGCATCGTTTTCCTTGATCATCAGCCGCACGGTATGGTCCCGCTGTATCTGCGTGCGGCCGATGTGGTCGTCTTGCCGAATACGGCCAAAGCGGCAGTGTCGCGCGAAGAGACGTCACCGGTAAAGCTTTTCGAATATCTTGCTTCTGGGCGCCCGATTGTCGCTTCGGATCTGCCCTCGATCCGCGAGATCGTCTCGGAAAACGAAGTATGTTTTGCGACGCCAGATGACGCACGGGATTTCGCGCGCGCGATCACCGAATGCGTCGAGGATCCTCTAGGCGCGCAGAAACGAGGAGAAGCCGCCGAGGCTCTTGCGCGGACCCATCGTTGGGACGCACGCGCGAAAAACATCAGCGCGTTCCTGAGAAGGATCGATTCCAAGGCATAGCATTCAGGATCGTTGTATCGTATACTATCGCTCATGAAATGCGCACTCTGCCTGCAGGACACGTCGGTATCGTTCTTGGATCTGGGCAAGCAGCCGCTCGCGAACAAGTATCCGCGTGAAGCTGATTTCGCGACAGAGGATTTCTTCCCTATGGAGGTTTTTTTCTGCACGAATTGCAAGAACGTGCAGCTCGGTACGATGATCTCACGCGAGCGGATGTTTGAGGATTACTATTACCTCTCCTCGGTCAATCTAGGGTTGGTGCGGCACTTCGAAGCGCTCGCCAAAAAGCTCTCCGGAGCGAAATTCGTCGTTGACGTCGGCTCGAATGACGGCATCCTCCTGAAGCCGCTGAAGGAGCTCGGCGTGAAGGCGATCGGCATCGAGCCGTCGATCAACGTGTCGAAGATCGCGAATGATGCCGGACTCACGACCATCACCGCCTTTTTCAACTCAGCGAGCGCGAAGGAAACAAAAGAGAAATACGGCGAACCGGATGTCATCGTCGCGAGCAGCGTCTTCACGCACCTCGAGGATCCGCACGACTGTATCACCACCGTGGATGAACTTCTCGCGCCGGAGGGGAAGTTCATCATCGAAGTGGAATACATCGGTAACATCATCCGCGATATCCAGTTCGAACGCTTTTATCTCGATCGCATCTTCTACTACTCGCTCACCTCGCTCCAGAATCTGTTTGATTCCCACGGCATGTATGTCGCGGATGTCGAGATCATCGAACCGCATGGTGGCTCTCTCCAGGTGACGGCGCAGCGCAAAGGGCAGGGGGCGGGCGCATCACCGCGCGTCACCGACCTCTTACAGGCGGAAGAAGAGGCGCTCTCGCTGCCGAAGTTGCAGGAATTCAAGCAGAAAGTCGATGTAAGCGTCGCCGCATTCAAGGACAAGCTGAAGGAATATAAGGCGGGAGGCACGAAAGTGGCAGGATATGGTGCACCGGCCCGTGTCACCACGATCTGCGATTATGGGGAGATCGGCCCCGAACTCATCGATTTCACGGTCGACGATAGCCCGCTCAAGCAGAATAAATTCACGCCGGGGACGCACATCCCGATCGTCCCGAAAGCTTACTTGGACGAACACAAGCCCGAGGTGCTCGTGGTGTTTGCCTACGAATATCTCGAGGATATCAGAAAAAAGACAGGAAACGCATATCGATATCTGATACCCATTCCGCCGCGGGAAGTGTGAGCAAAGACTGGGCGTTCAGGTTGCAAAACAGGGAAGGCTCTATATAATCCTTCCTGCTACACCATGGCAAAACAAAAAAAGAAATCCCGCAAAAAGCCCGCAGTGAAAGCAAAAAAGAAGGCGGCAAAGAAGGTATCTGCACGCTCGCATGCGAAACGTCCTGTAGTGCGCACATCGACACCGAAGCGGGCACCTGAACGATCGATGGACGATACCGCCGAGATCATCGAAATGCTCGGGGGGGACGCGGAGCGTTTCGCGGGGAAAACGGTTCTCCTCTCGGGCGGAGCGGGCTTTCTTGGCCGCCACATCACCGCCCTTTTCAAACGTCTCAACGCGGAAGTCCTGTCTGCACCGGCCACATTGATTTCCGTCGATAATTTCATTACCGGGGATCAGGCAGCGCATCAGTCGGCAGGCGGAAACGATCCACACATCCGCAGCGTATGGGCGGATGTGACCTATCCGCTCCCGCTTCGCCAGGATCTCGATTTCATCATCCACGCCGCAGGTGTCGCCTCGCCGGTCTTCTATATGAAGCATCCCATCGAGACGATCGAGAGCGCGGTGCATGGCACGAAGAATCTCTTGGAGCTTGCACGAAAGAATCCCAATCTCGAAGGGTTCCTCTTTTTCTCGTCAAGCGAGATCTACGGCGATCCTGATTCGAAGTCGGTTCCTACGCCGGAGACGTATCATGGCTATGTCTCAAGCGTCGGGCCACGCGCATGCTACGACGAATCGAAACGCCTCGGCGAGACATTGGTCACGATCTATCATGAGCATCACAATGTTCCTGCGAAGATCGTGCGTCCCTTCAATGTGTATGGTCCCGGCATGGGACACAACGACCGCCGCGTTATCCCGATGTTCACCTACCAGGCGCTCAACGGCCGCGAGATTCCCGTACATGGCGAGGGCACACAGACGCGCACCTTCTGCTATATCACGGACGCAATCGCGGGCTTCCTCAAAGTACTGCTCAGCGGCCGACCGGGTGAGGCATATAACATCGGTAATCCGAACAGCGAGATCGCGATGCGCGATCTTGCGAAACTCTTCACGAAAGTCATCCCCGGCGCGAAACATCAGCTCATCAACTATCCTTCGACGTATCCGGCGGGGGAGCCGCAACGCCGCTGCCCCGATCTTTCAAAAGCAAAGGCGCATCTCGATTACGCATCCTCGATCGAACTTGAAGAAGGTCTTGCGCGATTCGTCGCGTGGGCGAATACGCAGGAGAGCTACAAGGATCCTGCGGTAGAATAAAACCTATGCTTACAATAGGGCTCATCGGGCACGGCCGTTGGGGTTCGAATATCCAGCGCACGCTTGAGACCTTTCCCGATGTCGTCGTCTCTATTATCGAGAAGGATGCGCCGCTCGGAGAATTCGACGGCGTCTGTATCGCGACACCAAGCTCCACACACGCCGCGGTCGCGCTTCCATACATCGAGAAAGGCATCCCGACGTTCATTGAAAAGCCACTCGCTATTTCATATGATGATGCGCGCGCGATACGAGATGCAGCTGAAGCTCATGCGACATTCGTCCAGGTAGGACATATCCATACACACAATCCCGCGTTCCTTGAGGTTTGTGCGCTCGTCCCGCGCATAGGGACTCTCCGTATGGCCTCATTCGAGCACCTGTATGCGCTGCCGCGCACAGATTCTTCGGTGTTCTGGGATTGCCTGCCTCATTCGCTGTCGATGGCACTAATGCTCTTCAAGGGAAAACCGCAGAGCGTCAAGGCATGGAGTCTCACAAAAACGGCAACAGGACTTACTGAAACAGGGATGGCGGCTTTTTCTTTCGACGGGATTCCCGTCTGTTCAGAGCTTAGCTGGCAATCACCGGTGAAGCGCACCTCCGTCACACTTATTGGAACTGAGGGCACGATCTTTCTGGATGATGGAGCGAAAGACCGGAAGATTGCCCTGCACAGGGGAGAGACCACGTATCCGCCATACGACGCTACGTCGCCGCTGACACGCGAATTGGCCGGCTTCGTCGAAGCGATCCGGAACAGAGAGCATACCCATCCATCGCTTGCGATCGGGAGCGCGATCGTAAAAATGATTGAAGCAGCGGAAGAGTCCGCTCGTAGCGGCAATTCGTGTTCGATCACGTACGAGGCTTCCGCGCAATGATATAGAGATGCGCACTTACTGCTTCTGCACCTGGTAATTTTGAAAAGAGAATATCAAAGAATTTGAGGGGCCCGAGGATGAGCATGAAAATGTGGGCCAAAAACGGTGCTGCCGTGCGTGAACCGAACGCGAAGATGACGCCGAGCCAATATGCAAGCAGAATGAGAAAAGCGCTCCACGGTCCAGATCGTACGCCGATTTCAACCACTTCAAATCCGGGGAAAAGTTCCTTAAGGCCGCTCGTGGTAAAGCGATTGAAATCGTCAGGAGATGCGTGAAAGGGATGAATGAACGGCGCGCTCGCATAAATAACACCCCCAGGCTTCACCACGCGTGACATTTCCGCAGCAACGCCTTTTGGGTCTGCCACATGCTCGAGGAGAGATTCTGAAGTCAGCCCATCGAAAGTGGCGTCGTTGAACGGGAGCTTATCGGCAGAACCGATAACATCGATGCCGGGAAAGGGAAAGATATCGAGATTAATGAAATCATCTGAAAGACGATCCGGGCCAGAACCAATGTCGGCAATGAGCGGTTGTTCTCCTGTGTGACGCAAGATGGTGCGCGGCCCGTTTTGGATCATAAGGACCGGACAAAAGAGATGCCAGATAAAATAGTAGACCGCAGGGAACTGCTTGAAGAATGACTTCAGCCAATTGACGCCGGAAAGGTGTTCTTCTTCGTCGTGCTCGAATGAGGCGATATCCGCAAGGATGGGAATGCCCGATGGTGAGGATTTAAAGGTGTGGCCATTCGTGCACAAAAAGGCAGTATGGCGGATTGAAAGTTGTGCGCGGCAGAACGGACACACGAGGTGCGGTTCGATGCGTTTGCGACGCTCCGGATCAGGGGCCGTGTTTTTTGGTTTGCGAAGGTGGGTGAGACGATGCATGAGGAGGAGGAGCATCGAACGGACGCCGTCTTTATAGCGGATTTTTTTTCCTTCTGCTTGCGTGCGTGGATTGTGGCTGATCGCAACTTCAACAATCGGGAAACCATGTACGATGGCATCGCCGATAAAGATATAATCTGCTTCAAAGCCGTTGCCGATAAATTTCGCTTTACGCGCCACTTCTTGCGAGAATAATTTATAACAAGTCCATGCGTCTGTGAGCTTTGTGCCGTAGAGAAGATTGACCCAGATCGTACTTACCCATACACCGACGCTGATGCCAAAAAACTCCCGTATGCGCTTCCAGGGGGTGTCCATATTGCGCGAACCAAACACAATCGGCGCGCCATTTTTTTCAACCACATCAATCATTTTCCGAATTTCTTGCGGATCGTACTCCAAATCGGCATCCTGGAGCGCGATATACTCTCCCGTTGCGGCAGCAATGCCTGCTTTTTCAGCAACACCTTTGCCGCCATTCTTTGGTTGGAAGATAATGACGTATCCCTCGCGGTTCCTGAATGGCTCCAAAAGGGCTCGTGTCCCATCTTTCGATCCATCATCAACGACGATGATTTCCTTCTTCCACGAGCCGAAATCGGCCGATTCTACGCGTTTCAGGAGGGTTTCGATCGTAGCCTCTTCGTTGTAGCAGGGGATGACGACGGAGACTGTGCGGGACATAGAGTAGGCGCCAGTATAGCAAAAAGAAAGGACTCTCCCATCCCCGAAGGGCGGGAGAGTCCGTCGTTATGATCGAATCTTCGTGTGATGCGTAATGGCGCCGACGCGCTCCAGTCCAAGAACCCAAAGTGCAAGCTGCCGTGCGATGTTTGCTGCAATCCAGAGCCATGGCCCTGTCTGAAGCGTGACAGTGTGGTTGGGCTGGTGTTCCTTCTTGAACGGTACGTGCACCAGAGAGAGTTTCGTATCGGGGAACACCTTCCGGTAGATGTACATTACTGATCGAGAATGTGCCTCGCCGGCGATTATCGTAATCTCGCGCGTCGGCACCTTCGCACTCTCGAGCTCCTTTTTTATTGCTCGAGCTTCAGTAACCGTATTGTAGATTGCGAATGCTTCCACCACACGTTGAAAGGGAAATCCCGATTGGGCAAGAATCTCGATCTTTTCGCGGTGTTCGACGTGCTCCGACCCAGGAAAGCAAATTGCCGCGTTACCAAAGGCAATTACCGATCGCGGGAATTCTCCCGCGAGCATAATTGCTTTTTCCAAGGTCGCAAGCGTGCCGTCGGCGAGTTGATTTGGAAGTACTCCGTAACAGATTGCAATGATCACATCCGGATCGACAGGTGGAATTTCTCTCGCTTTCCAGAGCGAGACGAAACACTGGGCAAGGGACACTCGAGCCTCCTATGGCTGTTGGAGCCTAATCTCGGGCACACGTTTAACCGAGCGAAGAGTACCTCACAAAAGGGTGAGACGTCAACGAAGACCTCCTTGTGACCGAATTGCATCTATGGCGATGTCACGATATTCAACGTGAATACGATGACTACCTTTCGGGACGCGGATGGATTGGAAAAGATAATTTGCTATGTAGATAGGCGTCTCCGTGCCATCAATCGATGCATGCCACCCAGGGAAAGAGCTTTCGGAGAGCACGATCCATGTGTCGGCAGTCACGTCGACCGTAAACTGGATGGAGCCGCGCCCGTATCGTTCGACATCTATTTCGGCAGGAGCGGAGCTAGTATCGGTGCAGCTACCGCACTCGATGATGGTCATGTTGGTGAAATCGTCTTCGGTGATCGTTGCGAGAAACGCATCCCGGTCTGTGTGTGCGAACTGCACGTTGTGTGCAGCGTATATCCTCGGTAGCACATTCGTATTTTCATACACATACATCGTGATGTCGGTAGATGTTCCGGTCGATATCGGAATGGTTGCGATGGGCTTGAGTGTCTCGTGTTCGAGATCGAAAGGTGAGAAGAGGTATTTGACGTTCATCATCGAGATAAGCGGTAGTCGATTTGGGAAATCAGCGAGTTTTTCATTGATGGACACATTCTTCTGCACATCACGATTGTAGAGCTGATCCAGGCGGCTCGACACGAGATGCGGGCTGACGTCATCGAATGCCCACGCCGCCCAATCATGTGCGATGACCGTATTCAGGAGACGGTTATGGCGGAGCGTCCGATACGGCTCCATGCCATCCATGCGATCGATCCCGAAATAGAGGTTCGCGTTGTTCACGAGCGTCTGCAACTGCATGCGTGTGTTGTCCTCGGCAGATGGGCGATATCTGTTCAGGAGCTGCAGATACATCCCTTCGCCGACCAGGTATCCCATCACGCGGTACGGCGTGTGAGTGTTTTCGCGTGCCTCAAGCAGTGAGACGATCGCAGGTTTTTCATCATAAAGCGCTTGTGGTACAAGGTCTGCCCATTGCAGCACCGTGCTTCCTGCGACGGCGAGGATGACGTACGCGAGGATTAGGATAGATGCCATGCGGCGTGTCATCCATCGCCGGAAGACGGCCGCGAGCATGATGCCGGCAAGCGGCCACAGTATGACGCCGAAGAGGTAGCGCGGATTCGAAATCGAGAAGGTTCGCACGAGATCGGTAAGTGCTGCGGACAAGACCGTCTGATAGTGCGAAGGGGGATGCACGAGCGTACGACCGTCCGTATACCATTGGATGAGTGACGTTATTGCGTGCGGGGAATCCGCGACATACGCCGCGATCACGGAAAGTATGATGCTGCCGATGACGAGGAACCCCGTCATGATGCCAATAGACCAGAGGACGATACGTTGGAATCGAGGAGAGACTCGCGCAGGGTCGCGTAAGTATCCTTCGATGCCTGCGGCACCGACGAACGCGATGAGGAACGAAGCTCCAACCGTCCAGCGGAAGTTCCCACCCATATGGGAGAAGGGTGGAATATACTCGTTGACCCAACTGAATGGTGGGATATGCATCGCGAAGCCGGCGAACATCGCATAGACGGCGGTAAAGAAGAGGATGGACGTCGTGCGATACAGGCTGAGCGCAAAAATACATCCGAGGAGACCGAGAATGGTCACGTACATCCCGGCGGCACCGCCACCACCGAAAAACGGCACCTCGAGATAGGGAGGAAGGATGTATGCGAGGAGCTCGGTTGGATAGGGGATCACGACGTTCTGTATCGCGTAGGAATCCGTCCGTATCGTGATGTCGATGAGTGACGCCGAAGGGTACAATTGCAGGAAGCCGATACCGAACCCGAGAATGGTTATTGCGGCATAGGAGAGCGAAATGGGGAAATTCGCATAGATCGGTCTGACTCTCGAGAAGCGCATCCAATCAAGAAAGAGCGCGTAGAGTCCTGCGATGACATAGTCATAGAAGATGATCTGCATGAATCCGGCGAGAAAACCGATGCCGAGCGCGACTGCGCCGCCCGCAATAGGCAGCACATACCGCTGTTTGTCATAGGCATACCGCAGTGCGAGCAAGAGTCCGGGAAGTATCGCGAATGAGTGGGCGGCGAGCGTTCCGATCTGGATCCACGCGTACGTCGTTGCGGAAAAATAGAAAAGCGCGAGCACGATTGACGAGGAGCGACGCCATGCATGTGCGCGACCGAAACAATAGCTCAGATACAGGCCCGCAATCGTCGCAATTGTGATGCTCAAGTGATGTGCGGTAAAAATCTCGAAGAGAGAAAAGAGTAGACGATTTAATGGATACCACGCACTGACGAACTGATCCAGGCTCGCAGGAACGCCGCCGTAGTAATTCGATATCCACGTCATGGGGAGTCCCGTCTGGATTGATTCGCTCACATACCATGACAAGACATAGTAGAAGCCTGCCTGCTCTTCTCCGTAAAACGCCTTACCGAGGAAGAGAAGCGGGAAGTACGCGAACACGCCGAATGCCGTAAGGAGCATGAATGGAGAGAGTCGATTAAAATAGTGCCGCATAAGTTATTTTTTTGTTTCGTGATATTCCTCTTCGACATTTATGGACCAAAGATTCGATTTGTCGGTTCTACCTGAAATGATGTTGTCGACGGCGGTCATGGCGGCGAGCATCGAGTGGTCTTGGTTGTTGTAGCGGTGCATGCCGTTGCGGCCCACGGGAAAGAGATTCGTGATGGTATCCAGATAGGCGCGGATATCGCCGAAGTGCTGATAGGCGCCGAAATACCCTGGATATGCTTTCGGCTGGCGGATCACCGTACCATCGATGACCTCGATGCCTTGCCTGAGGCCGATTCTCTCGAGTTCGTCCGTCGCGAGCCTGATGAGATCTGCGTCGCTCATGCTCCAGAGCGAGTCGCCTTCGTTCACGAAATATTCAAGGCCGATCCAGCCGTGTTCGGGATTCGCCACCAGTTTCGGGTGCCAGTTATGGAAGATCTGCACGCGTCCCACATGGACACCTTTCTCGTGCACGTACATCCACGTGTCGGTCATGGGCTTCCCGTCGGGGTCCTTGATCTTTTCCTTCATCAATAAGCCGACGGTGAGGAAATCGCGGTATTGCAGCTTCTCCGAAACATCTCGGACATCCGACGGGGCATCAGGCTTGAGCATGCGAAGAAGCGATCGTATATCAGTCGAAGAGAACACATGATCGGCATGAACGGTCTGGCGTCCCTCAGCAGATTCGATGACGGCATGGAGGATCCTTCCATCTTTGCAGTGCAGCTCAACGACGCGCGTCCCCATGTATATCTCACCGCCTTGTTCGCGGATCTTCCGTGCGACCTGTTCCCACATCTGCCCGGGACCGTAGGTCGGATAGAGGTACTGCTCGATGAGCGATGTTTCCACCCCTTTGCCGCTGAGGGCCCCGATGCGGGTGATTTTCTTGGCGGCATGGGTAAGAGCCTTCATGATGGAGAGGCCTTTCACGCGCTGCGCGCCCCATTCCGCGGACATATTCGAGCAGGGAGTGCCCCACACTTTCTCTGTGTAGGACTTGAAGAATGTCTCATACAGCTCACGTCCGAAGCGGTTCAGGAAGAAGTCCTCGAGCGTCGTTTCGGGCCGTATGGGGAACAGGACCGCATAGAGATACGTAAATCCGATCTTCAGCACTTTTATCGGCCCCAACTTCAGCAACGTATCGAGCGAGAGTTCGACCGGATATGCGAAAAATTTCCCGCCGTAGATGATGCGGGTTTTCCGGGGGCGCACATGCATCACGTTCTCACCGTCCGCTTCGGTTGCACGCTTCAGACCTTCGGTGAGCGCGCGAGTAGTCCGCTGGTAGGTGATATCCACATCCTTCCCTTGGGGGATACAGACCGGAAGAATCTCGGCCCACCACTGCATGACGCGATCCGATTTCGAGAAGAACCGGTGTCCGCCGATATCGATCCGGTTGCCTTTGTAATTCACAGTGCGAGAGATGCCGCCGACATAGTGCGGATCAGCTTCGATGACCACGGGGTGGATGTCC
>Ga0209542_10021484_pt1 | contig 10109 bp, 10 predicted proteins | sample RifCSPhighO2_01_FD_184028 | JGI IMG/M metagenome (GOLD analysis project Ga0209542, IMG submission 184028) | Soil microbial communities from Rifle, Colorado - Rifle CSP2_plank highO2_0.1 (SPAdes) (version 2) | ecosystem: Environmental > Terrestrial > Deep subsurface > Rock core/Sediment ...
CCATGGCGGGATTGCCAGGGTAGCATTTAACAGGGTAAATGAAAACAATTCTTTCGAAATTTTCCTCAAACCAAATCATAAGCCTTTTGCTTGATCCATCTTACCTCCCTTTTGCTCTTTCGGTCTTTTTTTCGCAGATTGCATTTAACATGTTGACCATCGTTCTTATTTTTTTGGTTTTTTATCTTACGTCTTCAAATTTCTCAGTATCAATTCTCCTTTTTTGTATCCTGATTCCTCAAATACTTTTAAGCTTTATAGGGGGGGTCGTAGCAGACGTCTCAAACAAAAAACAGATACTGATTTTAGGGAATCTTTTAAGAGCAGCAGCGCTTATTATTTTATTTTTTAATCTCAAATCAGTATTTGTAATTTACCTTGTCGCGCTAATCATATCGGTCATATCACAGTTTTATGTTCCGGCAGAATCGCCACTTATTCCATCTCTTGTTAATCGAGAAAAACTTGTTGGCGCAAATTCCATATTTGGGATGGGACTTTTTGGGTCAATATTAATAGGTTATGTTTTAGCAGGTCCGGCAGTAAATACGTTAGGACGCCATAACGTTTTTATTCTACTTGCTTTTATATTTTTGCTGGCCGCAATATTTGCTTTTTTAATCCCCAGCGAAAAAATTAAACAAATCTCAGAAAAAACTCGGGCAGCCGATTTTAAAAAATCCATTGGGAGAGAATTGAGAGAAAGTTCTTCAATTCTTGTGAAGTATCGTGAAGTAGGCGATGCTTTTTTCCTGCTTATATTCTCGCAAATGATAATTTTTGTTATCGCAACCCTTATTCCGGGATATGCTAAGACTATACTTGAGGTTCCGGCAGAAGATTTATCAATAATCTTATTTGCCCCCGCCGCGGCGGGGATGGCAGTATCAGCAATACTTATTGGAAGTTTTTTTACAAAATCTCACAAAAAAAATCTTATTAACTTTGGAATTTTTCTTTCCGGCCTGGTTTTGCTGTTGTTGCCGTTCACTTCTCGTATAATAGGACGAGATATTGTTCACTTTCTTAATTTATTCCTTCCAAGTCTTGTTGAGCTAAACGTCTTTAACTTTGTGATTTTGCTGGCATTTTCGGCAGGATTTGCTAACGCTTTGATCTTTGTACCTAGCCAGGCTTTGATACAGGGAACCGTACCGCAAGATTTCAGGTCAAAGATCTACGGCCTACTTTTTGCCTTGATAGGAGTTTTCTCCCTCGTTCCTATATTAATAGCGGGTGGAGTTGCGGACCTTCTTGGAGTAGGAGCTGTACTTGCAATAATTGGGATAGGAATATTGCTGATAGGTTCAGCTCGAGTTTTGAGAAGATGATAGAGCTTGCATTTCTAATATCGATTCTTATAGTTTGTTTTTTCCTCCTTTATATCCTTTGTCGTCAGGATTTTGTGCTCCTCCGCCAGAATATATCTTTGTCGCAAATTTTAGATACGGCGGGTATAGCTATTCTTTTTGCATTTACAATGGGGAGATTGTTATTTATAATAAATAATTTAGAAGTTTCATTATTGCACGCAGTACGTTTTTTCCATCTTATAAAGTTTCCTGGGATTAGTTCTTTGGGATTTTCCCTTGGGGGAGTTTTCGCGCTCTGGTTTCTTATGAGAAACAAAAAGGGGATTTTGCGAATTTTTGATATATTTTCAATTTCTTTTCTTCCTCTTTACTTATTTAGTTTGATTCTGAGAAGTTACCCTTCTCAGATTGCTATTTTCCTCCCAGCGATCGTCACAATTTTCCTGTTGGCGCTTTTTATTTTCTTTTTAAAGTCTCACCTTATGTACATTTTGCGCGATGGCAGTATTTCACTAATGCTTTTACTTATTGTTTCAGTAGACACATTGCTTTATGAATATTTGAACATGGATAGATTTATTATCTTGTTTGATCTTTCCTCAGGTCAATTATTAAGCATTATTTTTGCAGCATCAAGTATCGTCTTCCTCTTTGTAAATCAGCGAAAGCTAAAAGTCTAGCCATGTCAGCACCTAATATTTTATTTGAAGACGCAGATATTTTAGTAATTGATAAGCCTGCCGGGTTCGTGACGAATAGAGCAGACACCACAATTAATCAGCCAACGGTGCAAGAATGGGCAGAAGAGAAGTTAGGTATACGTAAGGCGTTTAATGGTGACGAAGCCCGCCCCGTACCGCAATGGTACAGGGCCCGTATCGATAATCGGTTACGTGAGACGTTACCGAAGAACGAAACGGGTATCGTAACCCACGACCGTATCTCCGAATTCCTTAAGAGGGGTGGGGTAGTGCATCGGCTTGATAAGGAGACGTCGGGGGTTTTAATTATAGCAAAGAATGAGGAAAGTTTTATCAATCTTCAAAAACAGTTCAAAGAGGGTAGGGTGGAAAAAACCTATATTGCGCTTTGCCACGGAGAAATTAAACCTTCAACAGGCGAAATAAATATACCGATTGGCAGATTACCTTGGAACAGGATGAGGTTCGGGGTGCTGCCGCAGGGTAGGGAAGCAAGGAGTAAGTATAAAGTATCAAGTCCCGCTGATAGTTTTCGGTCGGGATCCCGCACGAATGAAATTTGTCGGGATATTAAGTATTATGTATCGGGTAAAGAAAGAGAACCGCTCTCTCTTGTTGAGGTTTATCCTGAGACCGGCAGGACGCATCAGATTCGTGTACATATGCAATACATCGGCCATCCAATATTTGCGGATGAATTATACGCCGGCAGGAAAATTTCGAAACGAGATCGAAAACTCCTTCCCCGCCATTTCCTCCATGCCAGCAAAATCTCCTTCACCCATCCAAAAACAGGAAAAACAGTAGAATTCGAATCCCCCCTCCCAAGCGACCTCAAGGAATTCCTCAACGCGTTAAAATCAGTACAACAGTAAAACGGTGTAACGGTGAAACGGTATTCGGTGTAGCAGAGCAGTATTTTACTGATTTACTGATTACTGATTCACAGTTCTACTGCTTCACCGCTTTACTGATATTGGTGTAATCGAAAGACACCCCGAAGGTGTAAACGTTGGGAATGCTATACTTGTAGCTTATTATCAAAGGCTGCTATCTGCTTGACTGCCCCAATTAATTTTTTCACATTGTAGAAATCTTGTGCAACAAAATCATCTCCTTTAAGTCCTTCTCTATATTGCATTGCCTTCGTTTCAGTGGGAGACAGGCTTCTTCCAGATGGGAATAGGGGACTGGCATACGGTCTTACCCCAGCACCTATTAGTATCCAACTTCCTGTGCGGGGATTTCTAACGGACATGCCAAATTTAGGATGGGGAGGTATAATCTCTATCTCAAGCTCACCCTCGGGGTTGTTCTCAAGGAGCAAATCTCTAAGAGGTTCTATCACCCCATAGGAGGTTAGGATGTTTTGTCCATCCTTAAGGATGACTTTTTTGCGGGCGTTTAATAAAGACATGTCTCCTTGCACAATCCTATAAAGCTCACCGAGTCTTACATCGATTTCGTCCCTAGCAAGATCTCGAACGACTTGAGTAAGCTCAATAATTCTGCGTTCATATGTTGCTATTTGCGATTCAAATTCGTTGCTACCTCCCATACGTAGGGAATATTATAGGACTTGTTCTATGTACAGTCAATAAGAGAAAAATTTGTCGATATTCAATCGGAAGACACCCCGAAGGCGTAGTCGGTTGAACAATATTCGGTGTAGCAGTATTTTACTGATTTACTGATTACTGATTCACAGTTCTACTGCTTCACCGCTTTACTGATACTGATAGCCGTGGTACCCTATATATAATGCCGAGTGTCTTTCTAAGTGAGATTATTCTTATTACTGTTGCCGCGTTTATTGGCGGATTCATAGCAAGAACAATAAAGTTTCCTCCTGTTCTAGGCTACATAGCAAGCGGTATTGTTTTTGGAATAATAGGGAAAAATATTTTCCAAAGCTATGAATCCTTAGTCGCTCTGTCTGAAATTGGTATTTCCCTTCTTCTGTTCACCTTGGGTTTTGAAATATCACTAGACAAACTTAAAAATATCAATAAGAAAATTTTCTTTATTGGCATAGCTCAAACACTACTTATTACAGCCTTTCTTTTCCCCGTATTCTTTTTATTTAACATCGATTTAAAGGTCTCGATTCTATTCTCAATTCTCGCGTCTTTCTCATCAACTGCGGTAGTTGTCAAAATTCTTGAAGAAAAAGGCCTGCTCAATGATTTCCCGGGCAATAACGTATTTATCCTTCTTCTGATTCAAGATCTTTTTGTTGTACCTGTCATTTTCTTTCTCCCGGTGATATTCTCGACTACCGGAATTTCAGGCATGTCGATCGTAGATTTTATAATTTCAGCAGTAAAACCAATAGGAATATTTATAGGGCTTCTTATCGCCAGCCGATTTTTGCTCTCAAGGTTTATTAATGTTTTGTTCAGATACCCATCAGGGGAACTGACAATCCTTGCGACCATTTTTACTGCCGCTACAGCAATATATCTTTTCTCAAGCGTAGGACTGCCTCAAACAATTGCCGCATTTTTAGCCGGTGTTTTGATTTCGGAGCAGGGGAAAAATTTAGCGCCCTTAACAGAGCTACGCCCGTTTCGCGACCTTTTCTTAGTTTTATTTTTCGTTCTAACAGGAATGCTTTTAAATTTTGGCTTCTTCATAGATAACTTTTTCTTAATTGTGGCTATACTTGCGGTAATAATCATTCTAAAATTCACGATAATTTATACAAGCCTTCGCGTGTCTCGCTTCTCGCCAACTTCAAGCGTTTTTATATCTTCTCACTTGGCAAATATTGGGGAATTTAGCGTTGTGATAGCCCAAATTGCATTTGTTTCAGGATTTCTGGCTACGAAAGATTATAATCTTATACTTTCATTCTTTGTATTATCCTTAATCTCAATTCCTGTTTGGACTAATTACGCAAGGGGAATTACGGAGAAAATTGCAAGAACAGGAATACTAGCCAGAATACTTCCCAAAGAAGATCGCGAGCAGCATTTTGCGCAAAAGTTCTCAAACCATGTAGTTATTTGCGGACACGGCAGAGTTGGCCGCGAGGTAAGAGCGCTTCTTGATTTAGCAAACATCCCATACGTAGTTGTTGACTTCAATAGAAAAGTAATAAACGATCTTTTGTCTCTCAGCAAATATGCAATCTATGGAGACCCAACAGACAGAGAAATTCTTGCGGCAACATTTATAAAAGACGCACGCGCTCTTGTAATTGCAGTTCCAGACGGGTTTTCTCAAAAACAAATAGTTGATGCAGCTCTAAAATTCAATCCTAATTTAATAATAATTTGTCGTTCTCACGTTGAAGATGACAGATATGATCTTGTCAACATGGGGGTAAATACAATTGTTGTGCCTGAGCTTGAGGCAGGACTTAGAATTGGCCATGAGGTGCTTGGTCTTTTTAACATTCACGTTCCCGATATTGAGTCATTTGTTAAAAGACTTCGAAGGACAAGCCTTCTCTAATTTCCATGAAAAAAAACACTGTTGTCATTCTGATCCCGACTATATCGGGAGAAGAAACTGATGACAAAAAGCTCGTTCCATGAAAAAGAAATCCGACAATGCTTCATATATAAAAGTATTTATTGTAATAGTGCTGTTCTCGGCCCTTGTGTCCCTTACGTATAAAGTGTTTCTTCTCGTTAAAAACAGATCATTTAGATTTAACACATATAATATTATACTGGTCGGTCGCGATGCGCATCTTGAAGGATTCAATATTTTTAAAAAACAAATTTATACACTTGAACTTAAAGATGGGCGCGAGGTATTTTCAAGCAATAAGCCATTGGCATCAAGCGTTATATCCGGCGTGCCTTTGGACGGAATGATTATTTCAATAAAAGGAGTGAACCTTACAGATTCAAAAAATGACTTTCCGACATTTGGCCAAACACTGTCATTTCTTTTAGAAGATGAAAAGTACGTGTTTTATAATATTAACAAATTTGATTTGGTTAAACTCTATGTTGTCTCAAGGTTGACAGTCTGGGAGGACAAGAGCTATGATACCATTCGAGATATCTCGCAAGATTTTTCCCGAGAAAAATTTTATGACTCGGAGATTTTTAACGAGAAAACCTCACTTGAGATCATTAACTCAACAAAAATAAATGGTTTAGGCTCAAGGATTGGATTTATCCTCTCAAATTTGGGAGCAAACGTAATATCTATTAAAGACGGGGAAGATAAAAAGACGCAAGTTCTAGCAAAAGACCTTAATTCAAAAACTCTTAAGCGTATAGAGAAACTATTCGAATTAAAAGCGCAAAAAGACGATAATGCGAGAGTAGCTGATATAACACTAAATTTAGGGGAAGACTTAGAATGGAAGTGAGAAGTGCGAAGTGAGAAGTTAAAATATGTTTTGGATTTTTATTATTATTCTTTTTATCATATCATTCGTTTGGGCGTTAGTCAGCGTAAAACGGGCGCTGGGGCAGCCCAAACGAATTCTTAAGGCAAAACGGGTGCTTGCCAGAAGTAAAATATTGTTTAAGAAGTAATGGGGCCCCCAAAATTTTAATCTTGGGGTAAAAATTGCTTATTCTTTGTTTTGAAGGATTAGATGTGAAATTGGCGTATGGACAAATGACGGTTGATCGTGGAACCTCGACATTTTTTTGGTTTCTCTAATAAAAATAGTTACGTCTTTGTCCCCAACACTTTTAATACACGCAGAATATTCATTGCCGCCGTTAATAAAAGTAATCATCCTCATGCCTATATTGTCAGGAAGCATCCCTATGTAAGTTTTATCCGGCATTTGGACAAAAATCTTGGATCTTTTCACGGAAAGTGTAACCGCATCGCCAGGCTGAAGTATGGATATGGTTTTTTTATCTGCGACATTTTTTAATTCTACAGTTCTGGTTTTTCCCGCCTCCTCAATAAAAACATCCTGAATGGATAATCCTGAAGCATTCTGAGAATTTGTCCCCTTCTTTTTAGATTTGGCAAGAGCCTCAAGCCTTCTAAGGTTCTTAAGTGCGATGGGATTAGTTTCGTCAATATCAAGAACCTTTTGATAGTAGCTTTTTGCTTTTCTATATTTCGCTAATTTAATAAGAGCGTGAGCAATTCTATTTAGCGTATCAATATCAGTAGGATTTTGATCAAGTAATCTCAAGTTTTCCTTATATGCTTTTTCCCAATTGTTCTCGAGGGCATATTTTATAGCTAAATCTTTTGATGGGGGAGAGGATGTATCCATTTATAAGGTCTTTGAATGCGAACTATCTTATTAGAATTCATTGAAAATGTCAATACAGAAGAAGTATAATTATAGCTTAGATCTTAGATAACAGATATTGGATAACAGATATCATCGAAAATCCAATATCCAAGATCCAATATCCAACTTATGTCTGGGCATTCAAAGTGGTCAACAATTAAAAGGCAAAAAGGAGCAGCCGACATCAAACGTGGAAATTTGTTCACTAAGTTGTCGAATGCAATAGTGGTAGCAGTGAGGCAGAGTGGAGGGATAGCAGATCCTGAAAGTAATTTTAAGCTTCGCTTGGCTCAAGACCGGGCCCGGGCCGCCAATATGCCCAAGGAAAATATTCAGAGGGCAATTGATCGTGCAAAAAGCGCTAGCGGAAAGATGGTAGAAGAACTTTTGTATGAAGGATTTGGGCCGGGTGGAGTAGCAATGATGGTAGAGGCTGTTACCGATAATAAGCAGAGGACTGTTTCTGAGATCAAAAATGTTTTTGAAAAAAACGGAGGGTCTCTTGGCAATCCCGGATCAGTTTCTTACCTTTTTAAAAAGAAGGGTGTAGTAGTAGTCAAAAAAAACGGAATGTCATCTGATGAACTATTATCAAAGGGGATTGACGCGCACGTTGAAGATATGGAAGAAGAAGCTGATCGCGTAATTTATTACATAGATCCACAAAGTTTCGCTAAGGGAAAAGCTTTGTTAGAAAAACAGGGGCTTGCGGTTGTAAATGCTGAAATCATTTATGAACCAACAGCATTCGTTGAGCAAAATCAGGAAACCCAGGTTCGAGTCCTTAATCTAATTGACGTTCTTTCCGAACATGATGATGTTCAAAAAGTTTATTCTAATTTGGGATAGTGTTAACACTATCCCAATCCTGAGGGACCCCGCTTTGGCGGGGGACCGAAAGATCTCATATGCGATACTCGATCCCATTTTTTAATCTCTCCAAAAGACAAAGGTTCGTCTTTATAGTTTTCTTCATGTTGATTGGCGTTCTGTTTTCAACTTATCTTTCGGGAATGAATCTTGTTCTCGCCTCTCTATTTTTAAGTTTTCTCGGAGTCATTTTGCTTTATTGGACATTGCGTTCCGATATTAGTGGAACATTTTATTACCCAATATTAATTCTTCCCTTTTTATTCACTTTATCTTTTGTCCTTTTTTATCAGCTGATTCCGGCAAGATTCTTAACTCGCATGGTAGTTGTTTTGCTATACGCTTTTGGGCTATATTCTCTTTTCTTAACCCAGAATATTTTTGCCGTATCTGCAATCAGAACTATAAATTTATTAAGGAGCGCGAGAATTGTCTCTTTTGTACTGACCATTGTGGTATTGTTTTTGCTGACGAATATTACATTTTCTTTAAGACTGCCGTTTTTTGCCACACCAATTGTTATATCAATAATTGCTTTTCTCTTGAATTTCCAATCATTGTGGGTGTATAGCTTGTCAGAAACGTTTATTCGTGAATCCCTAATGCTATCTCTTCTGATTGCAATTGCGCTTGCGCAATTAGCTTTTATTTTAAATCTTTGGCCTGTAACGGCGGCAATATATTCAATTTTTATAACCGGAATTTTTTATGCTTACTCGGGTCTTGCGCACGCGTGGGTAGAGAAGAGATTATTCAAAGGCATTCTATGGGAATATGTTTGGGTAGGGTTTTTAGCCATTCTTATCTTAGTCTTCTTTTCCAATTGGGGCCTGTAACATGCCGTTGAGTTGAATTTTTAGATCCGATTCTTTATACTTCCAGGAATGTCTGTCGAAAGCAATCAGCTTTTCCGTGATTGGCTAAGAACACAAATTGACGAAGAAGAAAAAAGGATTTCATCAGAGGTCTCACTAACTAGGGGAATGTTAGGTGATAAATTGCAGCAGCTCGGTCAACACCAAGAAGACAAGCACGGTACGACAAACAGTTTTTCCTTTACTGGTTCTGTTATAGATCTGCTTTCCTGTGCAAATCCTGAAATTTCAAGTTTTCTGGAAGATTTTTGGGAGAACGTTCGCGCTGGAGGACAAACCACAGTGAAACCGGTAAAATATCATTGTTTCGTTGAACGCCATATTCCCAAAGATCTTGAAAGAAAGGTCGGTTCAGACTACGTACTACCTACACCATTTTACGGAGTCGTATTTCAATTCAACCGACCCGAATTCGGTAGGTTTTCTTTAATAATCAAAGAAAGCACAGAACGGGCAGAATTTTACTTGCATCCGCAAGCTCGGGTACCGATTCATAAACAAAGAACTCAAGAGCTCATAACGGGAGTAAGACAAATGAGCCCCTTAGCTGTATCGGACAACTATAGAGTGCCAGGTTACTCCCTTATCCTTCGGGACAACCCTATGGTTGCAGCAAAGCTTTCCACTATGTTTTCCCAAACGGTTTCAAGTCTTATAGACCAAGGCAACATGGTATTAGACGAGGTTCCTATCATGAATCTCGACTTCGGGGACAATATGGAGGTTTTTGTTGAAGAACAAAAACCTAACCCACCCGCCTGACCTTAGATTTTATGCGAATTATTATAAGAATTTGGATAGGTCATAGAAGTAAGTCTTATTGATGATTGGTCAGAGTATAGAAGCATATCAAATGAATTTGAAATTAGAAATTTGGTATTGGACATTGGAAATTTCTAGAACGAAGTTCTAGAGCAGGGGAGTGGAGGCTAAAAATGGGGGTTTAGCTTAATTTACCAGTCTAAACTGATGACGGGGTTTGATATAGTTAATATCCTATAATTTTTTCTGAAATGTGGATAAAGTTCGACAAGGGCTAATCCTGAGCGTCAGCGAATGATCTATTTTGCGTTTCACCGGCCTCGACTTAGCCTCGGTTTTAACCCCTCGAGCAGAGGCG
>Ga0209542_10021487_pt1 | contig 10108 bp, 10 predicted proteins | sample RifCSPhighO2_01_FD_184028 | JGI IMG/M metagenome (GOLD analysis project Ga0209542, IMG submission 184028) | Soil microbial communities from Rifle, Colorado - Rifle CSP2_plank highO2_0.1 (SPAdes) (version 2) | ecosystem: Environmental > Terrestrial > Deep subsurface > Rock core/Sediment ...
TTTAAATTTTCTTTTGAGAATTCGACTTTTTCAGAAACTTGTTTTTGCATTAAGATTATTTCTTTTTTCATTCTTAATTCTAAATCTTGTTTTCCGAGGAGAAGCATTTTTAATTTTGATAGTTCCGATTCTGCTTTTCTCTTTTCTTCGATTTTTAATTCATGTTCTTTTAAGTTTTCTTCATGCGATTTTTTATTCTCTTGTATTCTTTGAAATTCTGAATTTATATCGTTTATACTTCGTGCGAGAAAGATTTTACTTTCGTTTTCCCTTGTGAACTTTTCTTTTAAGAGATTTAATTCGGAGACTAAAATTTCTTTTATTTTTATGGAATCTTTAATTTTTTGTAAAAATATCGATGCATTATCTTTGATTCTTTTGTATCTATCTATTCCGAAAATATGTCTTAATGTGTCCAATCTTATTTCTGGTCTTTCTTCGATTATAGATTTCATTTCTTCTTGAGGAGTATAAACTGTAAACTTGTATAAGAGATTTGATTTTTTTGCGAACTCTTTGGGGTAATTTAAAATACTGATTACGCGTTCTTTCATTTCTGAAGTTGAGATTTCTTCTCTTTGGCCGTTTATTGAAATAATGTTAGACTCTTGTGTGATACTTGCATTTTTATTTTTTTTAATTGATCTTTCAAGATCTATAATCTGGTCGTTAACTTCAATTTCTAATTTTGCGGACGCGTAGTCTTCTCCTTGTCGAAGAATTGAAGATCCTTTTTGCCCTGGTTGAAGTCCGAAAAGTGCAAATTGAAGACCGAGGAGAATTGATGTTTTTCCAGAGCCAATATCTCCTGCAAGAAGAGTTGAACCTCTTGGGAATTCAATTTCTAAATTCTTGTAACTTCTAATATTTTCTAAAATTAATTTTTTTATTATCATAAAAGTTCTTTTATTTCGAGAGTCGTTTTTAGTTCTGAAATGAGACGATCTTCGAAAGTCGCGATTTTTTCATCTTCGTTTTTTTCTACAGAAAGAATATTCATTAATTGAGGAAGATATTTGTTGAATGAAATCCCAGAGTTTTTTCTTGAATACTCTTCGATGATTATCTTTTCGACGGATTCGACATTTTCAGAATGACTTGATTCTATTTCAAAACCTTCTTCTTGAATTTCTAATTTCGAAATATTTCTTAAGAAAGTATACGCATTCTTCTTTTTTACGAATTCTTCAATTTCAGTGAAATTAATGTCTCCAGTTTTTCCGAACTTAAGTTTGCCTTTTAATCTCATCAAAAGAAGTTTATCGTTCAAGTTTAGTTTGTCTATCTCTAAAATTATTTTCTCCGTTGCTGTTAAGCCGTTGTCTAATTCAATTTCAATATAAACTACTTCTTTTATTGGAACGCGAATTAATTCTGTTTTTATTTTTTCGCCGTTCATCTCCACCAACCTGAAACTTCCGCATTTTAGGTCTGTTAATTCTTGAAAGTTTGCTGGAAATGTCGGCCCAGGATAAACGTAAGTTGAATTTGCTAATCTTTCTTCGAAGATTTTGTGTATGTGTCCGAAAGCGTAATAGTTTGCAAGAGGTAATTTTTCTTTTTCGATTGAATCCATCGGGATTGTTCCGACAACATCTTTAATCGTCGTATGAAGCATGAAAATTGATGGAAAATGGAGTTTACTAAATTCGACTTTTTTTAAATCTTCAATTTCCATTCCTGATTTTTTCCCCGGATAACCAAAAATTGCTATGTCTTCGTGCATTGTGGGAAAGAGTTTTATTTTTCCTTCTTCTGTGATTTGAAAATTTTCAACATTTTTACAAAATCCCGCTTTTTCTAAAACGTCTAAGAATGTTTTTCCTGAAGCTGAAAAATCGTGGCTTCCGGCGATTATGTAAACTGGTGTTTTGGAATGGTAGATTTTTTTGAATTCTGCAAACGTGTCTTTTAGAATTTCAATTGAAGGGTATGCCGAATCGAAAAGATCGCCGGCGATGAGGATGAAGTCGAGTCGTTCTTTGATACACCGATCGATTATTTTTCTAAAAGACTCAAAGTTAAGTTGTTGAAGTTCTTCTTGCCTCCAGCAGCCCAAATGACAATCAGCTATGTGTGCGAATCTTACCATCTTTTCTCTTAAATTTTTTGACTAATTCGTTATATAAATATAGTTGTGATGAGAAGGAGTTGTTGATGATTAGGTTATTATCTGAATTAAAATCTTCTTTAGTTCGTTTATTTTCTCCTGTTTTATTTTTCCAATTTTCTTAATAATTAGTTCACTTTCTATTTTCAAAATATTTTCAACTTTTATACAACATTTTGTAATTAATTTACCAGTAATTAGATCTCGATTGTCTAAATTTAAAGTATATTTATCTTTTGAGATGTTTGAAGTTACTCCTACGACAATAACGTCTTCGGAATTCTCATTAAAACTATCGTTGCTTAGGACTATCACTGGCCTAACTTTTCTTCCCGATTGATCTGAGAATGGAAATGGCACCAGTAGTATTTCTCCTTGTGAAATCATAGATACTTGCCCCAAATTTCATCATCTTTATTATTCCATATTTTCCCCATGGACTTTTCAGCTAATATCATCCAACCAATTTTTTCCTTTTTAGTCTTGTCTAATTTTTCCATAATTAAATTTCTTATGAACTCAGACTTTGAAGGATAGTTCTTCTTCTTTATGTAAGCGTCAAGCTCCATAGATTCATCTTCTGGCAACTTTATTGTAATTGTTTTCATAGTAATACCAAAGGATTACTAATTTAAAAAGATTTCTATATCTCTGGTCTTGCGTATAAACTCCTCTTCCAACTTTTCGTTTTACTGATTTGTAAGTAAGAATTAATCAAGACTTAACTTCAGTCCACTTTTTATTTAGATTTTCTTCTAACTTCTCGAGGGTAAAATAATCATTTAGAAAATTTACATTTCTTGACAGAGCCCTTAGCAATTATTAAATTAATAATATAGAACATACAAATGATATCTAATTATGAAAGATGATATTCTGGTTTAATTAATGGAGTGATTTAACTACTTAAACTAATAATATTTTATTTACGTAAAGAAATCTGGGTGAATAATCGCTTTATTTAGAAAGAGTTAAAAGTAAATAGGATTTACTGAAGACATGAAGATAAGAGAACTTGGATCAAATGAAAAGCTTGCGTGGATTAATTTAGTAAAAGAGGGTGATAGAAGGGGTAGAATATGGGCTGAACAGAAATTTGATAGTTATATACTTTCTAAAAAGAAAAAAAGATTGTTAGTAGTGGTAGAAAATATGAAATTAATCGGTTTTGCGGGTATTAAAGGAGAAGACCTTGAAGAAAATGTTTCTAAAGAACTAAATGAGAAATATCTTTTGATAAATTGGATTGCGTTTGTTCCGGAATTTAGAAATAAGGGTCTTGGTTCTAAACTGTTGTCTGAATGTGAGAAGTATGCTCTTGAATGGGACAAAAAAGGAATTTGGTTGGGTTGTAAGAATGGGGTAATTCCATTCTATAAAAAGAACGGGTATAAAATGTCTGGAAATTTTATAAATGATAAGGGAAAAGAAGAAAATTTGATGATTAAAGAAATACACTAAAAAATCATTTGTTTGTTTGATGATTTCATAAAGGTTTGAAAAACTTAAGAAATTAAAATGTTGTTGTTCTCACTTTAAAAAATCACCTCTTTGTTTACACCTAGTTTCAAGAGCTAGATTCTGGTATCGCCGATATTTGAAAAGATAATTTTATAATAACGATTTTCATTAGAGTAATATGGAAAAGAAAACGCTTCACAAGAAATGGTATTTTCGATTGCTTCAAGTAATCTTTTTGGGATTTTTTATATTCTTTATTGTCGTAGGTATTCGGGGAATTTTTTACGGAGAGGGTGAGCCTTTTGTTGGATTCGTCTTCGCTGGCATTTTAGCTATTGTGTACTTGCTGGTCATGAGAAGTAAGGGTTTAATTGGCGGTTTCGTTTTTGGAGTGGCGGTTGGTCTTGTTTTATTATTTATAATTTCTAAACTTAATCCTGGAGATGAAATTGCTGGAATAGTAATATTTACTTTGTTATTTAGCGGTTTATTTTTTGCTTTTATAGGTTTTTTAATTGAGAGATATTTTGGAAAGAAGAATAAGAATAAAACAACTCATTAGTTTATTTAAAGTAACTCTTTTGGAACTTCGTACTTCTTATCTGAGAAAACCATTTCTTCTGTTTGCGAAATAGCCTCTCGACAGAATTGCATCATTTCGTCGTATCTCTTGGCAACTTTTTCCATTTTAATAGATGAACCATAACGCGCTTCTTCTCTTCTATCAACTTCTGATTCTTTACCTTTTTCTTTATGCACGGTAATTCTTTCTATAAACTCTTCTCCGTAATTAATGACATCTTTGCCTTGTATATATTCTAGAAACATTGCCGTGTATTTTTGGCTCCTGCTTTCCACACCTAATTTTGCCAAAAATGCTAATCCGCAATAATAAAGAGTATAGAACCATTCTTCAGGGATTTTATAATCTGCCCCTTTTAGTTTATAGATGTTACACCAATCTAAGGCGTCCTTTGCCTTTTGAATATACTCCCTCGCAGATTTGTCATTTGGCTCAACAACAAGCAACCCTTTATGTTTCTTTCCTTCTTTCTCGTCTTTTTCTGCATCCTTAAAACAATCTTTCAATTTCTTGGCAAGATCTTCTGTTTTCATTTTTTTTGTAACCTCTTAATTAACTTAATAAAGTTTTCTTGACCATAAAGTATTACTCCTTTAGCAAGTGCATCAATATAGGCCTTATTTTTATTATTTAATTCTTGTTCAAATTCGCCCTCGGTTAAATCAATAAAATGAAGTTTCTTAGATTGGGTTCTTTGAATTTTAATAATTATTTTGTCTATTGTTTTAAATTCTTTCTTTTTGTCTACAACTGCAAAAATATCTATATCCTTCGCTTCCTTTGGGCTGTGCAAAATACTTCCAAAAAGCAAAAGAAAGCTAACATGTTTTTCCAATTCTGCAAAATTAAATCTCCATCTTTCTTGCCTGATAGCATCTTCAGAAAGCAAAAAAGCCAACTTTTTCTCGACTATAATATTATCCCAATTTAATTTAACTGTGTATATACTGGTTTTACCATCCCCTATGGACAAAAGTATAATTAATTTGTTAGATTCTAATTTCTTTAATATCTTCCAAATACCTACTCGGCTCATCACTAATCTCTGCGCTAAAGAGCTAACCGTATGATTGAGGTAAAACTCTTTAAGCAAAACCTTCATTACCTTCTCTGAAGCATTATTACCTGTTTCCATAAAGTTAATAGTTATTAACCTCTGGTTAATAGCATATTTAAATCTTTCTTTCGGACGCCTGTTCTAAATTCTTGTGACCAAACACCTCACTTACATAAGCCGGCTAGATGATTCATTTAAGATTTGTCAAACTCTAATATTCTTAGCTCTTCGGCAAATAGTCTTTTTCTTGCTAAAGTTTTGTGTTTAAATCTTTTTAGATTTTTCATTGGCGTTAGGCTGGAGATTAGAAGAAGGATTTTACCGTTTTTGTTTAAATGTTTTTTTGCATGCTTTAGAAATCTTATTGATATTTCGTCACCGAGTTTTCCGCCGGTTGTTGCGATTCTTGAATCTTTTGGTTCTCTCTTGTCAAGAGGAAGATAAGGCGCGTTAAAAATTATTAGATCGAATTTTTCTTTTATTTTTGAGAAGAGGTTTGAATGAACAGCGTTGAATCCTTCTTTATTTAAATTAGTTATTGCGTTTTTATTAATGTCTGCGACGGTGATTTTTTCTTTTTTGTAAAATTTTGAAATTGTTTTCGCTAGAATTCCGGAGCCTGTTCCCATGTCTAGAAAAGTAAAATCGCTTTGCGATTTTATCTGGGGCGTGTTTGATTTAAGCCTTTCGGTTTTAGGATCTTGGTGGAATTTTTGCTGGCAGGTTTTGAGACCTTGATTGTTTTTCGTTGAAAAAGAGCGAGGGTAATTTTTTTGTTTTAATTTTTTTAGATATTTTTCTAAAAAGTCTTTGAAGAAATATGAGTCGTCGGAAGGTTCATAGATTTGCATTTTAAAAAACTGTCCAGATTAAAACGATTGATGATATAATGAGAACTATAAAACATGAAATCACGATCCATGCAATTTTTGATAATCTTGCTTTTTTCATTTCATTTTGATATGGGTCAATTTTTTTCCCTTGAATTTGAGTTGGTCTTGACCTTTGAACAGAAATTGGTTTTGGAGGATTTGGAACTTGATTTTGTTGAATTGATTTTGGAGGAAGAAATTTAGTTTCTACTTTTTTGTTTTCGAATATTTCGAAAAGTCTTGAGAAAAATGATTCTTTTTGTTTTACGGCGTTGGTAGAAAGTGTTTGTTTAATTTCTAAATCTGTCGTCGGTAGTCTTGGTGCTTGATTAATGTTTGAAGCGGCTATATCGACTTCATGTTGGTCGTAACCTGCATTGATCAAACTTTTTTTTGCTTTTTCTAAACTTTCTCCTCTAGAAATCGCATTCTTTAGTCCTGCTATTAGTTCATCGACCATTATACTCTTAGCACTTCTCCGTTTTGCATTAAATGAAAGTTTTTCTTATCGGTATACCCCATTTCTTTCGCAATTTCAAGCATCGGTCTTGTTTTTCCAAAATCACCGTGCCAAGGAATAATGTGTTTTGGTTTTACCATTTCGATTGTTTCTTTTAGATCTTCTTCTCTACCGTGGCCTGAAACGTGGACGTCCCTGAAAATTTTTGGTTTGCATTTTTTTAGTCTTGATTCCATCTCTGCAAATTGTTCTTTGTTTATTGGAGCAGGAATCACGCTCGAAGAGAAAATTATGTTGTCTTCTTTTGTGATTTTAAATGGAAGTTGGTGTCTTGAAATTCGCTCGAGAATTGAACCTGGTTCTCCTTGATGACCCGTGCATACTATTAAGGAATTTTTTCTTTTTCTTTCGATTTTATGTAGGGACTTTTCAACTTGCCGACGATATTTAGAAATTTTTACATCGTTTAAGAATTGCGCGACGTTTGCTTTTCTTGCAGCGTCACAATATTTGTCGAGACTTCTTCCGAGGAATACGACTTCTTTGTTCATTTTTTTTCCGAATTCAACGATACTCTTTAACCTTGCGATATGTGATGCAAAAGTTGTTACGATTATTGTTCCTTTTGTATCTTTTATATCGCTTAATGTTTCTTTAAGGAGTTCTCGTGCTATGTTTTCCGACGGAGTTCTTTGATCTGAGCCGGAATAAAGGGAATTAACAATAAAAACAATTACGCCTTCTTTTCCTATTTCTTTTAATTTTTTATAGTTTGGGAGTGGTCCGATTACGGGGGTGTTGTCGAGTTTGAAATCGCCGGAAAATAGAACGATTCCTTTTTTTGTGTAGATTGCAATCATTGAACATTGGACGGTTGAGTGAGTTACGTGGATGAAGTCTATTTTGTATTTTGTGTTTTTACCGTTGACGTAAAAAGTTGTGTTCGGGTTTATTGAGTAGATTTTGTTTTTTAGAACGATGTCATTGTCTTTTAGAAGAGAATCGAGGACGTTCGTTGTGAAAGGCGTTCCGTAAATTGGTGCGTTGTATCTGTCTGACAAAAATGGGACTGCTCCGACGTGGTCGAGGTGAGCGTGACTAATAAATTGCGCGCAAACTTTGTTCCTTATGTTTTCGACTACGGAATCGTTTGGTATCGCATTTAATTTTTTTAAATTTTTTTCGGTCATTATTCTTTCTTTTTCTTGCATTGATACGATTGCTGGAAGGAAAAAACCTTCGTCAATTATAAACGCGTCTTCTTCCAACTCGACAACGACCATATTCTTCCCAACCTCTGAAAAACCACCGACTGTGTGAATATTCACCATTTACCATTTAGAGAGGCGGATGTTTTTAAAGATGTCGCAACGTTTTTAATCGCTGGAGGACTTAATTTAATAGGTGAGGAAATGAATAAGAGCTCGGTGTTTTTTATGTTGGTTGTTTTGTTTTGTTTAGTTAATTATGTTAGCGCGCAGGAAAAGATTTCAATTATTGTTTTGGAAAAAGGAAACGTTAATTTAGATATGGAGAATTTTTTTAGTTCGGCTGTTGGTCCTGTAACCGTCGATCCTGCAGATGTGACACATAGATATTCAAGTTTTGACGGGTTTTCTGCGGAGGTTTCTTTAGAAGAATATGAATCTTTAATGGCCGATAAAACGAAAAAAGTTTTTTTGGATAAAAAGTATTATATTAGTTTAGATGCTTCAGCACCGCAAATTGAGGCGGACACTGTTTGGGGACTTGATGTCGATGGTGTAAAACTTACTGGGGCTGGTGAAACTGTTTGTGTAATTGACACGGGTGTAAACTATACACATTCTTCGCTTGGAGGATGTTATGGAAATAATAACGCTAGTTCACTTTGTAAAGTTATTGGAGGATACGATTTTGTAAATGATGACAGTGACCCGATGGACGATCACAGCGACGGACATGGGACCCATGTTACAGGAATAATTAGTTCAGATAATTCTACTTACAGAGGAATTGCGAACGCGACAAAAATTATTTCTATAAAGGCTCTGGATAGTACTGGAAGCGGGACTAGTTCAGATATTGCGGCAGGGATTGATTGGTGTGTAACTAATTCTACGACATTTAATATTTCGGTGATAAGCATGAGTCTTGGGGATTGTAGTAATCATACGAGTTATTGTAACGGGGATTCTCTTGCATCGTCGATAAACGCGGCTGTTGCGAAAAACATTACAGTCGTCGTCGCTGCCGGAAATGGGAACAGTGGATCTTGTACCGGAATTAATATAACTCTTGGACCTTCTTCACCAGCATGTGTTCAAAATGCGACGGCAATTGGTGCAGTTACCGATGCTGATTCGATTCTTTATCAAAGAGGGTCTGGAATTTTTGAATTGATGGCTCCAGGGTCTGGAATTTTTTCTACAGTTATTGGAGGAGGATTTGGTTCAAAAAGTGGGACGTCTATGGCGACGCCACATGTTGCAGGAGCAATCGCAATACTTCAACAATTGTCGAGGATGCAGGACAGTTTTGATTTGACGAATAGTGAAGTTAGAACTACTTTAAATTCTACTGGTGAAAGTCTTGATGATTCGGCAGGAAGCGGATATTTTTATTCTAGAATTAATGTTTACGACGCTGTTTTGTCGCTTGATAATTTGAACCCGCAGGTTATTTTGATTTCGCCAAGTAATGCACAAATTAATCTTAGTCAAAATAGAACCTTTGTTTGCAATACTACTGACTGGCAGTTGAGCAATGTAACTTTTTCGATTTGGAATTCAACTGCGTTCTACAATACGTCGTTGGTAAATGTTAGCGGGTCAAGTAATCAATCTTCTTTTTCATTAAATAATTTGCCATACAGTACTTACACTTGGAATTGTTTGGGAATGGATGCAAAAAATAATTTTGCGAGTGCTGGCTCTAATTTTACTTTGACCGTCGGAGGAATCTCAGTTACTTTAAATGAACCTTTAAGAGAAAATTATACTAAAATAGATGAGATAAATTTTAATTGTAGTGTTTTAAGCGATACTAACAATGCTGTCTCTAATTTGACATTTTATTTATGGAACAACTCTGGTGATTTGAACTACAGCTCGACGGTAAATTTAAGCGGGTTATCTAATTCTTCTTTGTTCAATTTTAATTTCACGTCCGAGGGTAACTATTCTTGGAACTGTCTTGGAGAAAATAATCAATCTGATTCATCGTTTGCAAATTCAAATTATTCGATCATCTACGACGTGACCGATCCAAATATTTCTTCGCTTAGCGTTGGTTCAATTACTACTTCTTCTGCAATTATTACTTGGACGACGTCGGAAGAAACAAATTCTTCGGTTAGTGGAGAGGTGAGCGGTTCAAATTCAAGTTATTCGACGAGCCATTCTTTTTCATTTAGTTCTCTTAGCGCCTCGACGACGTACGATTATAATATAACGTCTTGTGACCGAGCTGGAAATTGTAATTCGTCGACGGGAAACAGTTTTACAACAGATAGTAATTCTGTTTCTAATAGCGGGGCAACGGTAGTGTTTGCCGATGTTGATCCGATCAGTATGTGCCTCACCAA
>Ga0209542_10021489_pt1 | contig 10107 bp, 10 predicted proteins | sample RifCSPhighO2_01_FD_184028 | JGI IMG/M metagenome (GOLD analysis project Ga0209542, IMG submission 184028) | Soil microbial communities from Rifle, Colorado - Rifle CSP2_plank highO2_0.1 (SPAdes) (version 2) | ecosystem: Environmental > Terrestrial > Deep subsurface > Rock core/Sediment ...
CGACCGACATCGCTGTTGTTGCCCTCTCGGGAGCGGTGGCCGCGAAGAGTTCGCAGGTCGCTGGCGACCGTTTTAATGAAAACATCGTCGATTTCGTGCGTAGCGAGTTCAAGCTCGGTATCGGGGAGCGCACTGCCGAGGAGGTCAAAATCGCGATCGGTGCGGTCGTCCCTCTGCCCGAGACCCTCTCGCGCGGCGTGCGCGGCCGCGACCTCGCGACCGGCCTCCCACGCGAGGTGATACTCACCGATGCGCACATCCGCGAGGCACTCGCGCCCTCTTTGGATGCCCTTATGGAGGCGATGAAAGAGGTGATCGAACGCACGCCGCCTGAACTCCTTGCCGATATCCTCGAGCGCGGCGTTACCGTGTTCGGCGGCGGAGCGCTCTTGCGCGGCCTGCCCCAGCTCCTCTCGAAGATGCTCGGCGTCCCTGTGCGCGTTGCCCCCGACCCCTTGACGGCGGTCGTGCGCGGCACCGGGAGCGCGACAGAGGACCCAGAGACCTATGGCGACTTTTTCCTCGATGAAGAAGAGACGATACTTCAGACGTAATGCGCTTATCGCTGCCCCGAGTTTTTCGATGGGGGTGGCGCTTTTCACTATCGTCGTTGTCGTTCTTGGCTTTCGCGCGCTCCTCCCTGAACCGTTTCTCCGAGCCACAGCACCCCTTCTTGCGGTGGGCACGGCCCTCTCGGGTTTTTTTGCCGATCTTCGTGCGCAGTTTGCCGATACCTCTCTCCTTCGCCGTGAGCGCGATGATCTCATGCGCGAAAAGGATTCTCTCGCACGAGAGAACCTCGCGCTCGTCGCTAAGATCGAAGATCTCACGCAGTTCCTCGGCAAAGAGCCCGCGCCGCCTCTCGGCATCATTGCCGGCATCCTCACTCGCCCGCCCGAGTCGCCCTACGACACGCTTGTCATCGCCGCAGGTGCGACCTCGGGCGTCTCACCGGGCATGCGCGTTCTTGCGCCGGGCGGGACGCCCTTGGGTTTCGTCGAGACGGCATTCACCTCTATCGCTCGCGTGACTCTCTATTCGGCGCCCGGTCAGTCGCTCTCGGCGTGGGTGGGGAGAGAACGCGTGGCAATGACTCTCAAGGGCAAGGGCGGCGGCGCGTTCACCGCCCTAGTGCCCAAGGATGCGGGGGTCGTTTTGGGCGATCTCGTATATGTTGCGGGGGGAGGGGCGCTCCCCGTGGGGCGCGTACGGGAGGTGGGGACAGATCTCTCGTCGCCTATCGCGACCCTCTCGATCACGCCCCTCGTGAACCTCTTTTCGCTCACATGGGTCACGCTCGTCCCGTAGTCCGTGTCGTGCTTATCGCGGCGGCGCTCATCGCCCCGTTCTTTTTCACGATCGGCATAACCTCGTTTATTGCTCTCATTGCCGCCGCCGCTTCACCCTCCGCACCGCTTGCGGTCGGCATCATCGTCGACGCTCTCTATTGGACAAAAGCCGCATACCCGTACCCCCTCGGGACTTTTGCAGGCGCGCTTCTTACCGCCGCCGCATTCATGGTGCACTCATTCATTGAGACGCGTATCATGCGAGTATGATGTGGCGCCGCCCCCGTCCGCGCGACCCGGAGATTGCTCCCGACGAGATCTTTCTCGATGCGGCGAACACCCCCTCTTTTGATCGGGCGCGTTTTGAGGGGCGGCTCGAGCGCCCCCTTGGCGAGACCGCGTTCGCTTTCTTGAGTATCGCACTCGTGTTCGTGTTCATCCTCCTCCTTGGCCAAGCATGGAACCTCCAAGTGAGGCAGGGGAGCGCCTATGCGACGCAGAGCGAGCGCAACTCGCTTTCGTCGCAAGTCATTTTCACGAATCGCGGCGTCATCACCGATGTGAACGGTGTCGTGCTCGTTGGCAATGAAACGGCATCCGAGGGGAGGGTAGAGCGCGTGTATGCCGCGCCCGGCTTCGGCGTTCTCTTGGGGCATGTTTCGTATCCAAAAAAAGATGCCTCTGGCAACTACTACGATACCTTGATCACCGGCCTCGCCGGCATCGAGGCCTCTTTTAACGAAATGCTTGCCGGCGAGAACGGCACCATCTTAATCGAACGGGATGCGCTCGGCGAAGTGCACTCGCAAGGCATCATCAATCCACCGATAAACGGTACCGATCTCGCTCTCTCGATCGATAGCCGCGCGCAAGAAGCTCTCTACGACGCCGTAAGCTCGCTCGCCGACCAGGTGCCGTTTCTTGGCGGAGCAGGGATACTCATGGATGCGTCGACCGGCGCGGTGCGAGCGCTTGTCTCGTATCCAGAGTACGACCCTAATGTGCTCTCTGGCGGCGAGCCTGCCGAGACGATCGCGGCGTATAACGCGAGTAGCCGAAAGCCCTATCTTAATCGCGCCGTCTCGGGCCTTTATGCGCCAGGTTCTATCGTCAAACCATTTGAAGCGACAGGTGCCCTGACTGACGGCACGATCACGCCTTCGGTCACGGTCAACAGCACGGGCTCGATCTCTGTCCCGAACCCCTACGATCCGTCGCGCCCGACCGTCTTCAAGGATTGGAGGGCGCTCGGCGTCCTTGATCTGCGAGAGGCGATCGCGTGGTCCTCTGATATCTACTTTTATGCTGTCGGCGGCGGATTAGGGAACGTGCGAGGGCTTGGGATCGAGCGGCTCGCTTATTGGTATCGCGCGTTCGGCCTTGAGAGTCCGACCGGCATCGAGCTCCCAAGCGAGTCTGCGGGATTCATCCCCACGCCTGCGTGGAAAGAGACGACCTACGACGAGATTTGGCGCATTGGCGACACCTACCACACGGCGATCGGCCAGTACGCCATGCAGGTGACGCCGATCGCGGTCGCGCGCGCCGTTGCGGCTATCGCAAACGGCGGCAAGCTCGTCAAGCCAACCCTGCTCAAGGATGCACAACTCTCCGGCGAATCGCTTACGGTTGACGCTGACGCGCTCCGGGTGGTGCGTGAGGGGATGCGCCTTGCGGTGACGCTTGGCACAGCCTCGGGCCTCGCTTCGCTTGAGGGCATCGTTCACGCCGCCGCTAAAACCGGCACGGCGCAAACGGGAGCCAAGAACGAATACTACAACTCATGGGCTGTCGGCTTTTTTCCCTACGAGGATCCCAAGTATGTCTTTATGGTGGTGATGGAGCGCGGCCCCGCAGGTAACCCGACCGGCGGGGTCTATATCGTGCAGCAATTTCTGACCGCCCTCTCTCAAGCCGCTCCCGAGTATTTCGATTGACTTGCGCCTCCCGATACTTCGCGTACAATGACGCGCACCGATCGCGACCTTATGACTGACCAAGCCAAAGAGGCCGTGCTTTCTCAAGAAAAGTTCGATGAAATGGCGAAAGAGCTGGAGCACTTGAAAACGGTGCGCCGCACCGAAATCGCCAAGAATTTAGAGTATGCCCGCTCACTCGGCGATCTCTCTGAAAATGCCGAGTACCAAGAGGCGCGCGAGCTCCAGGCCGCGACCGAGGAGCGGATCCGCAAGCTCGAAGATGTGCTGAAGCGGGCGACCATCACGACTGATAACAAGAAGAAGAATGAAGTTGGCTTCGGTTCCAAGGTCTCTATCAAACACGGGGGGAGCGATGAGGAGCACGAATACATGATCGTCGGGAGCGAAGAGGCCGACATGCGAGAGCGCAAGCTCTCGCATGTCTCGCCCTTGGGCGCCGCGCTGATGGGCAAAAAGAAGGGCGATGTCTTCACCTTTGAGACGCCCTCAGGCAAGCAAACCTATACCATCGAAAAGGTAGCGTGATACGATACGAGGATGTTTTGGGCGGACCGGATAGCTGACGAGATACGGGACACGCGAAAGCCCAAAGACGGCAAACGATTTGTTATACGCGATGAAAAGACGATGTCGGGGCGCGTGCACATCGGCTCGATGCGCGGCGTTGCGATACACGGGCTTATCGGCGAATCGCTCGCAGAAATGGGAGTGGCGAATATATATAAGTATGAGCTTAACGATTTCGACCCGTTTGATACTGTCCCAAGTTATTTAGATCAAGCAAAATTCAAAGAGCACCTCGGCAAGCCCCTCTTCACGGTGCCCTCGCCCGAGCCTGGGTTTGCAAACTATGCCGAGTTTTTTGGGGCCGAGTTTGTGAGTGTGCACAAAAAAGCCGGGTTTATACCCGAGTACTATCGCGCGACCGAGCTCTACAAAAGCGGGAAGATGGACCAGTACATCAAGCGCGCACTTGAAAAGGCGAGCGATATCCGGCGCATCTTGAAAGAGGTCTCGGGGTCGGAGAAAGATGCGTCGTGGCTCCCGGTATCGGTCGTGTGCGAGAAGTGCGGCAAGATCATGACCACGAGCGTTTCCGATTTTGACGGCGAGACAGTCGCTTACGCGTGCGATAAAAATCCCGATGACATTGCTTCATGCGGCCACCGAGGCCGGGTCGATCCGTTCAAAGGAGGGAGCAAGTTGTTTTGGAAGGTCGATTGGGCGGCGAAGTGGGGCGCGGGCGGCGTCGATATCGAGGGCGGAGGCAAAGATCACTCGACCAAGGGTGGCGCGAGAGATGTGGCAAACCATATCGCGCGGGAGGTTTTTGCTATCGAACCGCCCCATGACATACCCTACGAGTTCTTCTTGGTCGGAGGCGCCAAGATGTCGAGTTCGAAAGGGCGAGGCTCGAGTGCCAAAGATATGGCAGAGCTCTTCCCGCCGCAGATCCTCCGGCTCATTTTGATTGGCAAAGACATCAAAGAGCAGATCAATGTCGACCCCTCGGGCGATTCGGTGCCAAAGATGTATGATTGGTACGACGATTTGACCGAAAGGATAGGAGAGGGCAAGAGCGACAATTACGCGCGCCTCTATGCGCTCTGTCAGTTGCCGGATGAGCGAGCAGAGCTTGCGGCGCCGTGGCAGATGCGCTTTCGCGAGGTTGCCTTTATCGTACAAATGCCGCACCTTGATTTGAAAACGGAAGCGCAAAAGGCAAAGGGTGTTGATTTGAATGACGATGAAGTTCGCGCGCTCCTTCTGCGCGCGGGCTACGCAAAACTCTGGCTCGCGGCCTATGCGCCAGAGGAGTTCAAATATGTGCTACAAGAAAAATTACCCGCGGTCGTTCTCTCTGAACTTCAGAAAAAGGCATTGCGAGAAATACACCTCTATATAGGTGCGTCAGAGCGGACGGGGGAGGAGATCCATGCGCGCCTCCATGAACTCAAGGGCGAGATACCGATCACGCCCAGCGAACTTTTCAAAGCCATATATCGCATTTTCTTAAATCGTGATTCGGGCCCTAAGGCCGGCTGGCTCCTCTCCGCGCTCTCGCGCGACCTCGTCCTCAAGCGCCTTCAAGAAGTCAGTCAATAAGATGCCGCCCGACGCCACTCTTTAATGGGGTGGGGATAACCTTGTTCGGCAGGGTGGGGGAGAGTGGGATATACTCGAGTGTTGGGTAGTGAAGTGGGAAGCCATGGCCTCTTCGACCCATCGCCCGCCTATGTTTCTCGGCGAATACCTGCACACTTTCGACACGAAGAACCGGATCTCTTTGCCTTCGAAATTTCGACGGAGTCTCGGCCGCGTCGTGGTGATCACGCGCGGCCTTGATCGTTGCCTTTATGTGTTCGCCAAAAAGGTGTGGGAGAAAGAGGCCGCGAAGTATGCCGCACAAACCTCTGGCACTGCGGCCGCGCGCGGGCTCGCACGCCTCTTTTTGGCCGGCTCGTTTGAAGCCGAGGTTGATAACGGTGGCCGCATTCTTGTCCCGGAGCACCTGAAGTCATTTGCGACCATGAAGCAGTCGGCGGTCATCGCCGGCGTTGCCGACCGCGTTGAGATGTGGGAGGCAGGGGCGTGGAAGCGCTATACCGCCGATATCGAGCGCAACGCCGATAGCTACGCAGAGAAGGTGGGAGACGCGAAGTAATATGGAGCCGACTCACGAAAGCGTACTGACCGATGAAGTGCTCACGGCTCTCGCCGTGAAGCCAAGCGATGTCGTCGTTGATGCCACCATCGGCGGGGCAGGACATTTCGCGCGCCTATTCGCCGCTCTTGGCGTTGACGGCACCCTCATTGGTATTGATGCTGATCCGGCTGCGGCAGAGCGTGCTCGACAGGTCGTGGCCGCTGGCAAACGCCCCTCGCGGCCCATCGTACACATCGTGAATGACAATTTCAGGAATCTTGTGCGCATTCTCGACCGCTTGCATATCGGTGCGATCGACAAGGCGCTTTTCGACCTCGGCTGGAGCGCGTATCAGCTTGCAAGCGGGCGCGGCTTCTCGTTTGGGAACGATGAGCCCTTGCTCATGACCTATGGCGAAGACGGTATCCGCGCGGCCGATATCGTTAACACGGCTAGAGAGCGCGAGCTCGCTGATCTCTTGTACGCCTATGGCGAAGAGCGCTTCTCTCGTCAGATCGCACGCGCCATCGTCGCGAAGCGCGCGCGCTCACGCATCCTCACCACTAAAGATCTCGTCGACGCGGTTTCGCAAGGTACGCCTTCGTGGTACGGGCGCCGTAAGATTCACCCGGCGACAAAGACCTTTCAGGCGCTCCGTATCGCCGTCAACGACGAGCTCGATGCACTCAGAGAGGGGCTCGCAACCGCGATCGCGCGGCTTGCGCCCCGCGGCCGGATCGCGGTGATCACCTTTCACTCTATTGAAGACCGCATCGTGAAGAGCGCGTTTCGCGAGGCCTCGTATGCCGGCCACGGACTTGCTTCGAAAAAACCTGTAACGGCAGGAGGGGCCGAGCTCTTGCGCAATCGCCGAGCGCGGAGCGCCAAACTACGAGTATTTGAGAAGAACGGCACACGCCTCGCCTCGTCCGTGCCTGCCATCACCTATGTTTAAATTCACCTTCCCCAGCATTTCTCTTCCGCGGCTCCTTGCGGGCGCGAACCTCCTCCTTGTCGTTATCTATATCGGTCTCATTGCTATCGTCATGAGTTATGCGGCACTGCATGTCGAATTTGCAGAAGAGGTGAAGAGTGATGAAGCGACAGTGGCCAAGCTCGAGGCCGCATATTTTGCAGCGGTCTCGGCGATCACCAAAGTCGATTACCTCTCGGCAGGGTACCGTAAGCCAATCGTGAAAACATTTGTCACAGGGGGTAGCGCTCTCACTGCGCGCTAAGATATGCGGGCGGCATTCCGACTCCGACTCCGGCTTGTCCTTGCCGGCATTTGTTTATTTGCGCTCCTCATTCTCACGCGCCTCTATTTCGTGCAGATTGTGCAAGGAGAGGAGTATTCGCTCAAGGCCGATCGTCAGTATGTCGCAAGCGGGAGCGCCCTTTTCGACCGCGGCGCGATCTACTTTACGCGCAAAGACGGCGCCTTGGTCTCGGCGGCGACTTTGGCGATCGGCTTTTTGGTCGCGGTCAACCCGCGCCTCATCGACGACCCCGACGCGGCCTATGACGCTCTCGTCAAGGTATCGGGCGACACGATCGACCGCGAGGCCTTTCTCAAGGCGGCAGGGAACACGCAAGCGGTTTATATCGAGATCGCCCATCGTTTAACCGACGAAGTGGGACGGGCGATTGCTGATGCCACGATCCCGGGCATAAGCGTGCTTCGTGAACGGTGGAGGGTCTACCCGGGCGGTAAACTCGCCGCGCAGACGATCGGCACAGTCGCTTTTTTGGCAGACGACGATGTGCGGAGGGGGCGCACCGGCATCGAGGCTCGGTATGACGAAATTCTCGCGCGTGGAGGCGATGCTCTCTACCGTAACTTCTTCGCCGAACTTTTTGCGAATGTGGAGAATATGCTTGCCGACCCCGCGGCTGCGCACGAGGGAGCCGTCATCACGACCTTAGAGCCCGAGGTAGAGACGCGGCTCGTGAATGACATCACGGTCGTGCATGAGAAGTACGACAGCAAAGAGACCGGCGGCATCATCATGGACCCTGCGACGGGTGCGGTGATCGCGATCGCAAGCTATCCGACCTATGACGCGAACGATTTCTCTCACGAGGCCATTGCCGTGTTCACGAACCCGCTCGTTTCGCATGTGTACGAGTTCGGCTCGATCATGAAGCCCCTCACCATGGCCTCGGCCTTCGATGCGGGTGTCGTGACGAGCGCCTCGACCTATACCGATACGGGTTGCATCACGCTCGATACTTTGCCGATCTGCAATTTCGACCGCAAGGCGCGCGGCACAGCTTCGATGCAGCAGGTGCTCTCCCAATCGCTTAACCTCGGTGCCGCGCACCTTGCGGGGAAGCTCGGAGGTGACCGTCTCCGCTCTTATTTCATGGCGCTTGGATTTGGAGAGAAAACCGGCATCGATCTCCCCGCCGAGATCGCGGGCTTGGTGAAAAATCTCTCAAGCCCGCGACAAGTGGAGTATGCGACCGCAGCGTTCGGGCAGGGCGTCGCTGTCACGCCTATCGCCATGGCGCGCGCGATCGGCGCCTTAGCGAACAAAGGAACGATCGTTACTCCGCATGTCGTCTCTGCGGTGAAACTCGATTCGGGCGTCGTGAAGCCGCTTGCGTGGGAGGAGACAAAAATAGTGTTTTCGCCGGAGACGACGCGCGAAGTTTCTGAAATGCTGACACACATCGTTGACCACGATCTTGCGCAAGGCGCACTCGCGATACCCTCGCTCTCGGTTGCGGCGAAAACAGGTACGGCGCAACTGCCTGCGGCAGGCGGGGGGTATCACGCTGACCGCTATTTCCATTCTTTTTTCGGCTACTTTCCCTCCTACGACCCGCGGTTTATTATCCTCCTTTACACCTATGACCCGCAGGGCGTCCAGTACGCATCGCAAACCCTAACCACGACCTTTATGGATCTTGTCCATTTTCTTGTCGATTATTACGACATTCCTCCCGACCGGGCAGGTACAGCTTCTCTATGAGATATCTCGCACGCGAATTCGTCGCTCGGTCTCTCGCTTTTTTTGCACGCACCGTTATCCGAAAGTATCGGCCGAAGGTGGTGATGGTGACGGGCTCGGTCGGCAAGACCTCGACCAAAGATGCGCTTGCTGCCGCTCTTGCCTCGCGTTTTTATCTGCGGGCGAGCGAAAAGAGCTACAACAGCGAATTCGGCGTCCCTTTCACGATCTTTGGGGTGAAAAACCCGTGGTGGAGTTTCGCGCGCTGGCTCATTGTTTTCAAAGAAGCGCTCGCGCTCATCTTTTTACCCAATCACTACCCAAAACTGCTCATTCTCGAGGTCGGGGCTGATCGGCCGGGTGACCTCTCGCGCATTCTCAAAATAGTGACACCCGACGCTCTCGTCGTTACGCGCCTCCCCGATATCCCCGTACATGTCGAGGCCTATGCTTCGCCGGAGGCGGTGCGAGAAGAGGAGTTTGCGCCGGCGTATTGGCTCCTCCCCGGGAGCCCTTTGATCGTAAACGCAGGCGATCAGCATGCTCTCCAAATGGCGAAGCGTTTATCTGCGATGCTCATAACATATGGAGAAGGCGAAGCCGATGTCGCAGTGGGCGACATCGGCTTCTACCTTGAGGGCGGTGCGGTTGCTGGTATGGAGGCCAAGGTCACGACCGCGAAAGGGGAGGGGAGATTGGTGGTGAAGGGCTCGGTTGGGCCCCAGCAGGTGTTGCCGGCGGCGGCTGCGCTTACGACCGCCCTTGCCCTCGGTATCGATGTTAAAGAGGCGCTCGAATCGCTCTTGAAATATGTGCCGCCGCCGGGGCGCGGCCGCCTCTTTGCGGGCATCAACGAGTCGGTGCTGATAGACGACTCCTACAACTCGTCTCCCGCGGCGGTTGAAGAGGTGTTGAAAACCTTGAGAGATTTCCCGGGTGCTGGGCGACGTGTTGCGATCTTGGGAGACATGCTTGAGCTCGGGCGCTATTCGGTGGTTGAACACACGCGCATCGGCGAGCTTGCACGAGCATCGGCTGATCTTGTCATTTCAGTAGGGATCCGCGCACGCGCCGTCCACGGCGCGCGCGCCTATAACGACTCTCACGCTGCCGTTCTTGAGCTCCCATCCCTCATTGAGTCGGGTGATGTCATTTTGATAAAAGGTTCACAGTCAGTGCGCATGGAGCGCATCGTCGAGGCCTTACTTGCCGATCCTGCCGATCGTGCACGCCTAGTCCGCCAAGAGCGCGAGTGGAAGTTCTGAAAGTGGTGA
>Ga0209542_10021493_pt1 | contig 10106 bp, 11 predicted proteins | sample RifCSPhighO2_01_FD_184028 | JGI IMG/M metagenome (GOLD analysis project Ga0209542, IMG submission 184028) | Soil microbial communities from Rifle, Colorado - Rifle CSP2_plank highO2_0.1 (SPAdes) (version 2) | ecosystem: Environmental > Terrestrial > Deep subsurface > Rock core/Sediment ...
CTCTTTAGAACATCTTTATGCTTGTAATTTTTTAAGATAGTTTTATAGAGTTTTTCGAAATTTTTGTAATGCTTAGATTCCAGAGCTTGTTTTAACAAATGCAAATCAACTGCTTTATCTTCAGCTTTAGTTGAGAAAAAGCCTAAACCGAAGTCTATGAAATAAAGTTTATCCCCTTTTAAGATCATATTGGATGTGGTTAAATCCCCGTGGATAATATCCTGAGAATGCAAACTTGAAACTTCGGTTCCTATTTGTTTACAAATCTCTAAAGATTTTTTTAATGGCAATGTATCTAAAATATTTTTTAACAAATCCCCTTCTAAAAACTCCATTTCTATCTTCATATTTTCTTCATCTACATTAAAGACTTTAGGAACATTAATTTTAGCTGTTGTTAATAACTTAGCTTCTCTTTTAGTTCTGAATTTTCTTATTTTTTTGTCTATTTCTTCTATTCTATATGATTTTTTTACTCTCTCTTTGATTAGCCTATTTTTATCTATTCTAGTCAGAATTGCTTCAGCTCCCTGTTGTATTAATTTCATAAGATAAGTCTTGGGAAGAAAGGTTTATAATATTTATTCTATTGAATTAAAGCATGTATGAAAAATTAGTGAAGCCGATTTTGTTTAAGAAAGATCCTGAAGAGGTTCATAATAATTTTTTAAAATTAGGGGAAGTTTTAGGCAGCTTTTTTGTTTCCAGAAAATTAATTGAAAGTTTATACTTATATAAAAATAAAAAGCTAAATATTGAGATTAAAGGAATTAACTTTGAAAATCCAATTGGTTTGAGCGCTGGTTTTGATAAAAACGGTGTTTTGACGGATATTATTCCTAGTGTTGGTTTTGGCTTTATGGAGATTGGTAGTGTTACAGCTAAAGAATGCTTAGGCAATCCCAGACCTAGATTATTTAGAGTTCCTGAGCATGAAGGGATTATAGTTAATTATGGATTGTGCAATGATGGCGCTGAAGTTATTTTTAACAGATTGAAAGATAAAAAATTCAGATTTCCTATTGGAATTAGTATAGCTAAGACAAATGATGCAAGTATTAAAGGAGATGCTTCTGTTGAAGAATATTTTAAAGCCTATGAAATAATGAAAGGTATTGGCGATTATATTACGATTAATATCAGCTGTCCTAATGTTGGTGATGGAAGAAGTTTTGAAGATACTAAATTATTAGAGAAATTATTGAAGAAAATTGGTGAAAAACATAAGTCTTTGTTTTTGAAAATTTCTCCAGATATTAGTAAAAAAAATTTAGATAAAATAATAGAGCTAAACAAAAAATATAATTTAGATGGTTTTGTTGTTTCTAATTTGACTAAAGATAAAAAACTGATAAAAAAGAATATTGGCGGACTTAGCGGGAAATTAACTAAGAAGAAAGCTGATGAATTGATAAAGTATGTTTATAAGAAAACTAAAGGCAAGAAAATAATAATCGGTGTTGGCGGAATATTTACTGCTGAAGATGCTTATAGAAAAATAAGGAATGGAGCTAGTTTAGTTCAGTTGATAACGGGAATGATTTACAAAGGACCAGGTGTTATTAAAGAGATAAATAAAGGTCTTGTTAAGTTATTAGAAAGGGACGGGTTTGATTCTATTAAAGATGCTATTGGTGTGGATGCTTATCTAAGCAAATGATATAAGTTATGCAAGAATTTTCTATTATCCATTTGAACATATTGCGATCTTCCCGGCATTCTGGAAAAAGTTTTCATAAATCTTAAATAATAAGCTGGATTGTCTTTTGGAGGTTCACCTTGGGACCAATCCCATTTTTCATATTGAACATCATTTACTACAATATCAAAATTGTCTAACGATCTTCCTTCTTGCAAGGCTATGTTCCTCGCCATTGAAATTGCTTTCTCAAATATTTGCGGGGATAATATTGCTGAACCTATTGAAAGATAAACTCCTCCATCTAATTTCGCTAATGTTTCTGTTAATCTTAGAAAATCTGTGTAAGATGTTGCACCTATTGCTGCTCCACCGCATTCTGGGTGAGTATGATGGATATTCTGTCCAATAGTTGCCCCTACACTAAACGGTATTCCTCTTTGGTAGGCCTGTGCTACTACACTAACATCTTTATATGGATGCCTTACCATTTCTAAATCAATAATTGGCTCCCCTGAAATTAGCCTTCCTATGGACTCACCATATCCCCAACCTTTTTTTGCTCCTTTTCTAATTGCTAGATTTAGATATCTTCCAGTTTCATTCCATAATCCAAATTGTCCTTGAGAGACATTTTCCTCTACATCTTCCTCTGTTTGGCCATGATACGCGAATTCCCAGTCATGAATAACAACTGCTTCATTTGATAGAACATGCTGGACATACCCTAATTCCATCAATTCAATAAAAACCCTAGACAAGCCATTTTTAACTAAATGTGCTCCAAACGCCCAGACAACTGGAGAATCTCTAGCTCTTGCTTCTTTAATTGAATCTGCTATTCTTTCTAGATTTGAAATGTCTTGCTCTGATAAGTTTGGTGGACTAGAATTTGGATTTATCATTATCCTAATTCTAGTCCACCAAACTTATCAGAGAAGAGGTTTCAACCTTAATCTCGATACATCAAATTTTTTCATCAAAGAAAATTGGAAAAAATTATTTATAAAGATTTATTTAGTCAAAGACTAGTTAAAATTGGTGACTTTAATAATAGAATAAAGAATATTTTACCAAATAAGTGATTTATTTTGCTGTAGCTAATATTTTTTTAATTATATCTGTCGTAGAATGGGTTCCACCAGAATTTACTAACATTAATTTTCCTCCCCATGTATTAACCAGTTTTTCTTCTTCTGCATTCCTTGGAGCTATTCCTTGGTATCCTTTTGAATGGATATGTGGCTTAAGTTCTTCTAAGAATCTTAGTGGTTTGTCTTCATTAAAGATGGCTATGTAATCAACGCATTCTAATGCGGCTAACATCCCAGCCCTTTCTTTTTCTGGGCTTATTGGCCTCTTAGGTCCCTTTGTTTTAAAATAGGGTGACGAGTCTCCATTAATTAATACTATAGATATATCTCCTAATTTCTTTACTTTTTGTAATAAATTAATATGTGAGAAATGAATAATATCAAAAGCTCCATTTGTTGTGACTATTGTCTTACCTTCATTCTTTAAGCTCTCTACAATTTCCTTTAACTCCCCAAGCTTTTTTATTTTTGACATGAAAAAGAATAGATTAAAAAAGATTATAAACTTATTGTGATAAGATATATTCAACTCCTTCTAAAAGATTTTTGGCTATGTGTGTAGGTGTAACCTTAAAATGTCTATCTTTTCCTGCTTTTCCTGTTCTAACTAACAATGTTTTACAACCTGCTCTACGACCCATTTCAATGTCGTCTGTCTTATCACCAATTACCCAACTTTGTGAAAGATTAATCTTATGATCTTTAACTGCTTTTTTTAACAATCCTGTTTTTGGTTTTCTGCAATCACAATCGACTCTATAATCTCCAATTCCCTCTTCTGGATGGTGAGGACAAAAATATTCTCCATCAATTTTTATTCCATGCTGTACTAATTCAGTATACATATCCTCCATAAACCTATGATAATCTCTTTCTGTATATATCCCCCTTGCAATTCCAGATTGTCCAGTAACTATAATTAATTTGTAACTAGACCGTTGAGCTAATTTTAACGCTTCTATAGCCCTATCTTCAAATTTCAGATCTTCAAGTTTATGAGTATAGCCTGTATCTACATTAATTGTGCCGTCGCGATCTAATAACAGTGCTTTATTCATCTTTGCTAACTCTTTCAATCTCTCCCCTCCATTGTTCATGACTCCCTTTATTACTTTTAGTTAACCTATAATTATCTTCGTCTAAATGTTTTGTTGAAAATTCAAAAAAGGTTGTATCTTTTAGTGCTCTAAAACTATGATATTCATTAGTATTAATATGTAATATTTCTCCCTTCCCGACTTTTAAATGTTTTCCTTCATGGATTACTTCAAGCTCGCCGTCTAAAATGTAAAAAGTTTCCTCCTTTATTTTGTGTTTATGATAGGAACAGTAATAATCTCCTTTAATAAGCATCTTTTTCCCGCAGTATTTTTCATTGTTTACAATCCAATGCTCTTCGCCCCATTCCTTAGGAACGATTTTTATATTGTTTGAAAAAGATTTTTCCAATTCTTCTCTGGAAACTGTAGTTACTCCGGGTTTTAGCACTACAAGACTTGCTGCTTTATTGGCTAACTCGGCTGCTTTTCTTAAATCATGATTAGAAACCAAAGCTAAGGTCAATACTGCCAAGAAAGTATCCCCTGCCCCTGAGACATCATAAAACTCTTTAGTCGTAGTTGGAATATGAAACATATTATTATCTTTCTCGAATACTGAACAGCCTTCTGAGCCGCGGGTTATTATTATATTTGAGTTTAATTTTTTTACTAAGACCTTTCCTGCCTCTTCTATATTGTTAGTAAGAGTCATTTCAAAGGCCTCTTTTTTATTTGGTTTGAGTATATCCACATTTTTATAAAATTCTAAATTGATTGGCTTGCAATCTGCAGTTACTATTTTATTATTTTCTTTTGCTGTTTTAATAATCTTTTTTACGATTGTCTCTGTTAATGTGCCTTTTGCATAATCACTCAAAATTACTGCATCTACTTCATTTATCTTTTCTTTTATTGCATAGAATAATTTTTCTTCATCTTCGATGCTTATTTTTGAGGTATCCTCATAATCTATCCTAAATAAGTGCTGATGAGATACCCCCCTAATCTTTTGAGGCGTTTGTTTAGAAGATCTAATTATACATGATGTATCTATTTTATTATTCTCTAATAAGTTAAACAATATTTTTTGAGCGTTATCTTGACCAACTACCCCCGCTAAGTAAATTTTTGCCCCTAATGCAGCCAGATTATTCGCTAAGTTTGCGGCCCCTCCAGGGTTATAAGACTCTCTTTCTACTTTTAAGACCGGCACTGGGGCTTCTGGAGAAATTCTTGATACAGATCCATAAATATGTTTATCTAACATTAAATCCCCTACAACAAGGACACTTTTTTTTGGGAAATCTTGGATTGAAATCATAATGAATTCGTATTTTATCCACTTTAAAAAGATTTATGCTTTATTGATATTTGATGTTTTATGATGCTAGTCACAACAAGAGACCTTTATCCATTTTTAATGGCTTTAAATACCTCTAATGCTGAAATACTCTTTGTTAATTTTTTATCATACGAATCTGTATAAAAATTTTGGTCTAATAATGGACTAATTAATTTTTTAACAACTCCGTAACCCTCTATTTCCCATGGTGGAGTGCAAAAAAACAAAGCAATAGTTTTTTTTCTCAGTGCAATTGCTATGTGCAAAACTAAGGTGTCTCCAGTTATCACCCTATCACATAAACTCAATAATGCTGTTAGTTTTGATATGGGTAATATCTCCGGCAAATTTGAAAAAACATCTTTACCCTTTACGCGTAAAAAGACTTCTTCTAGTAGCCCCTCTTCATTTGGACCGCCCCTTATTAAGACTTTATATCCCTCTTTTTTTAGTTTTTTAGTGAGTTCTATTATATTATCTTGGTGCCATGCTTTTGACGGCCATCTATCTGAGCTTCCGAGGTTTATACATATTATTTTATCCTTTTTTGTTAAGTCATGTTTCTTCATAAACTCGTTTGCATAATTTTTATCAATATTGCTGATTACTGACTCTTCTTTGTTGTATGGCAATTCTGCAATCTCGAAAATCATTTCTTGATAAGTTTTTCTGTTTGTTTTGTTTAGATAATTTGAGAAAACTCTATTAAGATAATATTCCGAGGATTTATTAAAAAAAGAAGGTTTACCATCTTCGTTAAAATAATAACCTAGTTTTTCTTCTGCTCTAACCTCATTTGCTACTAATGTTGCTTTTTGGTCAATATCTAAATTGATTAGAATGTTGAATTTTTCATGCTTTAGTCTTAAGATTGTTTGATGATTGGATACTAATATTTTATCTATATTAGAATTATTTTTTAATATATCCTTCCCCTCTCCCTCATCAACTAACCAAGTTATATGACAATTATTCCCATATTTCTTTTTTAATGCGAATAACAAAGGAGTTGTTCTAAGTATATCTCCTAGTGCTCCTAATTTTATTAAAAGAATTTTTTTAGATATTGGTTCGTAAAACATACAACCTGAACAATCTTTCAATCCTTCGGCTGTCATAACCTCGCATGCATAATCTTCCCTAAAAGATTTACAATCTCTTTTGAATTCAGCCATTTTAACCCCCTATAGTACTTGAAAAAGATTATCTTTTTAAAGTTAATTATAAAGATTTTTAGTATGGCAAAGATCTATGTAGCAGGTAAATTGTGGGATAATGAAGATAGAACTAAGATTGAAAAGATAGATAAATTTTTACAGGGTTTAGGTCATAAAACATTTCTGCCCCATAGAGATGCAGGAATTTATGAAGAGGGAATGAATCCAGACCCTATTTTTAAGAAAGATAGAGATATGGTCGACTGGTGCGATTTAATGGTTGCTTTTTTAGATTGGCAAGGAATTAGTTCTGGGACTGCATGGGAATTGGGTTATGCTCATGCTAAAGGCAAGAGGGTTATTGGTTTTGTTGAAGATAAAAAAAGCTTGAATAAGAAGTTTAGAATTTGTGTAATGTGTTTTAATAAAAAAGTGGAGTTAGTTGAGAATTTTGAAGAATTAAAAAAATTAATCCAGACTTCTAGTTGATTTAACCTCTAAGTCCTCCCTCCATCCATCCTTATATTCCCTCTTTTTTGTCAGTAAATCTTTATGTAAAGATAACCACATGTATAATCTTGCGGGGAATAATTCTAAAGTCCAAAAAAATTCTTTGAAGTTATTAGGATAGGAAAATATTTCTTTTAAATTTGTTAATCCTCCAGAAACTTCTCCAAAGAAGGATTTAACCTTAGGAAAATCTGGGGCATATTTTGTTAATTTTGTATGTGCATCTGCAGCTCTCTTCTTTTGTTTAATCCAATCATGCATATTTGTCGGCCATTTAACATGAACCAAAGCATTCTCTGCGTAAGATATTTTGTAACCTTTTTTATAAAAATAATATGGAATTATTGTATCTTCGGCTACATCCACCGGAATTTCTTTTATTATCCCCTTTCTAAAAGCAAATAAATATCCTGTTGTCTCTAAAAATTTGTTATTTTCATAACGTTTTTTTCTTGAAATTTTATGTGCTCCAACATCAACTAAGAAATGGCTCCAATAACCAAATAGATTATCTCTAGGATTTATGGATGTTGGCCTGCCCGAAACGCAACCAACTTTAGAATCTTTGAATTTTTCTAATATCTCTGAAACCGAATTCTCACTAACATAGACATCCCCATCTGTTAAAATAAAAATATCATTAGTGTTTTTAGAGTCTAGTTTTTTGAATAATAAATTTAAAGCATTACTTTTCCCTTTATTTTCATCTTCAATATATTCAATCCTTTTGTCATTTGGGAATTTTTCTTCTAACATCCATTGGGTTTCTGTAAATGGGTCTGAAACAATTATTTTAAAATCTTCTTTTATTTTTTGGTTAAGGAATGATCTAACCGCTTTCTCTGTAGAATTCACTTCTCCATAAGATGTGATTATTATGTGTATCATGGTGATTTATTAAAAAAATTAACTTTTAAAGTTTATTGTAAAGCAATATCTTCATCTGCTTGGGTTATAAAAACTTTTTTTTCTTTGTTTTCACCTAAAGCTTCAATTCTGCATTTAGCCTTTCCATGTTTTGCAATCTTAGAAACTTCTACTTTTTCAACTGTTAATTTCTGACCATCGAAAACAATTTTGTTCCCTTTTTTCAGATCTTTAGCTAAAGTCATAGTATTATGTTCAGAAGAATATTTTATAAGCTTTTTCGTAAGGAAATATACCATGAAAAATGCCCTAGTTTTGTGTTCTGGTGGTTTGGATAGTGTTGTAGCAACCTACTTTATTAAAAATAAATATAAGAAATTGAAACTGTTGTTTTTTGATTATGGACAGAGAGCTTTGAAAGAGGAAGAAAACTGTGTTATGGGAATTTCTAAAAAACTGAATTTGGATTTTGAGAAAGTTAAGTTGCCTTGGCTGGGTAAAATAAGCACTGCTATGCTGAATAAAGAAGGTGAGTTTAAAGAGACTACTGAAAGAGATTTGGAGAAAAAAGAAGATTTATTGACTTGGTGGGTTCCTTGCAGAAATTCCATATTTTTGATAAACGCTTTGGCTTTTGCTGAATCTGAATTTTTAAAGAATAAAGAAAAATATGATATTATAATCGGGTTAAAGAACGAAGGAGAAGCCCATTTCAAAGATACTACTAATGGATTTATTAAAAAAATTAATAATTTGGTTAAAGATGCGACTAATGATGGAGATTACGAGATAATTGCTCCATTAATTAAATTAGATAAACCAGAAGTTATCAAACTAGGAGAAAAATTGAAAGTTCCTTTTGAGTTAACTTATAGTTGTTATGTTGAAGGTAAAGAATTAACTCATTGCGGAAAGTGTTTAAATTGTATGTTAAGAAAGAAAGGATTTTACTGGGCAGGAGTTGAAGACCCTACTAAATATTCAACTTGATTTATAATATAATCTATTGAAATTGAATTTACACATTCTAAATATCTTTTTCCTTTTAGTGTACAATAGGATTTCATGCAAGATGTACATACCTTATCATTTTGAATTGCGATTGAATTACTTGAATAAGGTTTCCATATCTTTTTATCTCCCGCTGAAAAAATTGAAACAACTGGAACTTTTAATGCTGCCGCAATATGCTGAGCAGATGTATCTATACAAACAACTACAAAAGCATTTTGGATTATTGAAAAATATTCTTGTAGGACCCCCGTAGCAATTGAAGTATGTTTTTTATTTTTCATTAAAGAAATTATTTTTTCAACAAAGCCTTTTTCTTTTTCTGTGCAAGTAAATATTATTTCTTTCTTATATTTTTCGATTAACTTATCTGCAAGCATTGCAAATTTTTCTGGAGATAATGTTGGATGGGATTTTGAAATGGGGGTTATTGCAATATGATCTTTGTATTTTGGTATTGTATTTTTAAGATGCAATTCTAAATGTTTATCATTTGTTTCTATTCCGATCGTTTTTAGAACATTTAAATTATCTTCTATTTTATGCTTTAGTTGGAATGTTGGAACTGTTTTCCTATGTAAGTAATAACCTTTAGGCTCTGTAAGTCCTGAACGTCTTATCCCAATTCTGAAAGAAGCAATTTTTCTTAAGAAAGAACACATAGATTTATCTCCTGGATATAATAAAACACCTAAATCAAAATGTTCTTTTATTTGAAGTTGTGATGTGTATATATTTTCTAAATTGGGATTCTTGTATAATACTTCTTCCATACCTTCTGGAACCAACATGCTAATTTTAGAGTGGGGATAATGCAATTTTAAAGCTCTTATTAATGGTGTATCTATGATTAGGTCTCCAATAAATTTTAAATCTATAATTAAGATATTTCTAATATTTTTTGGAACTTTTTTTAAGAAAGGGTTTTTTAATCTAAATAAATAATAATCATAATACCAAGCTAAACTTCTTGCGAAATCCTCTAATTTAAATCTAAATCTTTTCATTTTGAAATTAACTCCTTGTAAATACCTTCATATTTCTTAGCAATAATATCCCAGGAATAGTTTTTAGCTTTTTCTTTATTGTTTTTTGAAAATTTTGAGGCTAATTCTTTATTATCTAAAACTTCTAAAATTCTTTTTTTAAGTAAGGGAATATTTCCATAAGGAACTAAAAAACCATTAACATTTTCTTTTAATTCGTATGGAATTCCATTAACAGGAGAAGCTACAACAGGCAAACCAGATGCATAAGCTTCAAATAAAGTCAAAGGCAATCCTTCGCGATAACTAGGTAGAACATAAACATCTGATGCCTGATACATTTCTGCTATATTTTCTTTTCCTTTTATGGGTCCAATATACCTCATATTTGAATAATTTTTAATTAAATCTTGAACTTCCCTAGCTTTGCCTTCATCGGGACCTATCCAAACAAATGAGA
>Ga0209542_10021494_pt1 | contig 10105 bp, 9 predicted proteins | sample RifCSPhighO2_01_FD_184028 | JGI IMG/M metagenome (GOLD analysis project Ga0209542, IMG submission 184028) | Soil microbial communities from Rifle, Colorado - Rifle CSP2_plank highO2_0.1 (SPAdes) (version 2) | ecosystem: Environmental > Terrestrial > Deep subsurface > Rock core/Sediment ...
CCATCCGCCGCCGCCGCGAGTGTGAATCCTGCGCGTTTCGTTTCTCTACCTATGAACAGGTAGAGATTCTTGACCTGCACGTCATCAAGCGGGACGGCTCTTTGCAGCCTTATCAGCGCGAAAAAGTCGAGAGCGGCCTGCACAAAGCTCTGGAAAAACGGCCGATTTCTTCAGATGACTTCCGCCAGCTTATCTCCGAGATTGAGCAGGAGATCCAAAAGAAAATGAAGGAAAGCAAAATCGAGTCCAAGGAAATCGGCGCGATTGTGGTGAAGAAGCTCAAGAAGTACGACCCCGTGGCGTACATCCGATTCGCTTCGGTGTACCGGAAATTCGAGGATATCGACGAGTTTAAAAAGGAACTGCAAAAACTATAAAAAAATTAACACCAACGCAATGACCACTGCCACCCAAAAGCGCGTTCAGCTTAGCGAGATCGAGGCTCACAAATTCCTCTCCGCGGAGGAAGCGGAGCGCGTGAATCGATCTTTTTCCGACAACGCGCTGCGGATGATGCGCAAACGCTACCTCACGAAACGCGAGGACGGCACGCAGGAGACCCCGGCCGAGATGCTCCACCGAATCGCGCACGCCGTGGCCTGGGTGGAATTGGGTTATGGCAAAAATCAGAGTGAAGTCGAACACTGGGAACGCGAATTCTTTGAGATCATGGCGAACAAGGAATTCACCCCCGCCGGCCGCACCATCACCAATGCCGGCGCTCCCTCCCCGGTCGTCGCCAACTGCATCGTCCTGCCGGTTCCGGACAGCATGGAAGGCATTTTCAAAACGCTCAAAGACGCCGCCCTTCTGCAGAAAGCCGGCTCGGGCTTAGGTTTTTCTTTCGGTAAACTGCGGCCGGCGGGAACGTATGTCAAAGCCTCGGCTGGCATGGCTTCGGGGCCGGTGTCGTTTCTCCAGGTTTACAACCAGGCTTTTGGAGTTATCAAACAGCAGGGACGGCATGGGGCGAACATGGCCATCCTGCCGGTGGATCATCCCGATATCCTGGATTTTGTGCACTGCAAGCGCCAGGAAGGGGAAATCCGCAATTTCAATATTTCCGTCGGAATGACTGACGAGTTTATGCGCGCTGTTACCGAACGGCCGAACGAGCCGTGGCTTTGCCAGTTCGATGGCGTCAAAATGAAACCGCGGCGCATCGTGCGGGATCGTTTTGGCGTTGTGGTGAGCATTACGGAGCTGGACATCACTGCCGCCGAGATGTACCGCGAGATAGTGCAGAACGCCTGGCATAACGGCGAACCGGGCGTGGTGTTCCTCGATGCTTTCAACAAAGGTAATACAATGCCGAAAACGCCGATTGAGGCGACTAACCCGTGCGGCGAACAGGGACTGCCGCCTTACGATGTGTGCAACCTCGGGTCCATCAATCTCGCGGCGTTTGCCAAAAACGGCCAGCTCGACCAGGAGCGCCTCGCGCACGTGAGTATGGTTTCCACGAGGTTCCTGGACAACGTCATCGACCTTTTTGATTATCCGGTGCAGGAAGTGCAGGAGATGTCCAAAAACACGCGGCGCATCGGCCTTGGCGTGATGGGCTATGCTGACCTTCTCTACCAGCTTGGGATCCGCTACGACTCCGACGAAGGGATGCGCATGGCCGAGCTCACCATGAAGACTATCCAGGACGAGTCGCATCGCACCTCGGTGACGCTCGCCGACGACAAAGGCGTCTTTCCGCACTGGAAAGAGTCGACGTGGTATCAGCAGGGCATCCGCCGCCGCAACACCATGGTCACGACCGTGGCGCCGACCGGCTCGATTTCTATGTTCTTTGACACCTCTTCCGGGATTGAGCCGAATTTCGCCTTGTCTTTTACTAAGCAGGACAAGGACGGGCATACATACCGTTACGTCAACTCGCACCTCGAGCAGGCGCTGCGGGACCGGGGCATCTATACGGACGAGCTGATGGACCAAATCATTCTCGAAGGCTCTTTGCAGACTGTCGCGGGAGTGCCGCAGGGCATCAAAGACATTTTCCGCGTGTCCATGGATATCGGCGCGGTAGACCACATTCGCGCGCAGGCCGCCTTCCAGAGGCATGTCGAGAATTCCATTTCCAAGACCATCAACTTTCCCAACGAAGCGAGCGTGAAAGACATCGAGGACGGCTACATCATGGCCTGGCGATTAGGCTGCAAGGGCTGCACGCTTTACCGCGACGGTTCGCGAGAAGTGCAGGTGCTGAACCTCAACAAAAATCTCGACAAGGCCAAGAGCCTCGCCCCAGGGATGGAAAATGTCTCGCTGTCCGGCGCTATGGGCAAGGAAAAAGCCGCGGTCGGCGCCGCGAAGGTTTTGGACGGCACCGTGGTAAACGGCAACGGCAATCACGAAGAAATCAAGACGGGGCGCACGCTGGTACGCGAGCGGCCGGACGTGATGAATGGGCTGACCTATCGCATCCGCACCTCCTACGGCAATATGTTTGTGACTATCAACGAGGACGAGAACGGGCCGTTTGAAGTTTTCTCACAGCTCGGCAAAGCCGGCGGATTTTTCCAGGCGCAGACCGAAGCGATTTGCCGCCTCATCTCCCTGGGCCTCCGGTCAGGCATCGGGATAAACGTGGTCATAGATCAGCTCAAAGGTATCCGCGGCCCGGACATCATGTTTTCAAACGGCGGCACGATTCATTCCCTGCCCGACGCGATTGCCCGGGTTCTGGAAAATCATATCAAGCGCGGCCAGACCGAACTCAGTCTAAATTTCGGCGCGAAAGAAACGAAGAAACTGGAAAGTGCGCCGGAAATGGTGGTGAGCGCGATGCCAATATCGGGAAACGAGACGACCAATGGGCACTCGGCGCAAAAGCAGTCCATTGCCAATTTCGGCCACGCCCCGGCTTGTCCGGACTGCGGCAGTTCCCTGATATTCAAAGAGGGATGCATGACCTGCCAGATGTGCGGATTCAGCAAGTGCGGGTAGTGGGGCAGATTCAAGATTTTAGATTGCAGGTTTCAGAGTTTCCGCACTTTTCTTTCCTCTTAAGGTAAGGGGGAAAGAGGGGGTTATGCCAATCTGGATTTTTTATGGGCTTAGTAGTAATTTACATCGGTGACGGCAAGGGCAAGACGACAGCGGCGGTTGGATTGGCGGTGAGGGCGGCCGGAGCGGGCAAAAAAGTTTTATTTACCCAGTTTGTCAAAGCGGCGACAGCAAAAGAGAGCGGGGAGTGGCCGTTGAGTTCGGAAATCGGAATCCTCAAAAAAACCAAAAACGTCACCGTCAAAGTTTTGGGTAGGGGTTTTGTCGGAATTTTGGGTGACCGCAAGGCCAAATCAGTGCACGTAGCGGCGGCCAGACAAGGCCTCCGGTGGCTGACGGGCCAAGTGCGAAGCGGAAAGTACGATGTCGTCATCGCTGACGAGCTGATCTCTGCCGTTGAAGCGAAGTTGCTGCCGGTTTCTCAAATCCTTAAGTTCGTGAAACTTGGGAAGTCCAAACTCGACGCGCTCGCCCTTACCGGGCACGATAAGTACGCGCCTTTGGTGAAAGCAGCCGATCTGGTTACTGAGATGAAAATGATTAAACACCCGTATTACAAAGGGATACTTGCGAAGCTCGGGATAGACTATTAATATATGCAGATGAGTAGTATAACTAAACATTGGAAAAGGCTTTTGGGGGTGGTGATTCTTTTGGGCGGGGCGGTGGCCCTGACCTATTACGTGAAGCCCATAGTCTCGTGTAAATCGGTAGTAGAAGGTCCGGGACAGCTTATTCAGGCGAGCGACTCGGTCAGGGACAAGGTGGTTACGTTATCCGACTATGTTCGCTATCCGGGGAAAAACGGCCAAAATGCCCTGGTGCTTCTCGAGCAAATAGCGCCAGTCGGGAAACAGCAGTTTGATTTTGGCGTTCTGGTCGAAAGCATCGGCGGCATCAAACCGCCGGAAAATCAGTTCTGGAAACTTTATATCAACGGCCAAGGATCGCCAGTCGGCGCGGATCAATTGCAGACCTGCCGCGGGGACGTGGTGGAATGGCTCATTGAGGACATCAGTGATGAGTAGGTGGCTCGGGTACGTCCTCATTATCTTTGGTGCGGCGTTGCGGTTTCTGCCCCATGCTCCCAACTTTGCGCCAATAACGGCTATCGCGATTTTCGGCGGGGCTTATTTGAGCCGCCGCTCGGCCTTTGTTTTGCCGCTCGCGGCCATGCTGGTTTCCGACTACTTCATCGGCTTTTATAACCCGGCCGTGATGGCGAGCGTGTATTTGAGCTTCGCGGTTTCGGGTTTGCTCGGCGTGTGGCTGCGAACGCGGAAAAATGTGGCCAATGCATTGGGAGTGACCCTGTTTGCCTCAATACAGTTTTATGCACTGACTAACTTCGCGGTCTGGGCTTTTGGCACGCTCTACCCCAAAACCGCCGCCGGCTTGCTTTCTTCGTACATCAATGCCTTGCCCTTTTTCCGCAACACGCTTCTCGGGGACGTGTTTTATGTCGGCGTCCTGTTCGGCATCTATGAGACTGTCCGGTATTTCGTCAGTTTGAGGGTTCCCAAAAGCACCAAGATCTAGCATCGGGCTTCGGGGCCGCCGTATGGCGGCCCTGGTTTTTTGCGAAAGAAAACCCCCGGAGATCGGCTGACGATGGGGGAGTCGTCGGCTATGATCTCCGGGGTGGTGGGGGTTACGGGTGAAGCTCATTCGAGCGCGGTCCCGTTTGGACCAAACATGTGCGACAACAGCGCCATTCGAGCCCAGAGCCCGATCTGCGCCTGGGTTTTGTATATTGCGTTCTCATACTGCTCGCATTCCGGATGGATCTCGGGGTTGATGGAGTTGATGGGCAGGGGGTGCATCAGCAGCTGACCGTTTTTTTGCATGGTTTGCATGATTTGTTCGGTGATCGCGTAGGACGGCTGTGTAGTGCTCATCAGTGATCGGACTTCTGGGTCCTGAATGCGCTCATACTGTATCCGGGTCTGGTAGTAGACATCGATTGCCCGATCCCGTATGAGCTCCGGCCACTTTTCTTGCACACAGCAGAAGTTCACGCCTCTGCGCATGAGGATATCGCTCAGCTGCTCGTCGATTTGGGCTGCCGGGGGAGCGCAAAAATACATCTGCTTCACTCCCAATTGCGGGTTGCTCAAGAGAATGGCCAGCGAGCGAACCGTCCGGCCGTGCTTAATGTCTCCGCCAAAAGCGATGCGCAGGCCGCGAAGGTCCGCGCGGAATTTCCTCATGGTGATGAAGTCCCCAAGCGCCTGGGTTGGGTGCTCGTTCGTGCCGTCGCCCGCGTTGATGATGCTGCAGCCGTAGGGCACAACCTTCGCCGCCAGTTTCGCCGCGCCATTTTGCTTGTGTCTGACCACAATCACGTTCGGGCCGTAGCGGGCCAGCGTGCCGATGGTGGATTCAAAACTCTCGTGCTTGGTTGCCGAGGATGATTCGGCCGCGTTGGTCATCGGGAAGAGGTAATCTCCGCCCAGATATTTCCACGCGGAGTAGAATGACCCATAGGTTCTGGCGCTGGACTCGAAGATAATGGGCGCCATCAGTCGTTCGCCGACGCCGTGCTCTTTGCGGAAAGCAACGACTTCGCGATTTCGGCTGAATCTCTTCGCCGTTGGCTTTCGCAACACTTCGTGGCACTGCTCGTAGAACTTCTCCATGGGGCCGGCGAGTTCCACCAGCTTCTCCAAAATTTCGCGGGTGAACTGTTCCGCGGATACGAGGTGTCTGCCGATCTTCGCTGGGGTTTGGGTGCGGGGGGCCGCGTCAGGAAGACTTTCCCATCTCGGAACATGGGTAGAGGGGGGTGCTGTTGTTACGCTCATTTATCCTCCTGGGGATAAAAAAATACCGCCTCTGCGGGCGGTTTACCACCGTTCTGTTGGAGTTTTAGTTATATGGCGTTTGAAGTCCATAACCTTCGTGAGTTTATCAGAAGCGCGGGATTGTCGTCAAATGAAGGTCAAAATTTTTCTCGATTTCGTCAAAAATGTTATCATATCGTTATGAATAATACCCAACCCCTCAAAGGGTTTCGCGATTTTCTGCCGAGCGAAGCGGAAGCGCGGAACCAGGTTTTCGATAAGGTTCGTACGGTTTTCGAGCGGTACGGTTTTTTGCCTTTGGAAACACCCGCCATTGAATACAAAGAAGTTCTCTCCGGAAAATACGGCAAAGAGGGAGAGAAGCTCATGTACCAATTCCAGGATCAGGGCGGTCGGGACGTCGCGCTTCGCTATGATCTTACTGTTCCGCTTGCCCGCGTCATCGCCCAGTATCCCGAAGACTTGCCCATCCCCTTCAAGCGCTACCAGATCGCCCCGGTGTGGCGGGCGGACCGGCCGCAAAAAGGGCGTTTTCGGGAATTCACCCAGTGCGACATTGATGTGGTCGGAACGAGCGCGATTTTGGCGGACGCCGAAGTCATCGCCTGTCTCAACTCTTCGTTCAAAGCGCTCGGCATCGAGGACGTGATTGTCCGCGTGAATAATCGTAAAGTTCTCGATGGTCTGATGAAAGCTGCGGACGTGCCGGTGAAAAAATCCGTGGAAGCAATCCGCGCTCTGGATAAAATCGACAAAATCGGCAAAGAGGCCGTGCAAAAAGAATTGAGCGACTTAGGAGTTGGCGCGAAAGAACAAAAAAAATTATTTGAACTTTTGGAGGTCGGGCTGGAAGACAGCGCGGATATTGAGAGCAAGCTTGACGAAATCGAAGGAGCCGGGGAGCTGGCGGAACTGGTAGAGGCGCTCCTGGATATGGAGGTGAGAAATTACCGCATTGATCTCTCGCTGGCTCGCGGGCTCGATTACTATACCGGCACGATTTTTGAGTTTATCCTTCCTGACGCCGCTGATTTCGGCAGTGTGGCCGGCGGGGGGCGCTATGACAAGCTCCTCGGGATGTTTTCCGGAAAAGCCGTTCCGGCAGTGGGCGGCTCCATTGGCGCGGATCGCTTGCTCGACGCTCTTGAGGAGCTGGAGCTGGTCAAATATGATCTAGTCTCGGATGTTTTGGTCTGCAACCTTGATGAAAAGCTGGAGGAAAAATATTTGAAGGTCGTGCAGGAACTGCGCGCGGCCGGCATCCGCACGGATTTTTATTACGAGCCAGTCAAACTTGATAAGCAGTTAAAATACGCGGACAAGAAAAGCGTCAACTTCGCGGTCTTGATCGGTGAGGAAGAAGAAAAAACCGAAGAGGCGACTGTGAAAAACTTAACGACCGGCAAACAGGAGCGAGTGAAGCAGAAGGATTTGGTGAAGAAACTAAAAGGCTGAAATGCATCATGAAGATTTAGCCAAAGGAAGATGGTTTACGCTTACTCTTGCCGAGCAACTCGGTAACGCGGGAAGCGAATTTGAACGCGCACTCGCCGCACGCGCACAGGGCGACAGTGCACAGTTCGCGAGCGCGGCAGAAAGGTTTTACGAGTTAATGAATCTGACAGTTGCCGATCCGCGGTGGCGCGGTTTGCGGCGGCGTGAAATTTCTCGAGCCAAGGAACAAAGCGCGGAGTGTTTGGAAAGTGAAGGAATGCCAGGAGCTTCGGGTTTGCAGCAATACTTTTTACAGTTTGCGCTTCTTGCGCGAGCGAAAATTTAGGGCCTTTCATGCAGATACATATTTTCCCGGAGGTAGAAAAGTTTATTACCTCATTGGAGAAACAAACGGTCGCCAAAGTTCTGCGTACCATAGACTTGCTGGAAAAGTTCTCTCACAATCTAGGTATGCCGCACAGTAAAAAAGTTGCTAAGCATCTTTTTGAATTGAGGGTTAGAGGTCAGCAAGAAGTTAGAATATTTTATTGTTTTTATCATGATGGTTTGTATTTGCTGCACGGATTTATTAAAAAATCACCCAAAATCACCCCAAAGGAACTTTCCAAGGCATACAAGAAATATGAGGCCTTGACAGAATATAACTTATAAGTTATATTAGATATATATGAAAAATTATAAAAATTTCAAAGCACGGTTGCTCAAAGATAAAATTATTAAGAAGGCCTATGGTGAATTGGCCCCCGAGTTTACTTTGGTCGAAATGATTATTCAAAAACGTCTCAAACAAGGGCTCACACAAAAACAACTGGCAAAAAAAGCGGGAACCCGCCAGCCGGTAATTTCTCGGCTTGAGCGTGGTACATATAATCCCACGGTCAAATTTTTGCAGCGCATAGCAGATGCCCTCGGCGTCGAGTTGCGAGTTTCTTTCTCCAGAATGTGACTTTGGGCAAATCAAAAATTTTTCTCTTTCTCTGTTTGGGCTTTCTCGTTGGGGTCGCTTTAGCCAAATACCTGAACTTTTATCTAATGGCCGTCGCGGCCATTATTTTTATTATTCTGCTTTCCATATTCTGGGGCCGCAAGCTCCTGATGGTCGTATGTTTTTGCGGACTGTTTTTGCTGTTGGGCGCGTATCGATATCAAACCAGCTTCCCTAACGTACAAAATTTTATCGGCAACCACTTCGGCCAGAAACTAGAATTCGAAGGCACGATAATTCGTGACCCTGACGTGCGGGCGCAGAAAATCAATCTGTATGTGAAGCCAGAAGGGTTTTCCGGAAATGTTCTCGTCAGCGTCGGCCGCTATCCGGAGTATGAATATGGGGAGAAGGTCCATCTCGCCGGCAAAATCGAGGAGCCGTTTGTTTCGGACGAGTTTTCGTACAAGGATTATTTGTCGCGTTTCGATACTTATGCGGTGATGTATTTCCCGGAGATTGAGAGATTGGGACAGGGAAATAAGAATCCTGTCAAAGCCGCGCTTCTTTCTATCAAACATCGTTTTCGCGACGTCCTGGCCCAAATCCTTCCCGAACCCCACAATGCTCTGGCGCAGGGACTGCTCCTCGGGGAGAAGCGCGCGCTACCGGAGGATCTGCAGAATGCCCTCATCCTGGCCGGCGTATCCCACATCGTGGTAATTTCCGGCTACAATATTTCGATAATTACCAGAAATATTCTCCGCACCCGCTCTTGGTGGGGCGTGAGCGTCGCCTTTTGGCTCTCCCTCGCGACAGTCGGGGCATTCGTGGTCCTCACGGGAGCGGAAGCCTCGGTCATTCGCGCCGCGGTCATGGGTATGCTCCTAGTTTTCGCCCTCAATGTCGGCCGGCTATATCATTCGGTCAACGCCTTGGTTCTGGCCGGCACGGTAATGGTCGCGCTCAACCCGAAGATTTTGTATTTTGATATTGGTTTTCAGCTGTCGTTCCTCGCGACTCTGGGGCTCATCTATCTCTCGCCGATCTTTGAGAAATGGTTTTATCGGCTTCCCGATGTCCTGGGCCTGCGCACTAACCTGGTCGCGACTCTCGCGGCGCAGGCCTTCACGCTCCCGCTTCTCATCTTTTATTTCGAACGGATTTCCATAGTCGCTCCGCTGGTCAACGTCCTGATTTTGTGGACCGTGCCTTATGCGATGTTCTTTTCCTTTCTTACCGGTATTGCCGGGTTTGTTTGGCTTCCCGCCGCCAAGATAGTTGCGGCTTTGCCGTGGGTGATTTTGCAGTATGTCATCAAAGTGACAGAATTTTTCGCGGTCTTGCCGGCGGCCGCCACCGATGCTCGTTTCAGTTGGCCGCTCCTGGCGCTATCGTATCTGCTATTATTCGGTGCGGTAGCTATGTATCGGCATAAAAAGAAATTTAGGTATTATTTAGAATATGCCCGGTAATACAACTTCGATTGGCCCTGCTAAGCAGGGCCGCGAACATGCTTAAAGGCGGTGGATGTATTATTATTTATCTTTCTAAAATTGAGACTTATAGCTGCTAATTATCGAAGTTGATATACCGGGTATGTTCCAATTAAATTATGATTGTCTTTGCGAGGCCGGAGGCCGTGGCGATCTCAAGTTTTTTGGGATTGCTTCGTCTCCGTCCGTCAGCTGACGGATCCTCGCAACGACAGAAGGTGGAATGAATAGTTCCAAATTCAGCAGAATCTGGTACGGCATCGGCATCCTCCTGCTTCTCAACGCCGCAACATACATTGGTTTGGCCCAAGGCGGCGGGAAAGATTACGCGCGCCTGCATTTTTTTGACATCGGGCAAGGGGATTCGATATACCTGCGGACGGTAGAGGGCAATGACGTGCTTATCGACG
>Ga0209542_10021496_pt1 | contig 10105 bp, 14 predicted proteins | sample RifCSPhighO2_01_FD_184028 | JGI IMG/M metagenome (GOLD analysis project Ga0209542, IMG submission 184028) | Soil microbial communities from Rifle, Colorado - Rifle CSP2_plank highO2_0.1 (SPAdes) (version 2) | ecosystem: Environmental > Terrestrial > Deep subsurface > Rock core/Sediment ...
CAAGCCGCAGGGACGTGTACTACGAGCTGACTCTAAACGCAGATAAAAAAGAACGCGACAAGCTAGAGAGCCTCATAGACGCTGTTTGGCAAAAAATTATGGCACTTGACCTGCCAGATGTATCTGCCTTCGGCCAAGACATGCAAGGCACGCTAGACTTTGAAGACCATCTAATAAACGGACAAAGTTAAAGAGCACGCAGGTTAGTGCGTGCTCTTTGTGTAGAAATTTTAGATTTATTTTTTCTTTTTGGCTGTTGCTTTTGCTGGCCGAACAGACTTAGCTTGTTCGGTAAATAACATTACGTAGACGTTTGAGCCAACCACAGCACCAACTAGCGGAGCAGTAGCGTAGGTCCAGCTCCAAGATTGAATGCCTACAGATACAGCTGGGTTCAAAATAGCATTTGAAGCTAGTGAGGCCACCAAAATACCTAGCAAGAACGATAGTCCTGTAACTGCTGCACATTGTGCTGCTGGCAGTTTGCGTACAACTGCTGCAACCGCGCCAAAGGCAAACACGCCGGTACCTACTGCTTCTGCAGTAAATATTCGCCAGTCAAACTCACCGGGTGCCATACTGGTAAGCGAACGGTCCAGCAAAAAGGCAATTAGGCCCCAGGCAGCCAGACCACCAAGCATTTGCGCAGCTACATAAGCTACTGCAGTAGTGGTTTGGATCTTTCGCATTGTCCACATGCTGATTGTGACAGCCGGGTTAATGTGTGCCCCAGACACACTGCCAAGCGTTAACACCGCTAAGCCTATGGCCACAGCAGCGCCTATTCCTGTAAATAGTGGGAACGAAGTCCTCGCGACGATTGTATAAAACGCCAGCGCGAGCATGGCAGTACCTAGGAACTCTGCCACCAACATGGCGAGTTTCTTTTGTCCAAACATTATAACCCTCCTGTTATTTATACACTTAGCATAAAACTTCTGGCTAAAATTGCAAGCTTGTTATGCACAGCCCTAGCGAATAATACGCATGTTTCGAGTAAGCGTGTAGGTGGTGCCGTACTGGAACATAACCATAGCGTGAAGCAGTAGGCTAAACTCATCTTCGCTGCTGGCCATTTTGCGCGCAGTTCGTACGAGTGCGTCCACATCTACCTGGAAAGTAGGGATTGAAGCATGGTCTCGGTCATTACTCTTTCCCGCTTGGTGGTTAATTCGTGCCGCTTCGCCCCAATGGTTGTGACGCACATTTTGTGGGTCTCGATCTATATCTGGTGTGGCATCTACAACTTCCACAATACCACCGTGTTTTTTTATAGCTTCCTGGATATATGACCGCTGCCAGTTCTTCCACTTTGTATTACGAGCAAGTGCAGAGAAACCTGCATGGGACTTGTCCCAATGATCTTGCCTAAAGCCATCACCTAAGTCTATTTTTGCCTGGTCAATCCATGCCTCATCCGTCGCGTATTTGTCTATGTTATCTGTGGTCTGTCCAGATTTATCAACAGCGCCACAGTCAGTAGTATCGCCACTTGCATGATTGCTGGTGTGCCCACCCAGCCGCTCACCCGTGTCAACTAGGTGAGTAGCAACCACATCAATCACTGCTTGTGGACCTCTACCTTTGACTTCTTCTGTTAGCAATAGCCAATCAACAGCCACAGCCGCGAACGTACCGGTAGCTAGATTCCCACCTGCAACCTTTTCGCGTACAGGCTGATCGCCCTCTGCCGAACCGCGTTCATCCATACAAACAACTGCCGAATCTTCTATAGGTTTCTGGGCCTCATCACTAGCCGCCATAACTTCATCATCTGAATATTGACCAGTTGGTTCAATTGATCCTTCACCTGCAGCAAAGACCATTACGCGTTCTTGCGTAGGCATAAATATTTCTCCTTCGTTCATGGGCAATCTTTCATTCATTTGTATTATTCCAAACAAACACCTTAACATTCTTTGCCACAAAAGAAAAGCCCCACATATGTGATGATAATCACACCCATTGGCACACATATTGTGTTAAATTTGAATTCCAAAGGACATAAAATGACGGAACATAGGTCAGATCAACATACTCAGCCACTAGAATCCGATCAGTACTTGGTTTATGGGCTTCGCTTTGACCTACGGGATGATCCAGAGCTATGGAAGTTGACACTGAGCCAATTAAACGAACGAGACCCATTTAGGGCGCAACAGTTAAATGTAATTGCAGGTGAGCTCTCGGGCGGAGATATCCTGGTTAAAGAAGGCATCCTAAAAGGTTTTATGCTAAGCGAGGAGCTTAGACTTCGCACAGAAGTAGCCACGACCGTACATGAAGCTCAAGACGAACAAGTAAATAATGTTGTTGGGCTATCTTGGCTACGTAAACGTCGGGAAAGAAGACAAGCCAGAGTAGGCAAGCATGCTATCAGCGTTAGCGGTGGTGACGCCGCTTGAGGCTGGCCACGTGCAGGCGTACCGCAGAGCGGTCTATCATGCTTTGGGCTTTGTCTAGTTCTAACTGGCTTTTGGCCTCAGCACGTAGTTTTTGGGCTTGTTCGTAGGCCTTCCTAGCTTCGGCTTCGTTTATCTCGCTATCTTTGTCTGCCTCGTCTACTAGCACGCGCACGGTGTTGTCTGCTACCTCAATTACACCGCCATTGGTGGCAAAGTGCTCCATGTGATCATCATGGTCAGATTCTTTGTGCCGGACGCTTATAACACCTGGCGTGGCAATACTAACCAGCGGCATGTGGTTGGTAAACACGCCTATGTAGCCTTGCGGGGTGGGCAAGACTATCTCATGCACCTCTTCACTAAATTTGGTGCCGTCTAGTGTTACAAGCTCAAAACGGATCATGAAAGCTCCTAATCGAAGTTACCTGATTCTAATGGAAAGTCGTCACCGTAATTTCCATCTGGATACTGCGACCGGGGCGTACCCCACTCGACCTCATCTGGGAGAGGTCGTTGCACATCATCTACCTGGCTATATGAAAGTGCACCAGGCCTACCGTCAACATCAAAATGCTCTACAATACCCGCAAATATCGTATCAAAACCCTTTTCTAATCTTTTCTGAAATTCTGGGCCCAGATTGCCAGGATCAAATTCAGAACCAGGCATTATTTGACCTCCTTGATTGTGCCCTTCATATAGAAGGCACTTTCTGGTTTATCATCGTGCTTGCCGTCTAGAATCTCGCGGAAGCCGGCTATGGTGTCTTTTAGGCTGACGTATTGGCCGCTAAATCCGGTGAAGTTCTCTGCCACAAAGAACGGCTGGGTCAGGAACCGTTGTATACGGCGGGCACGAGACACCGTTTGCTTGTCTTCGTCACTTAGCTCTTCCATACCCAAAATGGCAATGATGTCTTGCAAATCTTTGTAGCGTTGCAGCACGCGCTGGATTTCGCGGGCCACGTTGTAGTGTTCCTCGCCAATGATTTCTGGGTCTAATATGGTACTGCTAGAGTCTAGCGGGTCTACAGCCGGGTAAAGTCCCAGCTCGGTCAGCGCACGGCTGAGCACAATGGTAGAGTCCAGATGGGCAAAGGTGGTAGCAGGAGCGGGGTCGGTAAGGTCGTCTGCCGGTACATATACCGCCTGTACAGACGTAATGGAACCCTTTTTGGTAGAAGTAATGCGTTCTTGCAGCTGACCCATTTCTTGGGCTAGGTTGGGCTGGTAACCTACAGCCGATGGCAAACGGCCCAGCAGGGCAGAAACCTCTGAACCAGCCTGGGTAAAGCGAAATATGTTGTCTATGAAGAGCAGCACGTCTTTGCCTTCGTCACGAAATCCCTCTGCAATAGTTAGGCCGCTTAGGCCCACGCGTAAACGCGCGCCTGGCGGTTCGTTCATCTGGCCAAACACTAGGCTGGTTTTGTCTAGCACGCCAGATTCTTTCATTTCTCCGTAAAGGTCATTGCCCTCGCGTGTACGCTCGCCCACGCCGGCAAATACAGATGTACCACCGTGCTGTTTGGCAATGTTGTTTATAAGCTCGGTGATCAGCACGGTTTTGCCCACGCCGGCACCGCCAAATAGGCCCACCTTGCCACCTTTGGTAATGGGCGCAATCAGGTCAATGACTTTAATGCCTGTTTCTAAAATTTCTACTTTGCCAGACTGGTCGGCTAGGGTAGGCGGGTCTTTGTGGATTGGCGCTGTTTGTTTGGAGGTTACTGGTTTGCCGTCAATTGGCTCGCCTATAACGTTAAACATCCGCCCCAGGGTTTCTTTGCCTATGGGTACGCTTATGGCCGCACCGGTGTCAGTCACTGCATCACCACGCCTTAGACCGTCTGTAGAGCTTAGGGCAATAGCCCGCACACTAGTTTCGCTAAGGTGCTGTGCTACTTCTAGCACCAGCTCGCGCTCGCCAACTTTGGTCTTTAGCGCGTTATAAATGGCCGGCAGTCTGCCTTCGGCAAACTCCACATCTACCACTACGCCTACAATTTGGCTGATTCTACCTGCACTTGTCTTAGTTTTTTCTTTTGTCATTGTTGCCATCTTTACTCCTTTAGCCTTCATCTTCAACTATTTTGCTGCGAAAATCCGCAAATGCACGGTCGCTCATGGGTGAATAACCGTTCCCCTCAAGCAACCCAGGATAAGTATCTTGCCGTACCTCCGGACGTAAATCCGGCGCGAATCCCAAACGCTGCACATACCTATCCAGCGCACGTAGCACTGCTGTTTGCATTTTTACCCTTTCAGTCATAAGCTCCGCCTCCCGGCTTCCCAAAATTTCATCAATAACTTCCTCGGCTACTTCGGCTCGGGTTGCACCAGGATATTTCTTTGCTTGGGAATCGTTGAACCCCATAGTATAACCCTGGGCTAAACCCTCTATTATTTCGTTAGTGCTCCTCTGCGGTTGGCTATCCGGTCTCATTTTATTGCCTCCGCGCCGCCGGTGATTTCGGCTAGCTCTTGGGTAATGGCTGCCTGGCGGGCTGTGTTAAATTCTAGAGTTAAATCGTCTATGAGGTCAGTCGCGTTGTCTGTGGCACTCTTCATGGCTAGCATGCGCATGGAATGTTCGCTGGCAAATGATTCTAGAAAGGCTTGGTTCATTTGGGCTTCTATGAGGCGCTTAGTCACGCTGTTTAGGACTTCTTCAGGAGAGGGTTCAAACACTGCTTGATCTAAATCTTGGGTAAGTTCTACTTCTGTAAATGCTGCGGGCAAAAGCCTCTGCATGCTGGCAACCTGGGTCAAGCTAGATTGATAATGGGTAAAGATAACGTCTACTGCGTCTGCTTCTTTGGCTAAAAACTTGGCCATAACGGTAGATAAAATAGGCGCCATGTCGTTTGGGGTAGGGTGGTCTGGAAAGTTGTGATAAGCCGCTATAACCTCTACGCCCTTAAACCGTGCCAAAAACTTAGAGCCTTGTCGACCCACGGCAACTACTTGGGTTTGCACGCCCTGATCACGGTCTTTAGTAAGCTCTACAGTGAGTAGTCGCAGTAGGTTGCTGTTGTATGCACCGGCCAGGCCGCGGTCGCTGGTGATAAATACTATCAGCCGGGTCTTGACTGTGCGGCGGGCGTACAGAGGGTGCTTGTTTACGTCTGTTAGCTGGCGCAGACGGGTAAGGATCTGGCTAGCTAGGTCGTAATAATCCCTAGTGCGCAGGGCAGACTCTTGGGCGCGGCGCATCTTGCTGGCAGCTACCAGCTCCATAGCCTTGGTAATCTGCCGCGTATTTTTGACAGAGCCAATCCTGCGTTTGAGGGTTATTGTATTAGCCATCAGAACTTCCAATAGCATCTACGGGCTGTTCGATACGCGAACCGTGGTCAATAGCAGAAGCAAGAAGTAAAATGCTTACATCATCAAGGTGTTTTATAGAGTGTTCTTTTCTGTATTCGTTATAGTTCTTGATTGTTTCTCTAAGGTCTATTGGTAGCGGAGGGTCAATGAACTGTAGCTCATCATCACTACTAAATAGATCTAGAGCTATGCTGGCGCTTTCGTCTCCCAGCCAACCACCCTCCCTGTACAAAGCAAAGGCCGTTCTAGCTAAAATATAAGGCGCTCGTTCTCGTGGTAAAACATCACGGTATACAATCTGCCGAGCAACGTCTGCTTTACTTCCTTCAAAACTCATTTCAGGATTGAATGCCATATTCTATTCCTTCTACTCCTCACCCGTGTTAGGTTCTTTTTCCTTAAAGGTTTTGGTAACTTCGCCTGCTACCTTCACAATCAGCTTCTCAGTACCTTCGGTGGGTTTGTCGCCCTTGTTTAGCTCGGTCATTTCTTTTTTGTAGTCACGTCCCAACCTGCTAAGAAGACCAGCCTGAGCCTCTTTTACTTTTTCTAGTGGAACCGGGTCAAAGGCGCCTGCATTAGCAGCCATCAGAGTAGCGGTTTGTTCCCAAACGCTCAGCGGACTGTACTGGTGCTGCTTGAGCAGCTCTGTCAGGCGTTCACCGCGCTGCAGCCGCTGCTTGGTTTCTTCATCCAAATCAGTAGAAAACTGGCTAAAGGCGGCCAGCTCGCGGAACTGCGCCAGGCTTATACGCAGGGAGCCGGCTACGCTCTTAATGGCTTTTGTCTGGGCGCTACCGCCCACACGCGAAACAGATAGACCCACCGAAATAGCCGGGCGGATACCCTGATAGAACAGATTGGTTTCCATAAATATCTGGCCATCGGTTATAGAAATAACGTTGGTAGGTATGTATGCGCTAATGTCTCCGGCTTGGGTTTCTATGATGGGCAGGGCAGTCAGGCTGCCGGCACCTAGTTTGTCGCTCATTTTGGCTGAACGTTCTAGCAGGCGTGAGTGTAGGTAAAACACATCGCCCGGGTAGGCCTCGCGCCCCGGTGGGCGGCGCAGTAACAGTGACATCTGGCGGTATGCAGCAGCGTGTTTAGACAGGTCATCGTAAATAATTAGCGCGTGCTGGCCGTTGTCTCTGAAATATTCGCCCATGGCTGTAGCGGCATATGGGGCTAGGTACTGCAAGCTAGCTGGGTCGGCTGCACTAGTGGCCACAATGATAGATTGGTCCATGACACCTTCGCGTTTAAGCCGGTCTATCAGGCGAGCCACCTTGGACAGCTTTTGGCCTATGGCCACGTAAATGTTTACCACACCGGTTTTTTGACGGGCTTGGTTGATCATGGTGTCTACGGTCACGGCGGTCTTTCCAGTTTGGCGGTCGCCAATTATAAGCTCGCGCTGGCCGCGTCCAATGGGTACCATGGCATCTATGGCGGCTATGCCGGTCATAAGCGGCTCGTGCACGCTTTTGCGATCTAGTACGCCAGGGGCAGAGCGTTCTACCAGTCCGGTAAGTTTGGCTTTAACCGGTCCGCGCTCGTCTAGTGGTCTACCTAGCGGGTCTACCACGCGACCAACCAGTTCTGGACCCACCGGTACTTCTAGCACCTTGCCGGTAAGCGTTACTTTGGCGCCGGCTTTTATGAGCGTGTCGTCGCCCAGCACCACGCCGCCAATTTCGTCTTCTGTAAGGTTTAGGGCAAAAGCGGTCACTTTGCTGCCATCGGTAGCCTCTACCTCTATCATTTCGTTGAAGCCAACCTGACTAAGGCCGTAAACCCACACAATGCCGTCGCCCACGCGGGTCACAATGCCCACGCGCTCTACCTGTGGGCTACGCTTTAGCTCCTCTATTGCTTTTTTGATGTCTGCTGACAACTTCTTTGTAGATAATTCTGCCATTTATTTCCTTTCCGGCGTGAGTTGCCTTAAACGATTCAACCGTCCGTGAACACTGTTGTCTAGTTCTAACCCGTCGCTGATAATTTTTATACCACCTGTAACTTCTGGATTCTCGGTCGTATTTAGAATAACTTTTTTAGCACCTTTGTGCATGTTTAGCAGAAGTTTGGTAATAGCTTGTTCTGCGCCAGAGCTCAGCGGTTGGGCGCTTATGGCTTCGGCCTCAACCACACCCTGTTCGCTCCTAATGCGGGCTACCTCGCGCATGATGGCGGCTAGGTCACGGGTGCGTCGCTGCTGCACCAAGTAACTGGCAATCTGGTGTGCCGACAGGGACTTTTTGGTTATGACCCCTGCAATTTCTTTGATAGATGAGCTACTCACGACGCGCCTCCTGCAAACTCTTTATAATCAGCTCGTTGTCTTTGGACGGGCTTAGCTTTTCACGCACCAGTATTTCTGTGGCGTCGGCTACTAATGACACCATTTCTTTTTCTAGCTCTGCCCGCGCTTTATCAATCTCTTCTGCTATGCGGGTTTCGGCATCTGCCAGCATGGCAGTGGTCTTTTGGGTAGCTTTTTCTTCGGCCTCGCCCAACATACGCGCGTATTCTGCCTGGGCACCGGCAATAATTTTGTCTGCCTCGGTGCGAGCCTTTGCCATGGCTTCTTCTACACGCAGAACTAACTTTTCTTTTTCTGCCTGCATTTCTTCGCCCAGGGTTATGCCAGCATCTATGGTTTTGCGTCGTTTTTCTAGGGTGTCTACAATCTTATTTAGGGCAAACTTCTTTACCAGCCAAAAAAGCAAAATAAAGGTGGCAGCTTGGGCTAGCAAGGCAAGCGGATCCAGGCCCAGGGCAGAAATGCCGCCGGACTCTTCTGTTGATGCCAATGTATGCAAAAGTTCTGTCACCTCTATCTACTTTCTTGTTACTTTAGTAGGAACGCGCCAAGCAGGAATGCCAGCAGCGCTGTAACCTCGATCATGGCTGCCACAATAATCAGCTGGTTGGCTTGCTTGCCAGCTTCTGGATTGCGACCAAGCGCCTTCATGTAGTTGGCGCCAACCATGCCTAGGCCTAGTGCTGCAGCTGCGAAAGCTACGCCTAACATAATGCTTTTGGCCATAATTGGCGTGCCAGACTCGACTACCTCTGCAAATAATTGAACCATTGTATCTCCTCTCATTAAATTATTATCCCTTACCATCTTCCGCTAGGCGGTTCGTTAACTTAGCGGCAGAGTGATGGTCATCTGTTGAGTCGTGGTGCCCGGTGGCTAGTCCCAGGTAAGTTGCGGCAAGCACCATAAATACGTACGCCTGTATATATGCCACAAGCATCTCAAATAACAAAATGGGAATTACTGCTATAGGGGTGCGGCCAGTTGCTAAAATCATAGACGTAAATACAGATACTAAGATCTCGCCCACGGCTGTGTTTAGAAACAAACGTAAGCTAAGGCTAACAATGCGGGTAAACTCGCCAAACACTTCTAGCAGGCCAATAAAGAGGTTTATAGGGTTCTTTGGCTTGTCGCCAAAGTAGTGCTGCAAATGAAACCGGCCGCCTTGTTCTTTGATGCTAAGGTATTGCACCAGCACAATGGCAAACACCGCCATGGCCACAGTGCCGTTTAGGTCGGCAGTAAAAGGCCTTAGCAGCGGCACATGCGCGCCCTCTACGCTGCTATATATGCCCGGACCCACAACGGGCAACAGCCCTAGTAGGTTGTTAAACATAATGAAGAGGAAGAACACACCAAAGTATGGTGCGTACTTTACAGCTTTTTCGCGGCTGCTAAACGGCCCCTCTAAAATACCAATCACGTGTTCGGTAATCATTTCTACAATGGCTGAAAAGCCCTTTTTGGGGCGAAGTTTTATGCGCCACGCCATAACAATCATAAAAATCACAATAAGCAGCGCGCAGATGGCCCCGTACAGCATCGAGTTGGTAACCTTGAGCGGACCAACCATAAACAGCTCTTCGGCCTTAAGACTCACATGGATCTCTGCTGCAAATAGCCGGCTTAGCATTGGCAGCCTCCAGGACACGAGCAAGAACTACAGGAGCATGACCCCTGCAAAACACTCTTAGCACTAGTCGTCGTCATTCGGGCGGCGGCTTTAATCATTTGCTAATTTAGTCTAACAGATACAGACATGTCGCGCAACAGATTACTCCGAAAACATTCGCCGTAGCGGTCAGCTTATAGGATATAATGTAGTCATGGTTACTGTATACAGCACACCAACTTGCGTTTATTGCTACATGGTCAAAGAGTACCTAAAGGGCAAAAAAGTTGATTATAAAGAGGTAGATATTAGCGTTGACCCCAAAGCCGCGAAGTGGGTTTACGAAAATACCGGTTACATGGCCACACCTGTAGTAGGCATTGGTGACACTGTTATTTTGGGATTTGACCGGCCAAAGATAGACACTGCG
>Ga0209542_10021498_pt1 | contig 10105 bp, 12 predicted proteins | sample RifCSPhighO2_01_FD_184028 | JGI IMG/M metagenome (GOLD analysis project Ga0209542, IMG submission 184028) | Soil microbial communities from Rifle, Colorado - Rifle CSP2_plank highO2_0.1 (SPAdes) (version 2) | ecosystem: Environmental > Terrestrial > Deep subsurface > Rock core/Sediment ...
AGCTATCAACAAAGCCTTGCCTGGCTATTTAAGCTACTATAACGGAGAAAGGTTCCACCTTGGCATCAATCTGCAAACACCCCTAGAATTAACTCAAAAGTGTTTCCAAGCTATTGGATAGAAAACGCCCTGTATATTTACCCCGATAAATCTTAAAGCTTTGTATTAAAGCTTTGATTATGCTGATTAATAGTAGTTGTGTTTAAAAATTTCATATTATTCCATTCTGCGGTTCAAGATTTAGGTTAATACTTACTTAAGCACTCACTTAAATATGTATATAAATACTGACCAATTTATTACTGCAAGATCAGGCAGAATATCGGGGAAGTTATACAGGGTCAATAGTTTCGTATATTTCTATTGTTTCCTGCGCAGTTCTAACCCACGAAAAATTTTCTGCATGCTTGCGGCCAAGCTGGGACAAAATTTCCTTTTTTGCCAAAGCTTCGCTTATTGCCCGCGCAATATCATTGGAATCCTCGGCGCTGCAATAAATCACTGCCTCCCCGCCCACTTCCGGCAAGGCGGAATTATTCGAACAAACTACTGGCACACCGCAGGCCATGGCTTCAAGCACCGGCAGGGCAAAACCTTCGTACAAAGACGGAAAAGCAAAAACCTCGGCCCCTTGCATGAGCGCAATTTTTTCTTGCTCCGTTATGTATCCGGTGAAAATTATCTCCTGATTATCTTTGGCCGCCTCAAAAATCGGCTCATACTTCCAGCCCTTCCCCCCCGCAATTACCAACTGATAACCACTGTCCAATTCCATAGAATTGGACAGTGCCTGGAAGGCTTCAATTAAACGAATCAAGTTCTTGCGCGGTTCAATTGTGCCGACAAATATAATATATGGCGGTGTTAGACCAAACTTTTGAATTCTAGAATTAATTATAGAATTCGGATTATCAAGAGGTTGATATTTAGTTAAATCAACACCAAGCGGAACCACCAAAATTTTTGCCGATTCAACTTTAAAAATCTCAATCAAGTCCTTTTTCGTGGTTTCTGAAATCGCAATAACGCTTGTTGCCCTTTTTATGCTCACCGGCACAACCACTTTTCTTGAAAACCATTGCCCCTCCGGAAACCAGTCTGGATTTTTATAAATGACTAAATCATGAATAGTTAAAACGCTTTTGCCAAAATACAAAAGCGGAATGACATTAGCAGTAAAATGCACAAAATCGCACCTTTCCTTGATTATTTTCCAGGAAACGTAAATATGAGAATAAAAAAACGGTATTTTGATTTTTGAATTTAAAATTGTAATTTTGATTTTTGAATTTTGATTTTTGAATTCTTTGGCCACATTTCGGTCGTCTTGTTCAAAAAATAAAACAAACTGATTATCTTTATCTAAATCAGTCAGTTCTTTTACCAAGTGATAAATGTAATGCCCCACCCCTGCGCCTCGGCCCTTTTCTTGGTTTAGTATATTTCGGCAATCAATTCCTATTCGCATATCTTTTAATACAAACCGAAACTAGAATAATTTTATTGATTATATTCCGAGTCTGTGGCTAGGCCACGACGAGGAAACCTTATTTAGGGGGAGGGAGGGAGCGCAAGCGACTTGGGAAGGGGAAACGAAGCTCGAAGAGCGTAGTGTCCCCCTCACAATAAGTTTACATTTCTTCCGGAGCATCTATTCCCAAAAGATAAAGGCCATTCTGTAAAACTGTTGCCACCCCGGCCACCACCGCCAATCTTAATTTTTTTAAATCTTCGTTTTGCTCCTGCAGTACCGGGGCAGAATGATAAAAATTATTTGCGGCTGAAGCCAATTCATACAAATACTTGGCTAAAATATTTGGCATAAACTCTGCCGCCGTACGCTCAACAATTTCCGGAAAATGAACCAGCGCCCGCAAAATTTTTACTTCGGCCTCGCCCAACTTTTCGTAATCAACCTTCTTTACATTGATATCGGCCCTGCGCAAAATACTCTTCAGTCGGGCGTGAGTGTATTGCAAATACGGCCCGGTATCGCCATCAAAATTCAAAACCTCGTCCCAGCGAAACACCAGGTCTTGTTTGCGGTTATGAGAAAGGTCGGCGTATTTTATTGCGCCCAATCCCACCATCTTGGCCACCTCTTCCTTTTTGTTCAACCCAGGATTTTTTTCATTGATAATATCCAAGGCCCGCCTGTTAGCCTCATCAAGCAGTTTTTCAAGAGAAATCGTATTCCCCTTACGCGTGGAAATAGCGCCCTCCGGCAAACTCATAAAGCCAAAATCCACGTGCACCGATTTGACGGCATCATGATCATTCATCAGTTCAAAAACCTTAAAAGCCTGGGCCAAATGGTGCGACTGCCGATTATCAACCACGTAAATGTTTTTCAAAAGTTCGGCTTTTTCTTTTTTCGGCAGAATTTCATAACGGTAATAAAGGGCGGCCAAGTCGCGCAGCCCGTAAGTTGTCGCCCGGTCGGTTTTTATGGCTATAAACCGGCCCAGGTTGTACGCTTCCAAATCAACGTAGCGCTCGCCGGTTTCGCCGGTTTTTAAGAGGCCTTTACTGCCCAGCTTTTCCAAAACCTCAGGCATCAATTTTTCAAAAAAACTTTCGCCTAAATGATACTCGAACGGCAAAAGCTTAAGCTGGCTTACCATTTTTTTAAATTCTTTATCACTTACCGAAATAAAAAATTGCCAGAGTTTACGGTTCTCGCGGTCGCCCAGTTCCAATTCGGCAAACTCGGCCTTGGCCTTTTCGCGGATGTCGGGGTTTTGCTCGATTAAATTATTGGCTTCAACGTAAAGACCATTTAACTCCTCAAGCGGGTTGTCTTTAACTTTTTCGCGGCCGTTCAAGTTTTTGTAGGCCCAAAGCAATATGCCGAACTGCGTACCCCAATCGCCGATGTGAGTGTCGGAAACCGTTTTGTACCCAAGCGCCTTAAAAACTCGTTTTAATGAATCACCTATCACGGCGCTACGCAAATGCCCCACATGCGGCGGCTTGGCCACGTTCAGCTGAAAATACTCGACCAGAACCAAACCTTCCTTTTTTTCAGGCCTGGCGCCAAAAGCCTCCGGATGCTCGTTTACCGATTTCAAAACAGACAGCAGATAGCCTTCCGACAGGCGAGCGTTGATGAAGCCCGGTTTAACCGCGTTAATTTCGGAGAAACATTTTTTTATTTCCGGGTCATTATTAAGCAATAAGGCTAATTTTTCAGCAATGGCCATGGGCTGCTGTTTTTGCGCTTTAGCCGCAACCAGGGCGGCATTGGTGGCGTAATCGCCGAAATTGCTTTCCGGCGCGCTAATTGAAAACGAAATTTCGGCGCTACCGAAGAAGTCGCTTATTCTTCGGCGGAGCAAATCATCGGGCCGCATAGCTTGTTTTGGTTTGGCAAACATTATTTATACAATAACAAAATCCCCCAGATTCGAAAATAGAGGGGGATTTTTCCCACTGTTCGGCGGCTTATTTAGTTATCCAGCCGAACATCAACACCGCCGCTAGCGCCGTCGTTAAAAGTGTCGCCGGAAAAATTAAAATCAAACACATTGCTGGCGACCAAGGCGATTAAAAGCAGCAGCAAAATAGGCACCAGCCAACCCCAGCCGCTTTTTTCTTTTATGATTATCGGCTTTTCGGTATGCACCTCATGCGTGTGAACGTCGTCGTTCCGGTCTCTTAAAATTGCCATATTGCGTTCTCTTTCTTTAATGCTCAATTTTCACTAGAATTAATAAGTAGTTATTAATCGACCGACTTATGCCTACGCTCGCCCAAAATCGGCAAGCTTTGCATGACTTCACTATATTAGATACCCTGGAAGCCGGCATTGTGCTTTCTGGACAAGAAGTGAAGTCAGCGCGCTTGGGCCAAATGTCACTTAAAGGCAGTTTCGTTAATTTCAAAAATAACGAAGCCCTGCTTGTTAATGCCTACATTTCCCGATATCAAAAAGCCGGACCCGACCCTTCTTACAAGCCCGACCGCGATCGAAAACTGCTTTTAAACGCGCGCGAGCTTCAAAATATTGCCGACCGGAAACATACCGAGGGCTTGGCCGTAGTTCCGCTTTCGGTTTACACCAAGGGCAAGCTCGTAAAAGTTAAAATTGGCCTGGCCCGGGGTAAACGCAAGTTTGATAAAAGAGAATCTATCAAAAAAAGAGAGCAGCAGAGAAAAATAAGACGAATTGTCAACCGTTAAGCATTATTGGTGTCCGCCAAAAGAAAAAATTTGACCGCAAAATCCGAAAAATCCTAACCAAATAAAACTGGCCGCAAAACAAATAACCTCCTCCCCGGTCTAAAGGCCGGGGTTTCCTGTAAGGTACTAAACAACCCAATTTAGTCCGGCCGGACTAAATTGGGTTAGTAAACCCCTCCCCGCGGCAAGACCGCGGGCACCAGGGCGGGTTTGCAACCATTAGTTGCGGCTCCGCCGCTCATTTCAGGCGCGCTCATCCCCTTGCTCTCGGCACGGGGCATTCGCGCGAGGTGTTGTAAATAAAAAAAACGCCCGGCAAAGGCATTTTTTATATCAAACCACAGATTAAATGATACAATCGATTGGGAATTTCACGCATCATAAATCGCCAGCGGCTGCGCGTATATTTTTGCACCGACTCTTCGTCATAAATAGTTACCTGGGCAAAAGGATGCAGCGGCTCAAAACCCACCGCTTCCGCGATCTTTGAGGTCCGCCACAAATGATCATGGTGAGCGACGATTATGGCCTTTTTCAAACCCTGTTTGAGACAAATTTCCGCGGCCTGCATCAAAACTTCGTAAGAGTCCAAATAATTTCCTAAATCTTTTTCATCTACTCTTTTGGTGGTCAGAGTATGGATAATTTTTGTTAATCTTCCAAGTTGTTTGTTTCGTGCTTTCCTCACAATGTGCAGCAATTTGTCCTGAAGATCAAGGCTGGAATGGGCTATTTCCCACTGGGCGATAACCGGCAAATTATAGCGTCTGGACAAATCTTCGGTTAAACGCGCCAAAGCCACATTGCTTTTACCCGGGCCATTTACTCGGCCACCGAAAGACAATGCGACAATTACGTCAGCCTGGGCCAATTCTGAATTAGTGTGCCCTGGCAGGCGCCACTTATAAATAGATTGCATTGCCTTTTTGATAAAACCCATAAAACCAGCTTAAACTTTCGAGCCATGCCTCGTTTTTGAGTTTTGATTTTCATCGTATTATAAAGAACATGGCCAAACTCTGCAATATCTATCTTCCCACCGACTGGGCCAAGGTGATAACAATAAAGATACCGATAAAGTTAAGAACAAAAGAAAGAATCAGAAACTGCCAGTTTTTCATTTTTGAAATACCCATTAGGCCGATGCCGATTTCATCCGGAATCGGCGAGGCCACAATTATCGCACCAAGTACCGGCAAAAACCAGGCGAAGTAAGGGGTGCGGAGCGTTCGGGAAATATGGTTGCCGCCTAGGCGCAAGAAAATCGGAGTAATTTCTTCGAATACTTTATCTTTTAAGAATTTAAAAATAATATAGTCGCCTATTACCGCGCCGGCGCCGGCCAAAACCGCGACATAAATCGGCGGCAAAGTTTTGGCGAAAAAAAATAAAAGCACCGAAGCTGGCGCAACCGTAAAAGTCGAAACAAAAAACATTCCGGCTAAAAACGCGCCCAGATAACCCATTTCCCCGATGCGCGAGATGGTATTTTGCACGAAATCAGAATCGGCAAAATAAAAAAACACCAGCAGGCTTGCAATTAAAAAAGCCGTATTTTTATATTGCCATTTTTTGTATCTTAATAGATACGAATCCATAGCTAGATTATAGCAGTTTTTGAAGGAAAATTTGCATTTGCCGTGCCTATCTATTCACCAAAAACGGCAGCGGGTTTATGGGTGTAGTATCAGGCAAATTTATTTCAAAATGAAGGTGCGGCGGGGTGTTTATGGCATTGCCGGTATTTCCGACAAAACCAGTCACCGTATCGGTATCAACCTCCTGGCCAACATGTAAATTATTGGCAAACCGCTCAAGGTGCGCATAATAATAACGCCGCCCGCCCGCGCCCAAAACGTAAACATAATTTCCGGCAATTTTCCCGACGCCTATTTCATGCACATAGCCGTAGGTTCCGGAAAAAATCGGCGTACCACTTTCGGCAAAAATATCCTGGCCTTGATGAACTCTTTCGCCCTCACCTCTTGGCGCTTCCCAGGTATCGGTTATCCCGGAAACCGGAAGGCCGTAAACCGGCACTAAAACTTGAGTGTCAGGTTCCCGGGCTGAAAGCCGAGCAACTTTTATAGGCAAGGTAAATTTTTCAAAATAATTAGCCGCCTTCTCTTCCCATTCCAACATTTTATCCGGATGATTTTTCGGATATTCAACCAATAAAAAAGCCAGCGACACCAACACTCCCGCAACCAGCAAACCAAGGCCGAATTTTACATACCATTTAATCATTTATCTTTATATCTTTAACCAGTATACAAAATAACGTCATAATACGTTTTTATCATAGTTACCAAGGCAATATTATCATATAACGTAATTTTTTGTACTTTCTCACTAAGTATTATTTTCTAAGTAACCCACAACCAATTATCCCCCCGCACTACTTATAAGCCACTACCAGACGATTTCTTATGAGATTTGAGGCAACCGGCTTTCGGCGCTTTCATCTACATTTAAAGTCGGCGAAATATTATTAATGAAAGGAATTTTATATGTACGCACTCGTAAAAAACAAAATGCTGACATTGGTCATACTTGCCACGGTCCTACTGTTCGGCTGGCAAATGGTGTTTGCCCAGCAGGCTCCGATGGTGGCTAATGCCGGCGTCGTTTGTACAGATACAGGAGGTGTGCTCACGCTCAATAACCCAAACGATACACCGGTTACTGTTAAAGTAACAGCCTCGGGCGGGTTTGACGCCACTATTAACTTGGGCGTTGACGGCGACGCCGCTCAAGGGCGCTTAACCGCTTTGGCTAATGGCACGTACACCATCACCACCTCGGTTACCGGCGGCGCAGTAATTGCCGCCTACCAGGTAACGGTGTCTTGTAACCCGGCGGCTACACTGCCGAACCCTGATCCGGAAATGATTGTGGGAGCCACAGTTACGGCCGGTTGTGCCACGAGCGGCGGGTTCATAACGGCCGACAACTCTAACGACGAAGCAGTATTGGTCAGAGTAACCGGCCCGAACGGTTATTCCCGAGAGGCCATGACTGCGGTCGCGGCGGAATCTAACTTCACCGCCCTCCGCAACGGAATCTACGCGGTTATGACCTGGACAGCGGACGGCACCGTGCAGGTAGACGGCCAAGCCGTGCCTATCACTTGTCCCGGGGGGACTGTTAGCATAAGCGGCGGTGCCGCTGTGGCGGTTGATACAGGGGGTATAGTGGGCGGTATTGGTGGCGGCGTTGATGCCGGTTTCGGAGGGATGGCTAAATAACCTAACCCTGAATGACCCGAGTCTCAGCGCAAAATAATCTGAACTACGGGAACAGGCACCCCTTCATAAAAGCGGTGCCTGTTTTGAATAAAATAGTTGTTGTTATAACCGTCTTAGCCCTATCGCTGACGGCCTTTCAGTTTTACGGTCAAAACGAGCAAAGCGCGGCCTCGATCCAATACTTCAAGCCAAACCAAATTTCCCTTCTGGATATAAACATTAGCGCGCCCATAGTTCCGCTCGGGTTAAAAAAAGACAAAACTCTCCAGGTTCCGGAAAAAGCTAGCGAAGTCGGCTGGTTTGAAAAATCGGCCATGCCGGGGCAAACTGGCACTTTGATAATGGTTGGCCATTACGACTCCGAAACCGGCGAAGGTATTTTTTATAAACTTGACCAATTAAAAATCGGAGAGGAAATAATGCTAACCAATACCATCGGCGAAGAAATAATTTATAAAATAGAAAAAATGGAAAATTATCCGCTCGATAATTTTCCCGATGAACTAGTCTATGGAAATACCGCATACCCCAGCCTGCGCCTAATAACCTGTTCGGGGAATTTTAATGCGGAACTTAGCCGCTACAGCCACAATCTGGTAGTTTATGCTTCACGGAAATAAACCCGCACACCATAACGACGATAAATCTGCATCCGGTGCGACGTTTTTGTTCGCTGAACATCGGTATCAATAAAATATTCAACTTAAAACCAAACTACGATTTGCAAAGAGCACAATCGTCGTTTGGTGTGTAAAAAAACCGTCCCCAAAAAACCAGGCCTGTACCCTGTACTTCGTAGCCAAGTCTAACTTGGCGAAGTAGTGATTTGCTAAAGACGGCGGCGGTCTCGACCCAACGGGTCGGATCGCCAGTCCGCGTTCAAATTTCTAACCTCCTTGTCATCAGTCAACTCGCCAACTGGGAGCCTGGGAAATTGCCCGTTCAGGCAGCAGCCTCTCCGCCAAGCTCACGCAATCCTCATGAGCCGAGACTTCAAAACCCCGACAGCGGCCCAGCTGGGCAAGAACATCGCCCAATTCCTTGGCCGACATACGGATCTGCCCATTGCCCAGCTTCTCGCGCAGGTAGACGAGAAATTCTTCCCGCACGTAACCGGCGCAGCGATTCCTCGGCTGACTCCTCAAAAACAGATAAGCGGTGCCATCAGAGGCTTTAACCCGCCAATCTGTCGCGGGCTCCGGCTGATCTGCCGGCCAGCTCTCGACCAGAAGGTGGATAGGTACGAGCGTGTAAGATGACGATCCCGGCATCAGGACCTTCCGTTTCCAAGGGGTTCGCGAAAATCGAAACTCCAGCTTGTGACCGGCTTATCGTTCACGGTTGCCTGATACCCCTTTTCCACCATAACAGGGTTAGGAAACCAGAAACGGCCAAGGCGCGAACGCAGGCTCTGGCTTGCATCGGCCCTTTCGCTACCGCTTACCAGCCGGCCGCATTTCACTTCTTGGTCGTTGACTATGAGGTGAATAACGCCGTGCTGCTCGTAAACGGAGAACAACTGTCCGTCAGCCAGTATGCCTGTGTATTTCAGCACACACCCGGGCGGCATATTCAAACTGCCGTCGTTTATGACTGTTGTGAAAATTGCCACTTTCGCCTCCGCTGTTTTAGGTTCCCCCTTTCGATTTCCCCGAGATTGTAAATTAAAAATACCACCTTTCGGTGGCGCGGGCAAAAAACAACAAAGACCTTCCCAAAAACACTAAACTTAATGCCTGCGCTTCGTAGTCCGCCGAAGCTTTAGCGTAGGCGGACGAAGTAGTGTACTTGGGAAGGCGGCGGTGCGACCTGAAGTCGCACCGCCTCGCCCCTCCGAAATCCTCCTCGGAGTTTTGGTTCACTCGTCAGTCCAGACCGAGTCGAGCGTGTGAACGCTTGGATCTGCCCCCGGTTCGGCTTTGGCCGCGGACTGCTCGATCTCGATGCGGGTACGCACCAGAGCCCACAACACATGTCGCAGGTCCTTGCCTGTGTAGGGTATCCCCGCCCGTTGATTCACTCCGATCTTTGCGAACTCCACAAGCATTTCCCCCACCTGATCCTCGCCGTCCTGCTCCAGGATGGCCTTTGCGCATAGATCATGAAGCACCTTCATATGCGAGTGCGCATGACTGTGTTGTGGGCGCGCGAAGACCATACAGACCACGAGTGCGTAAACGAGCTCGGCTCGGAGATTCTCATCGGGAACCCGAACCATCCTCCAGCGATCAGCCTCCATGATCTTCACCATGAGAATCTCGGGTTCGGACAGACCGCTTACTTCAGATACCACGCGGTTGGCCATGATCCGCACATCGCGGAACAGCAGGTCGATGCCGAAACGCACATAAAGCACGAACTCTTCCGGCATCGCGGAACCTGGAATGATCAAGTCCATCTCGTTCCTCCTAATATTTCTCGGTTCCGCCGAGATGCCGGCCCTTTCGGGAATTTACCTCCTCCCAGCCAATTATTGCTAGTTGGCTAAGAGCAGGTGCGGACAACATCAGTGATGTGTCCGCGCCGCCCTCCGAACTCCTCCTCGGAATTGTTACTGCGCCCGCGGTTCGTCCGGCGGCAGGTGGCCGGTGACGAGCACGCTTGCGTCCGTATGCGGCGGAATTGGACGCCGTGGATCCACATCCTCGTCCGCCGCCGGATGCTCGCCCTCGACG
>Ga0209542_10021499_pt1 | contig 10105 bp, 7 predicted proteins | sample RifCSPhighO2_01_FD_184028 | JGI IMG/M metagenome (GOLD analysis project Ga0209542, IMG submission 184028) | Soil microbial communities from Rifle, Colorado - Rifle CSP2_plank highO2_0.1 (SPAdes) (version 2) | ecosystem: Environmental > Terrestrial > Deep subsurface > Rock core/Sediment ...
CTTCGTGGTGTTCGGTTGAAAACGGAGTCGCCATTTTGGATTTGAATTGTTTGCTTCCCGCGGATTCGTTCAAGTATCGGATTCGATTTTTGTCTGTGCATGAACTGGATTGGGTGCGGTTTGATTGGAACGTCGTTTCTCCACCGGTTGAAACGCCGGTATGCGGAAACAACAAATTGGAAACCGGTGAAATCTGTGACGGAACCGACATCGGATCGGTTTCGTGTTCGACGCTCGGTCTTGGCGTCGGAGCCGTATCGTGTAACCCCGATTGTTCGGGTTTTGATTCGTCTTCTTGCCGGGAAGTTCCGGATGACCTTGACCCAACCGGCGAGTGGAAACCGCCGATCGGCATTCCCCTGCCTTCGTTTGGAATTTTTGAATCGCATGTGATGTACGCCGGGCAAGAGGGTTATTCGGACGCCGGAAACGGTCCGTACACGTATCTGGTGGATAATTCGTCTTCGGCGTGCACGGATTCTTCGAACAGGGGTTCACCGCAAAAGCCGCGTTGTACGATTCCTTCATCGTTGTCTGCCGGTGACGTGGTGGAGATCCGCGGCGGGCCGTATTCGTATGATGATCGCTGGTTGTTTACTTTGAATGGGTCCAAGCAAAAACCGGTTTTTTTTCGCGGCGAAAATTCGTCAAAAAAACCGGTCATTATCGGAAAGCAGGTCCGTTTTGACGGCAAGTTCGGGATCGTTGAAAACGTGGTGTTTGACAACTCGAATATTTTGTTTTACGGCGACGGCTTTGATCATTGGTCGATTCGTTTTAACGAGTTCAAGAATTATCGTCCGGCAACCGGAGCGGGAAAAGTCATTAATCTGAAAGAAAACGCGTCCGACATGGTCGTGTACAAGAATTCGATTCATGACAACGGCGACGTGTTAAGCGACGTTGAAACCGACGTGCATGGCTTTACGGTGTACAGCGGTTCGAAAAATATTTGGGTGGTGGACAACGCGTTTTTCAACAACGCCGGTGACGCAGTGCAATTTTGTCATCATTGCCCGGAACCGGTTCCGCATCACGTGTACATCGGCCGGAATGTTTTTCACGACGACCGCGAAAACGCGATCGACATCAAGGAGTCGCGTGACGTCGTGATTTCGGAGAACAAGATGTACGGATACGTTCCTGCGTCCGCTTCCGATGGGTCCGCGATTATCGTGCATTATGGTCCGGAACGCGTCTGGATGCTTTTCAACGAGATTTTCGACAGTTCCAACGGGATCCGGATTGACGGGGCGAAATCCGCGTTCGCGATCGGAAACGTAATTCATGATATTCACCACTATTATTCCAATGGATATGATCCATCCGAAATTTGGCAGCCGGGGAACGGCATCTGGGTCCGCGATGTGCCGGTGTTTTCGGCCGTCGGAAACACTTTGTTTTCCGTGGACGCGGGAATCGCAAGCCCGGGTAATTCTTCACAAAAACATTTTTTCACAAATAACATCGTGTCTAATCTGACAGAACCTTCGCATCACCTTGGAGTCGAATACACGGCGGTTTCAAGCCAATCGAAAGCCGAAAATAATTTGTTTTTCCAACCGGGATCCTCTGCCACGGTGAAATGGGGCAGCGATTCCGTCGTGTATTCGGTCTCTTCTTTTGACTCCAAGTTCGGTATGAACGACAATGTGGATCAAAACCCGTTGTTTGTCAACGTGCCGGTTTCGTGTCAAGCGGTGCCGCTTCGCGAAATTGTCGGGGCGAACGGTTCGGTTTCCGAGGTCTTGGTGGATGACCAGAAGCGAACCCAGTTTTCGTCGACAACGGATTTCGAAGCCGCGGGTGTCGTGTCCGGGGCGCGATTAATGGTCAAGTCTTTTGACGATGCGGGTCTTGATTGCGGCGAAGCCGGCCGAGATTGCCGGTTTTTGACAGTTGCTTCCGTGAATGGAAACAAGCTCGTGCTGGATCGACTGGTGAATTCGTCTTCGGTGTCCGGAATCGAGTTTTTGCTTTCGTTTTATCCGTTCACCGCGACCGAAGTGTATGTGTTGAGTTCTTCCGGATACGCGATGGGAGACATTGTGGAGATCGGAAACGACGGGGTCAAGCGAATCGTTGAATCGGTTTCAAGCGACGCCATCGGAAAAAAAATCATCTTGACGGATGCCACAAAGGTGTCGTCCGGAATCGTCGCTCCGACGAGTATGTGCAATTGGAAAAACAATTCGAATATCGCGCGCGATTTTGGTTTGGCGCAAGGCAGTCCCGCGGTGGATGCGGGGGCGTTGGATTCTGTGTATGGTTTGTACACGTCTTTGTACAATGTCGACATAACAAATGATGTCGCCGGAACCACGCGTCCGAAAGGAAACGATTGGGATATCGGCGCGATGGAACAATGATCGTGTTTTTTTCGTTGGTTTCTCAGATCTGTTCGCTTAATTCCTACATTTTTTCTTCGAACTTTTGCATGAGTTCTTTTCTTTTCGTGGTGAACCGGTGGCAAGGCGGTCAAAAAAATCCGCAATTTTTTTGAATCGTCGTTCTTCGTCCGCTAAGAATGCTTTTTTCGCTTGGCATGATTTTTTTTCGCCACCGTTAACCGGCATGGTTTTGTAATAGCCGTCGAATCCTCGGTTTTTGGCGATTTTTACGGCCCGTTTTCGTCGTAGTCTTGGGCTGGCCTTTTGTTCCCGTTTCATTGGTACAATCGCCGATAGCTTTTTATACTTTCCCTGTTGGTATATATATGTGCAATTCTTCACCGTTAGGGTTGAATTGTCTATTTGTCGTTTACCAATTTAATTGGTAGAAATTCTCGCTTTTAGCGAAGAATCTTCGTCTAAATCGCGTTTTTGCGTGGTTTAGGATTCAACTCCATTCCGGGCAGCATTCGTGCTGGGCCGGTCATGAGCACCCGAGTTGTTTTGGGTGTGATGTGGATTGAAGAAGATTTTCTTCAAGGACCCAAATGTGAAGCAAAGCAAATTACAATTCCATTAGGCAAACCAATTTTTTTCTGTCGAGCAAGGATTATTAGAACACCAATTTTTTTGTTGGTGAATTCCAGCTGATCCTGCTGGCGGATACTGCTATCGAAATTCGACTTAGCCATGCAAGTTTTAGAGATCGAGTGTCGGTCTCTGGCGTACGGCTCAGTAACACGTAGTCAACCTGCCCTTTGGATCCCTTAAACCCGGGAAACTGGGACTAATGGGGGATAGTTCATGGCATCTGGAATGAGTTATGAATGAAAGCGCGAGCGGATTGCAGCTCGTTGCGCCAAAGGATGGGACTGCGGCAGATTAGGTAGTTGGCGGGGTAAAGGCCCACCAAGCCTACGATCTGTACGGGCATTGAGAGATGGAGCCCGGAGAAGGGCACTGAGATAAGGGCCCTAGCCCTACGGGGTGCAGCAGTCGCGGAACCTTTACAATGCGCGAAAGCGTGATAGGGGAATTTCGAGTGCTAACACTGTTAGCTTTTGCCAAGTCTAAATCGCTTGGCGAATAAGAGGGGGGTAAGATACGTGCCAGCCGCCGCGGTAATACGTACTCCTCAAGTGGTATCCACTAATATTGGGCCTAAAGCGTCTGTAGCCGGTTGGGTAAGTCTTTGGTGAAATCCATGCGCTTAACGTATGGACTGGCCAAAGATACTGCTCGGCTTGGGATCGGAAGAGGTCAATGGAATTTTGGGGGTAGCGGTGAAATGTTATGATCCTCAAAGGACCACCAGTAGCGAAGGCGATTGACCAGAACGAATCTGACGGTGAGAGACGAAAGCTGGGGGAGCGACCCGGATTAGATACCCGGTTAGTCCCAGCCGTAAACGATGCAGACTAGGTGTCCTGCCACCCACGTGGTGTCGGGGTGCCGAAGCGAAGGCATTAAGTCTGCCGCCTGGGAAGTACGCTCGCAAGAGTGAAACTTAATGGAATTGGCGGGAGCTCACTACAAGGGGTGGATGCTGCGGTTTAATTGGATACAACGCCAGATAATTCACCAGGGGCGACAGCAGTATGATGGACAGTCCAAAGGGCTTTCCTGACGCGCTGAGAGGTGTTGTATGGTCATCGTCAGCTCGTACTATAAAGCGTCCTGTTAACTCAGGCAACGGGCGAGACCCACACTTCTAGTTGCTACTCAGAGGATTTCCTCTGGGGCACTCTAGGAGAACTGCGGTGGTAACACTGAGGAAGGAGTGGGCAACGGTAGATCTGTATGGCCCGAATCTCCTGGGCAACACGCGGCATACAATGGTTGCGACAATGAGACCCTAGCCCGAAAGGGTACGGAAATCCCTTAAACGCAATCGTAGTCCGGATTGAGGTCTGTAACTCGGCCTCATGAAGATGGAATCCCTAGTAATCGCGTGTCATAATCGCGCGGTGAATACGTCCCTGAGCTTTGCACACACCGCCCATCAAGCCATTCGATTGGAGTCCTGATGAGTCCTGCCTTCGCTTCGGTGAGGGTTGGTCGATTCTGGGTTCCGAGAGACGGGCTAAGTTGTAACAAGGTGTCCGTAGGGGAACCTGCGGACGGATCACCTCCTTTCATTGCATGTTCCTAGAACATGCGGAAGACGAGGATGGGGGAACTTCGGTTCTCCCTTCTATCCGTTTTCAAAATGATTCAACAATATTTGCATTCTGGGTCCGAAAAGATTTCTTCAATCCACTTACATTTAAAAAATGCAAGAGGCACTTCAAATGAGTAAACAAGTGCCGAGGCAGGCCGACGGAAAGTCGTCCCTCGGTGCCGTCGAATAATTTCGACGGGCTTGTAGCTCAGTTGGTAGAGCGCCTCGTTTGCAACGAGGAGGTCACGGGTTCGATCCCCGTCGAGTCCAACAACCTTTTTAAAAAAAAGGTTGGCGAAAAATTTTTCGCAATGGATTTGCATATTTCGTTGCGATCCGAAAATTACGTTTACACAATACGAAAACGTATTCCAAGTTTTTTTGGAATGCAAGAGGAGCACAATAATATTTAATTGTGTGTTGATTCGTCAAAGGCAACAGACATAACCAACATGTGAGAAGCATTTTGTTGTTACCACAGTGTCTGTGATACCGTTTAGTGGATAACTTGGCTTGGGCCCCGATGAAGAGCGTGGCAAGCTGCGAAAAGCCCAGGGTAGACGCATGCAGTCTTTGAGCCTGGGATTCTTGAATTGATCCGAAAGGATCGGGGGACGCGGTGAATTGAATCATCTTAGTAACCGCAGGAAAAGAAACCAATTGGGATGCTGTTAGTAGGGGCGACCGAAAACAGCAGAGAACAAACCGAATCCGCTGGAGTAATTCAGTGGAAATGTGGTGTTTTGCGAGCCGGTTACAACCATAAGTTCGAGCAGAAGTCGCCTGGAAAGGCGTACCATAGAGAGTGATAGTCTCGTAAGCGAAGAATAGTTGGTTGATTTCCGGATTTCGAGAGTAGGGTGCGTCGGATTTCGCGCCTGAAGACGCGGGCCATTGACCTGCAATCCTAAACATTGACCCAAGACCGATAGCGTACTAGTACCGTGAGGGAAAGTTGAAAAGTACCCTTGACAGGGGTTGAAATAGCACTTGAAACTAAACGGTTACAGTTCGGCAGAGGCATGAAAGAGAAGACGGCTGCAGAAGGAAGTAATCGCAAGATTATTGTACGATGCGGCCTGATCAGTGTCCTGTCGTCCGTCTTGAGTCACGGCCTGGGGAGTTGTTTGTTGTGGCAAGACTAAGGAGTTAGAACTCCGGAGTCGTAGCGAAAGCGAAACCGCGCATCTTGTAAGAGTGAGGCGGGAAGTCTGAATAAGGCTTTATAGTCACAGCAGGCAGACCTGAAACCCGTTGCGAACTTTTCCTGAACCAGGCGAAGCCTTCCTCCCGGAGGGCGGAGGCCTTAACCAGTTCTAGTCTAACTGTTTGGATGATTTGGGAAAAGAGGTAATAGGCTATTCGAGCCGGGTGATAGCAGGTTCCTCCTGAACGGTCTCTAAGGACCGCTTCGATGGAGCATGTGCATGGTGTAGAGATACTGATTAAAAAGTACGGGCCCGAAAGGGTTCGCTTTTTTGTCAAACTCCCAAGCTATGCATTGCGTTGAAGTCGAGAGTCGGGGCAGTCGGGTAAGCTGATTGTCCGAGAGGGGAAAAACCCAGACATGGGTTAAGGCCCATAAATGCTAGTTAAGTGTGAATAACCAAAAATGGTCGTCTTTCTAAAACAGTGGGGAGGTTGGCTTAGAAGCAGCCATCCTTTAAAGAATGCGTAACAGCTCACCCACCTAGAAAAACGGCGTTGAAAATTAACTGGGCTAAAACTAGCTGCCGAAACCCATGGCCACGCAGTTTTGCTGCGTGATGCAGTATGGAGGTGTTCGGATGGCGTCAAAGCAAGGGCGAGAGTTCTTGTGAAGCCGTCTGAAATATGGATCCCAGGGCTAGTAACAACAAAGAAGGATGAGAATTCCTTCCGCCGAAAGAGCAAGGGTTCCTTAGCGCTAACGATTAGCTAAGGGTTAGTCGGTCCTAACTGTCCTCGTAATGCGAGGAACAGGAATGGGAAACACGTTCATATTCGTGTACCATGCAACTACGTTTTCGGCAACGATAGATCGCTTTTCGACGTTTTGGGCTAGGGATTGTGCGCTCGTCTGCGCATTTAAGTGTCATAAATCCATGGAGAACCGTTAAGGTGAGAAGTGGATTAAAGGCGCGAATAGCCGAAAGGTTTTCCTAATGCCTGGAACCCATGAAAAGAAAAGCGATAAGGACGTTGCGTGACCGTACCAAGAACTGAGAAAGGTGCTCTGGCTGAACAGGCCTAGGCGTATCGAGACAATCAGGTTATGGGAACTCGGCAAATTAGCCCCGTATCTTAGGTATAAGGGGTGCCAGCGCTTGAATAAAGTGCTGGTTTCAATCACGCGAGGAGTCCGACTGTTTATCAAAAACACAGCTGACCGCAAGTCCGTAAGGATGAGTATGGTCAGTGACTTCTGCTCACTGCCAGTAGGTCAAAACCCAATTCAACGGGTCTAAGCCCTGGTGAAGAGCGGGCCTAACTCTGAGGCTCTTATGGTAGCGTAATACCTTGTCGTTTTATTGGCGACTTGCACCAAGGAAGTAACGAGATTCCTACTGTCCTTAACCTGAACTCGGTGAACTCACTATGTGGTGAATATGCCACAGACTCCCGATGGGAAGAGAAGACCCCACGGAGGTTTACAGCATTCTGATGTTGTGGTGTGAATTTTGTTGCATAGCGTAGCTGGGAGCGTCGAACCCACTCTTGCGGGGGTGGGGAATGCGAAAGTGTAACACCAGCCTACAAAATTCACACTGCTTACCGACCCTTTTTGGGTTGGGACACCATTAGATGGGCTGTTAGACTGGGGCGGTACACCCCTGAAAAGATATCAGGGGTGCCCAAAGGTCTGCTCAGGAGAGTCAGAAATTCTCCGTAGAGTGCAAGAGCAAAAGCAGGCTTGACCATCATCCTAAAAGCACGGATCGTGGAATGGAAACATGGGTCTAGCGAACATCAGTGTCCCCATTAATGGGGGCCTGGTCTGACAGTGAACTTACCCTGGGGGTAACTGAGTGGTCGTGGGTGAGAGTCCACATCGACCCCACGGATTGCGACCTCGCCGTCGGCTCTTGGCATCCTGGCTGTGCATAAGCAGCCAAGGGTGGAGGTGTTAACTCATTAAAGCCGATCGTTAGTTGGGTTAAGAACGGTGCGAGCCAGTTTGGTTACTATCTATCGGGAGTGCGGAGTGTCTGAGGGAAAGATCCATCTAGTACGAGAGGAACAGTGGGTCGTCGCCTCTGGTGGACCAGTTGTCCGACAGGGCAATGCTGGGTAGCTACGCGGTACGTCGATAAAAGCTGAATGCATCTAAGCTTGAAGCGACCCCCGAAACTAGACACTCATTTCCGAACGTCTTTGCGTTGCGACGTGAAGATCGTAGGAACAAGCGTGCCGGCTAGAATACCGGTTTGATAGGCAGCGAATGTACGCACGAAGCTTCGGCGACGTGTTCAGTTCAGCTGTACTAAGCACGCGAGGGACACTAGATAACTAAAAATAAAAATGCTCCCGCGAGTCTGTTTATGTCTGTTGCCGTTGCCGAATCAACACACACTTAAAATTTTTTTCTGATTTTGAATTAGCTATTCGTAAGAAGGTCCACCGGAGACAGCTTAATTAACCCTAATTTTTATTGTATTAATTGTTTTATCCTATACTTGTTTTACTGTAACAACCCGTAACCGGGCAATTGCAGAAATAGAATATTATCTGTTTTGTCTTGCGGGCAGCATCGCTTTGAGTATTTCAATCGTGGCGTTGCTGGCATTGAGAATTTCAATTTCAACCGGTTTATGGTCTTTGTTATAGTGAGTTATAATATCGCCTTCTTGTTCTGCAAAGTCAGGTTTTTTATCGGAAAGGACGATCATTAATGTGTCGGTTTCTTTATCGTAATTATATTTCATATCGTTCCCTCTTAGCTCGGTATACCGTAATGATTGTGTATAGATTACGGTTTTCCTCGTATATAACTCTTAATACATAACCATTAAGTCTTTTTTGTGCAATTTTACGCTTGTTGTTTGAAAGCTCGATTCGATCTGGATTTTCAAGACTTTCAAGAACAAGTGTGCTTGGAAAATCATATTTTTTCATTCGCTCAAGTGCGTGATTTGTAAAAACTACTTCCATGCATCACGAACGTAAAATAGTTTTCTTTAATATTACGAAAATTCGTTGATTGCCGTGTGCGATTCACTTGTTGTTTTGTTTTACAAAGACAACCCCGTCAAGTTCCATTTTGAGTTCTTGGGTTTCGGGATTCGTGTAGGGGCGTTTGGTAATCGAGAATTCTTTTTTGACGACGAATTCGAGCGTGAGTTTGTCGTTCGTAATGGTGACGGGTACCCCTGAAAGCGTGGTCGTGGCTGCGCCGTCGGTTCCTTCGTAATCCGCGGCGCCGCGGGAATAAATCGTTAGGGTTTGTCCAGGCGCGATCCATTCGCCGACAAACAAATAATTTTCCTGGGTGATTTCGGTGTACTCAAGGCACCCGAACAGGGTTACCGCGAACAGCACGAGTAAAGCCAGAATTTTTTGGGTCATCACACGAATTATTCTTTTGGTCTTTTTATGGGTTTCTTTTTGGAGTTTTGATAAATTGTTTGATTTTTTCAAGAGAAATCTGCCCAAAATCGGTTATCACCACATCGCTTGCTTCCAATTCTTTCTTCGCGTTCGGAGTAGCCGCGAATCCAATGGTTTTCATTCCCGCGTTTGTCGCGGCTTGGATGCCGTAAGGCGCGTCGTCGATCACCACGCATTTTTGGGGCGCGATTTCGAGTAGTTTGGCGGCTTTCAGAAAAATTTCTTTTTTTCCACCCCTGTTTGGAACGTCGTCTGCGGAAACGATGGTTTTGAAAAACGGTTTGAGTTTGAGGAACTCGATGATGGCGTTCGCGCGTTTTTTCTCGGACGCGGTTCCGATGGCAAGCGGCACTTGGTTTTGCTTTAGTTCGTTTAGGAATGAAATGAGTCCGGTGTCGACTTCGGCGCGCTGAATTAGTTTTTGGTATTCGATTTCAAACGCGCGTTGTGAAAATTCTTTCGGGGTTAATTTGAGTCCGTATTCCTGGTTCCAGATCAATACGACTTCGCGCAGGGGTTGTCCGAAGAATCGTTTGTGTTCGGTTTCGGAAAAAATGATTTTTTCTTGTTGCAGCAATTCGTCGAACGATTCATGGATGCCTTGCATGGAGTCCACCAGAACGCCGTCCATGTCGAAAATAACCGCAAAATCAAAGGACATAACGGAAAAAGCAGGGATTGTTTTTTTATTTTAGTCGCTTGAAATCCGGGTTTTCGTTCTAAAGGAAATTATAATAATCACCGCATGCTTTCTTTTACATGCGTTATTGGATTGTTTTTTTTGCTGTTCTTTTTTCCCCGCTGGTTTTAGCTGCGAATTCGTGTGGTGATTCGAATCGCGTGTGTACGATTGATTCGAATATTTCTGTGGATCAAAACTGGGTTGATGGTAATACGTATGTGATTTTGGCGGACGTGAATGTTACTGGAGCGGGAACGGATTTGAATATTGCTCCTGGGACTGTGG
>Ga0209542_10021500_pt1 | contig 10104 bp, 7 predicted proteins | sample RifCSPhighO2_01_FD_184028 | JGI IMG/M metagenome (GOLD analysis project Ga0209542, IMG submission 184028) | Soil microbial communities from Rifle, Colorado - Rifle CSP2_plank highO2_0.1 (SPAdes) (version 2) | ecosystem: Environmental > Terrestrial > Deep subsurface > Rock core/Sediment ...
AGAGGCGCTTTCGAGCGCCTCTTTTTTCACTTGTATTTGCGACTAATTCTCAATAGCAAGGTGGAGCAGTCCCCTCTTGCCGGCCGCTGCAACTTCAAGCTGCATCAAAGGCGGCCGGCATCTTTTTCACAAGGACCAAGGGACCGTAGGGCCGGGAGAAAAGACCTCATGCAAAGCAGCGCGCTAATCCGCCAGTTGACCGAGCAGCCGCTGGTCCGCGACCTGTCGGTCGAAGCCGCACAGGCCGTCCTCGCGCTTCGCTATTGCATCCTCTGCCGCCGCGGCGAGCGCGACCCGATGCCCGAACTCGAGCGGCGCTGGGGCAATATCCTGGCGGCGCGGCGTTACCGGCTGGTGGTCGAGGCGATTGGTCATGTCCGGCCCGAACCCTTTGCCGTCGCCCCGCCCTGCTGCCCGCGCGTCAGCTTCGACGAGAGCCTGCTCGCCGCGATGGTCGGAGCGTCAGCCCGCCGCGACCGCGCGCGGTTCGATATGCTGACCGGCGAAATGCTGGGCAGCGACGCGCGCGAGATGATCTTCGTGGCGCTGGAGAATTTCCTGCGCGCGAGGGCGCCGGGATGGGTTTAGGGCAACAACCTTGCGTCCGACCGATCCGCCCGCCGGTTACTTTTCATCACATGGTCACCCTAGCGACGCTATAAGGAGGCATGGCGAGCGAGGACGCAGGGCATCTCAGGGCGAAAGTGCCACCAGACAGTGAGTTCTTCGGCATCGTCGAAGAAGCATATCGCGTGTTTGCGAGCCCCAAACCGAACGCCACCGACGTTTGCGACTGTTGCATGGCCCCGGCGATCGAGGCGGATTTCTTCGACAACCCTATTGCGCGGCTGCCATTGCATTACATCCAGGATTGGTACTTCGCGGCTTACAAAACATCCGGGGTTACCAAGGAAACATGGGCCTATCTGCTTCCTCGCATTCTGGAAATCCTCGCAGCGGCAGAGGACGTCAGCCAGACAGCCCTTGAAGTCAGCCTAAGTCGCTTCGACACGGGTAATCCCGGCAACTGGTCGCCTCATCAATGGCGTGTCCTCGACCGCTTCCAGCGGCAATATATGCTTCACAGCCTCGATCACGGCGCCGCCTGCCTGGACGATGTCCTATGCATGTTCCGACTTGGGGGGTGGCCTCTTCAAGACTTGCTGGATCAGGTTGCAGCGGCCTCCGACGCGACATTGGCGCGACGGTTTTGGCTCGATTGGGCGAACGAGCGGGCGCCGGGATGCGAGAGCATCTGGATTACGGCATTCTGGGAAGGCAATGACGGCTCAATCGTCTTCGACTTCTACACGTCTCCGCGGATGTTCGAGCGCATGGAGACGCTGGCTTTGACTGACGGGACGGATGTGACGCTCGCGCTCAAGGCTCTTGAGGTCGCAAGCATCATTTCGCGCCATAGGAAATAGCCGGTTCAAGCGAAGCCTATTTCCCCGCCTTGTCGCTCACCGCCTTGATCACCAGCGCCTTGTCGTCGGTGAGGTAGCGTTTTGCCAGCGCCTGCAACTCGGCAGGCGTCGCCGCTTCCACATCGGCGATGCTCTTGCGGCTGCGGTCGAGGCGGGCTTCCTTGCTCGTTGCGGCCGCGACATACGGCAGCCAATAGCCGTTCTCGCGCCGCGCCTTGGTCATCGCCTCGAGCATCGGCTTGCGCGCGCGGTCGAGCAGATCGGCGTCGACCGGGGTGTCGCGCAATTCCTTCGCGATGGCGAAGATCGCGGCGCGGGTGGTCGCGAGGTCCTTGTAGTCGACATTGCTCGCCGCGAAGAGATGGCCATAGCCGGGGAAATCGTCCGACAGGCTGGCGCCGGCGCCGGGGCTGTAGCTTTCGCCCAGCTTCTCGCGCAGTTCCTCGGTCAGTTTGAGCTGCATCACGCGCGACAGCAGTTGCAGCTGCATCGCCTCGGCGAGGTCGCTGTCGTCGCGCGCGGACCAATAGACGCGCAGCTCGGCCTGTTCAGCAGGGCCCTTGTGGATCAGCGTGCGTTCGCTGCGGTCCTTGGCGAACTCGCGGATGCGCGCGGCGGGGCGCGGGTCGAAGGTGGCGCGGCGTTCGGGCAGCGCGCCGAAGGTCGCCGCGATCGCCTCGATCGCCGCCGCTTCGTCGATGTCGCCGACGACCCCGATCTCGATCGCGCCATGCTCCATGCTGTCGGCGATCGCGGGCTTCAGACGCGCCCAGTCGAGCGCGAGCATCGTGTCGAGCGGCGGGGTGACGGCGCGCGGATCGTTGTTGGCGAGGATGCCGCCGGCATCGCGGCCGAGCACCGCGCCGGGGGTCGCGTCATTCGCGGCATATTGCTGCGGCAGGATGCGGCGGATCAGCGCGAGGCCGTCGGGGCGATAGCCGGGGTGGGTCAGGAACGCCGCCATCAGCTGCGCCTGCAGTTTGAAATCCTCGGGCGAGGTGCGCGCGCTGCCCCCGAAGCTGTCGGTGGCGCTGCCGACACTGCTGCTCACCGTCTTGCCGGCAAGGATCGTGCTGAGTTCGTCGCGGCTGTGCGCTTCGAGTCCGCCGATGCTGATCGAGCCCGCGAGCGCGACGCGCGTCGGGTCCTCCTTCGTCGCGAGCAGGCTGCCGCCGTCGATGCGCAGCGACAGGAACACCGTGTCCTTCTGGAAATCGGTTTTCTTGATGTTGAGCATGACATTGTTGGCGAAGCGGATGCGGCGGATGCCGAGGTCCTCGATCCGCTGGTCGCTGACGATCTTTCCGGGGGTGCCGAAGTCGGTGTAGGCGAAGGCGGCGCTCGTCGCGGCGGCGGGCGCGGCGACCGCCACCTGCTGCGACGACTTGAGCGCGGCGAGGATCGCATCGGTGCCGCCCTCGATCGGGGTCTTCGACGTCACGCGCACAAGCGGCGCGCCGAGGCCCGCGAGACGCTGCTGGAAGGCGGCGCTCACCGCGGCGGCATCGAGCGACGGTGCCGCGGCGTCGAACAGCGCCTGCGAAACCTCGGGCCGGGCGACGACGAAATCGCCCTTCGCCGCCTCGACCAGCACGTCGGCGAGATTCTCGCTGCGCCGGGTGTCGACCCCGGCGACGGCGTTCTTGAGCGCGGTCCGGCGGTTGGCGAGTTGTTCGTCGACCTCGGCCTGGGTGAAGCCATGTTGGGCGGCGCGGCGCCATTCCTGTTCGACCAGCGCCTGCGCCTCGCGCCAGGAACCCTGTTTCGCGGTCGCGCCGATCGTGACCTGGTCGAACACGTCCCAGCCATTCGAATCGCCAAAATAGCCGTTGAGGATCGGCGAATCCTCGGCAAGCGCGAGCTTCGCGAGGCGGCGCGAGACGATCGCTTCGCCGATCCCCTCGGCCAGGTCTTTGGCGCGCTTGGCTTTGGTGTCGGGCAGTTTCACCCACGGCTTGAACGCGGTGATCGTCACCCCGTCGGCGATCGCGGGATCGACGAAATCGTCGGCGGCCGAGGCGCGGGCGTAATCGATCGTGCCGATATCGGGATCGGCGCCGGCGGGGCCGCGGCCCTTCCAGTCGGCAAAGCGCGCCTTGATCTTCGCCTCGATCGCCGCGGGATCGAAATCGCCGACCATCACCAGCGTCGCGCGCTCGGGGCGGTAATAGCGATCATAGAGGTCGCGGATGCGCGCGGCGGGGGCGCCCCGAATCACCTCCTCGGTACCGACCGGAATGCGGTTCGGCGCGCTCATGCCCTTCATCTGGAAATCGAGCTGGTCGATCAGGCTGCGCAGCTGATAGGTGTCGCGCGCGCGGCGTTCCGATAGGATGATGCCGCGTTCGCGGTCGACCGCCGCGGGGTCGATCTTCAATTCGCTCGCGGTCTCGCGCATCAGCATCAGCCCGGTGTCGACCAGGTCGTCGGACGCATTGGGCAGGTCGAGCTGGTACACCGTCTGGTCGAAGCCGGTCGAGGCATTGGTGTCGGCGCCGAACGCCAGCCCCTTGCGTTCGAGCAGCTTGATCATCTCGCCCTCGGGCACGTTGGTCGAGCCGTTGAACGCCATATGTTCGAGGAAATGGGCGAGGCCGCGCTGATCGTCGGCTTCGGCAAAGCTGCCGACGTCGAAGCGCAGGCGCAGCGAGACGCTGTCCTTGGGCGTGCTGTTCTTCAGCAGCGCATATTTCATCCCGTTGGGCAGCACCCCGAAGACGATGTTCGGGTCGACGGGCACGTCGCTGGCCGCGAAGTTCCACGCCCGCGCCGCATCGCCCTGCGGGTTGGTGGTGGCCGCGGCGGGCGCCGGCGCCGCGACGGGTTCGCGCGCCAGCAACGGCGCGGGGCCTGCGAAAGCGAGAGCGGTAGCGAGGACGAGGGGCGACAGCGCGGCCGACGCGCGCAACAAGGGTCGGAAGGTCATGCCGCCTGTCTGGGCGTGCCGCCCGGACGGGTCAAGCGCCGCCTAGCCGGCCCGCGCGACGCTTTCGACAGACGACATGGCCTCACGATCGGCGGCCTTAGCCACATAGACCGCGCGGTCGGCGACATCGAACAGCCTTTTCGCGCTGGTGCCCTGTTCGGGCCAGGTTGCGACCCCGATGCTGGCGCCGACGCGGATCGCGGCGCCGTCGATGCGATAGGGCGCCGCCAGCGCCGACAGCATATGGCCCGACAGCGAGGTGTCGAGCAGCGGCGATCCCGCGGGTACGAGGATCGCGAATTCGTCGCCGCCCTGCCGCGCGACCATCGCATGGTCGCCGCACGCGTGACGCAGGCGCGCCGCGACTTCGCAAAGCAGCGCGTCGCCGACACCATGACCGTAGCGGTCGTTGACCGGCTTGAAACCGTCGAGGTCGAGCAAGGCGATCGCGAAACGCGTATCGGACCCCGCCGCGGCAATTTCCTGGTCGAGCCGCGCGTCGAGTTCGCGGCGGTTCCACAGGCCGGTGAGCGGGTCCGTGTGTGCGAGATCGCGCATCTGTTGCTGCAGTTGCAACAGGTCGATCAACTGGCGGTGCTGCTGAAAGATCATGCGCAGCAAAAAGGCGGTGGCGACGAACAGGCTGGTCCCCGCCGCGATTTCGGGCGGGTTGCCCGAGGTCAGCATGAGGAGCATGATCGGAACGAGCCCGATGCCGAGGTTGACGATCGTCGTGAAGCGGATCGACGACAGACAATAGGCGGTCGCGAGCGAGCCCATCGCCATGATCATCGCATAATAGCTATGCGCCTCGGGCGGCGCGGCGAACCAGTTGGTCACCGTCCAGATGCTGCACATCGCCCCCATGGTGCCCGACAGCCAGGTCGCTTCCTTGATCACCCGCCGCGCACGGCGCGGGCTCATGCGGCGGCCGCGCGCCTTGAGCAGGTATAAAAATCCCAGCAGGCATACGACCGCGAGCGTGATCGGAAACCCGAGGCGAACGATCCAATGGACGCTTTCGACCCCGGCGTAGATCGCCGTCGGCGTCGTCGCCGCGAGGGTCAGGAACAACATCGGGGTCAGGGTCTCGATGCGATTGGCGCGCAGCAACGCGACATCGTCCCGGATCGATTCCGGAACCGGCGGGAAAACCCGCGCCCTCAGCCAATGATAGACCCCCGTCATGGCCATGGGGATAGAGCGCAGGAGTAAAACATCGGTTAAGGATAGAATCCCCATTTTTCATCCGGCTACGCGTCTAGCACGACGACCGGACTTGCAAAATGTTAACCATGTTTTGCGACAGCCGCTCCCATCTGAATTTCGATCCTTTGGGGGAGTCCGTCATCATGTCCTATCCTGTCGCGTCACTGACCACACCCACGCCCGCGCTGGCGTCGCCAATGCCGTCCGCCGATCCGACGCTGCCACAGAACGACACGCCGGCGCAGCGCGCCGCCCGCGCGGCGCAACTGACCGCGACGCAGGCGGTCTATGTATGGACCACCGACGTTCCCACCCTGCCCGGCGTGCCGCTGGCGACCGACGTGCCGAAGAATGACGTGCCAACCATCGCCTGGTTCGGCAAGCTGATCACCATCGGCCTCGCGATCGTGCGCAACGCGCTCGCGGTGAAGCTCGGCGCGGTCGAAGCCGGCGAATTGACCGGCGCTCACCCCGATTATGTCGCCGCGCTCGCCGAATGCGACGCGATCGAGGCCTCGACGCTCAAGATCACCGCCGCGCATGGCGCGCATGAAGGCGGTAATATCTTCGAACGCATTGTCGACGATGTTGAAAGCGCGGTCGCGACGATCGAACGCGACGCGCACCTGACCCTGCTTGAAGGCTATAAGGCGCGCATCGAGGACTTGATGAAGGTCAGCGACGAGGAAGTGGCCGGGATCGGCAGCCGCGCGCCGCGCAGCCTCGATGCCTATCGCGCGCTGTTCCAGACGCTGCCGGTGCCGGGCATCGCCTATGACTTCCAGAACGACGCCAGCTTCGCGCGCCTGCGCGTGCAGGGGCCGAACAATATGCTGATCGCCGCCGTCGGCGATGCGCTGCCGGCGAATTTCCCGCTGACCGCCAAGCAATATGCCGCGGTGGTGAACGGCGACACGCTCGACCGCGCGCTCGCCGACGGCCGCCTGTTCCTGCTCGATTACAAGGACCTGGCGGTGCTCGACCCCGGCACCTATCGCGGCGAGGCCAAATATGCCTGGCAGCCGATCGCGCTGTTCGCGGTGCCGCCGGGCGGCGCCTCGCTGATCCCGGTCGCGATCCAGTGCGGTCAGGATCCCGCCGACTTCCCGATCTTCACCCCCTCGCCTGCGCCCGAGAAACTGTGGGGCTGGGAAATGGCGAAGCTCGTCGTGCAGGTCGCCGACGGCAATTATCACGAATTGTTCGCGCATCTGGCGCGCACGCATCTGGTGATCGAGGCCTTTGCCGTCGCGACGCACCGCCACCTCGCCGAGGTGCATCCGATCTGGGCGCTGCTCGTCCCGCATTATGAGGGGACGCTGTTCATCAACGAAGCCGCGGCGACCTCGCTGATCGCCGCGGGCGGGCCGATCGACCATATTTTCGCGGGCACGATCACCTCGAGCCAGGCGGCGGCGGTCGATGCGCGGCTCGCCTTCGACTTTTATGGCAAGATGCTGCCCGCCGACCTAGCGGCGCGCGGCGTCGGGGTGACCTCGGCGCTCGCCGACTATCCGTACCGCGACGACGCGCTGCTGGTGTGGAATACGATCCACGAATGGGCGCGGCAATATGTCGACCTTTATTATACCAACGACGCGGCGGTGGTCGCCGACACCGAACTCACCGCCTGGGCGGCGTGCCTCGCGACCGAGGCGAAGATCAGGGGCTTCGGCCCGGTGACGACCCGCAAACAGCTCGCCGAAATCTGTACGATGGTGATGTTCACCGCGAGCGCGCAGCATGCGGCGGTCAATTTCCCGCAAAAGGACATCATGACCTTTGCCCCCGCGATCACCGGCGCGGGTTGGGAGCCGGCGCCGACCGGCCAGCGCGGGCAGGACAAGCCGGGCTGGCTGGCGATGATGCCGCCGAAGGGGCTGGCGCTCGAGCAACTGAACGTGCTCGAACTGCTGGGTTCGCTGCACTATCGCCCGCTCGGCGATTATCGCAGCAACGCCTTTCCCTATCCCTTGTGGTTCCAGGACCCGCGCGTCACCGCGAAGAGCGGCCCGCTCGCCTGGTTCCAGGCCGCGCTGACCGACGTCGAGACCGAGATCGTAGCGCGCAACGCGCAGCGGCTGGCGCCCTATCCCTATCTGCAGCCGAGCCTGATCCCGACGAGCATCAATATTTGAGGCGGCGACGCCAGACAAAACACACGCGTCATTGCGAGCGAAGCGAAGCAATCCAGGGGCGGCTTACGCCCACTCTGGATTGCCGCGTCGCTTCGCTCCTCGCAATGACGACGCTCAGTGATCCGGTAGCAGCGCGCCTATCGCGAGCGTTCAGCTGCCCTTTTTCTTCCGGTGGCTTTCGAGGTCGAGCACCGCATTGTCGACGCCCTCGGGCAGCAGGCCCAGCCGGCGCGCGACTTCCTGATAGGCTTCGACTTCGCCGCCGAGGTCGCGGCGGAAGCGGTCCTTGTCGAGCTTTTCGTTGGTGGTCATGTCCCACAGGCGGCAGCCGTCGGGGCTGATCTCGTCGGCGAGGATGATGCGGCTGAAATCGCCGTCATAGAGGCGTCCGAATTCGAGCTTGAAGTCGACCAGGCGGATGCCGACCGCGGCGAACATGCCCGACATGAAGTCGTTGATGCGAATCGCCATGTCCTGGATATCGTGCAATTCTTCCTGGCTGCACCAGTTGAAGCAGGCGATATGCTCCTCGGCGACCAGCGGATCGCCGAGCGCGTCGTCCTTGTAGCAATATTCGATCAGCGTGCGGGGGAGCTGCGTCCCCTCCTCGATGCCGAGCCGCTTCGACAGCGTGCCGGCGGCGACGTTGCGCACGATCACCTCGATCGGGACGATCTCGACCTGGCGGATCAGCTGCTCGCGCATGTTGAGGCGGCGGATGAAATGATGCGGGACGCCGATGTTGCCGAGCAGGGTGAAGACATGCTCACTGATCCGGTTGTTGAGCACGCCCTTGCCGCTGATCGTGCCCTTTTTCTGGGCGTTGAACGCGGTCGCGTCATCCTTGAAATACTGGATCAGCGTGCCCGGTTCGGGGCCCTCATAGAGGATCTTGGCTTTGCCTTCGTAGATCTGGCGGCGACGGGCCATGGGCACATGCTTTCCTTGACGTCAAAATAGCTGGCCCCGGCGAATACGACTCATACGAGGCGCGGCGCCGGGGCGGTTCCGGCGCCTATAGCGGCAAAGGTCGGGCGCGTCATCCCCGGGCGTAAGACACCCCTTCTCCCGTCGGGAGAAGGAGGATTTACACCTTTACGCTTACGTAAACTAGAGCTTGCCTTCCTCCGCATCCCTTGCGACCATGGCCGCAACGACAAGGAGAGAGACATGAGCTTCGAAGAGATTCGCCTCGACAAGCATGAGGGCATCGCGCTGCTGACGCTGTACCGGCCCGACCGGATGAACGCCTTCACCACCCGGATGATGACCGAAATCGTCGCCGCGCTCGACGAATGCGACGCCGACGACGCGGTGCGCGCGGTGATCTTCACCGGCCATGGCGAGCGCGCCTATTGCGCGGGGGCGGACCTCGGCGCCGGCGGCTCGACCTTCGACTACGACAAGCGCACCGACAAGGCGGCGCTGCTGCCCGAGGGCATATCGGCAAGCCCGGTCGCCGAGGACGGCACGATCGACTGGTCGCACCCGCTGATCCGCGACGGCGGCGGGCGCGTGTCGATGCGCATCTTCGAGGCGAAGAAGCCGGTGCTCGGCGCGATCAACGGCGCCGCGGTCGGCATCGGCGCGACGATGACGCTGTCGATGGATGCGCGCCTCGCCAGCGACACCGCCCGCTACGGCTTCGTCTTCGCGCGCCGCGGCATCGTGCCCGAGGCGGCGTCGAGCTGGTTCCTGCCGCGCCTCGTCGGCATCCAGACCGCGCTCGACTGGTGCTATTCGGGCCGGCTGGTCCCCGCCGCCGAAGCGCATGAGAAGGGCCTCGTCCAGTCGGTCCATGCCCCCGGCGAACTCGTCGACGCCGCGATCGCCAAGGCGCGCGAACTGACGGGCGACAGCGCGCCGGTGTCGGTCGCGCTGACCCGCCACATGATGTGGCGCATGCTCGGCGCACCGCACCCGATGAGCGCGCACCGCTGGGACAGCCGGGTGATCTTCGCGCGCGGGCGCAGCCCCGACGCCGCCGAGGGGGTGACGAGCTTCCTCGAAAAACGCGAACCCCATTTCACCGCGAGCGTCGCGAACGACTATCCGTCTTTCGGCGAGTTCGAGGATGCGCCGCCTTACGGCTAAGGTCCTTATAATCCTCCCTGTGGCGAAGCCATGGGGAGGTGGCAGCGCGGAGCGCTGACGGAGGGGCCATTGCGCGACGTTTCGGCCCCTCCACCATCCGCTTCGCGGACGGTCCCCCTCCCCATCGCTTCGCGACAGGGAGGATCAACTACGCGTCAAACCACGTCGTACATCCTTTTCCCGCGCCGCACCGTCATGCTGTGCGTGTCCTTAAGCGCGAGCGATTTTTCGCGGATCGTCTCGACGCTGTGCCAGTGGGCGGTAACCTTGTCGGGGGTTATCGCCACCGAGACATAGCCGCGATCGCGGG
>Ga0209542_10021501_pt1 | contig 10103 bp, 13 predicted proteins | sample RifCSPhighO2_01_FD_184028 | JGI IMG/M metagenome (GOLD analysis project Ga0209542, IMG submission 184028) | Soil microbial communities from Rifle, Colorado - Rifle CSP2_plank highO2_0.1 (SPAdes) (version 2) | ecosystem: Environmental > Terrestrial > Deep subsurface > Rock core/Sediment ...
TATAGCTCAGGTAGTCCCATGAGAGCCGATATAGCTCAGGTAGTAGAGCACGTTCTTGGTAAGAACGAGGTCATCAGTGCAAATCTGATTATCGGCTCTCACGGGATAAATGCCGCACGTTCTTGGTAAGAACGAGGTCCGCAGTGCAAATCTGCGCAACGGCTCCAGAGAAAATTATGTATAAGAAAGTCATTAAACCGATTTTATTTCGCTTCAATCCCGAGCCGGTGCATGACTTTTTTATTTCTTTTGGCGAATTTTTGGGCGGTTTTACTCTGGGAAGAAATCTCGTTTCACTTTTTTACAATTATCGCGGCCCTGATATTTCCAAAACGGTGGATGGCATAAAATACCGAACACCAATTCTCCTCTCTGCCGGTTTTGATTATAATGGCCGGCTCTCGCGGATTCTCTCTGCGCTTTCTTTCGGCGGAGAAGAAGTCGGTTCCGTCACGGCCCGACCTTGTGCAGGGAACGACCGCCCGCGCCTGACGCGCCTGCCTCGTTCAAAAAGTATCATCGTGAACAAGGGCCTAAAAAATGACGGGGTGGAAAAAATAATCGCGCGGCTAAAAAATAGGCCGCGTGCAGAAAATTTTGTAATCGGTATAAGCTTGGCGCGGACCAATGATGCCTCCTCGGCCACGCTCCCCGAGAGCATTGCCGACTATGCGTTTAGTTTGAGACGGCTGACAGAAGAGGGGGTGGGGGACTATTACACCATCAATATCTCCTGTCCCAACGCCTACAGCGGCGAAATTTTCACCGACCCTGATTCTCTCGAAGGGCTATTCCAGGTTTTGGACAAAATTTCTCGGGCAAACCCCAAAAAACCTTTGTATGTCAAAATGCCCACCTCGGTCTCGGATCAGACATTCAAAGAACTGCTCGCCGTGCTGGCGCGACATAAGGTGGAGGGTGTGGTTATCGGAAACCTCATGAAGGATTACCGGAAAATCAATGTTCATGATGCCAGTCCGGAAAAATTTCAGGGTGGACTCTCCGGAGCGCCCTGTTTTGACCGCTCCAACGAGCTTATTGCTCTCACCAAAAAAGAATATAAAAATCGGTTTACCATCATCGGCTCCGGCGGAATATTTTCTCCTGCCGACGCCAAGAAAAAAATGGAGCTGGGAGCCGACCTGGTCCAACTCATCACCGGTATGATCTACGAAGGCCCTGGCCTTATCAACGCAATCTGTCGGTCCCTTGCCGTAGCACCAAGGCGTTGAATCATTAACGCACGTTTTGTATCGGGGACGAATTATGCTATAATGAAAATATGTCAAAAAAACATTCAAAAATCAACCAAATATTCACAGTGGTTTTCAGGGGAGAGCCCGAAGGTGGTTTTACTGTGTATGCTCCTGAATTACCTGGCTGTATTTCTTACGGTAAAACTCTTAAAAAAGCTCAATCTATGATTCGTGAGGCAATAGCAGGATATCTGGAGGTTTATGAATCACAAGGCAAGAAAAGCATCAGTACACCTGATAGTTTTATCAGTACAATAGACATTTCTCGTAAGGAATATGCCTAAAACGCCGCGGTTGAATTCTAAAAAAGTAATAACAATTTTAAAAAACAACGGTTTTATTCTTTCTCGCACAAAAGGAAGTCATTATATTTTTTCTCATCCTTTAAATAATAAAATAGTTGTCGTTCCATATCATACTAAAGTTTTACCAATAGGAACGCTTTTGTCTATTTTAGATATGGCGGGTATTAATAGGAAAGACCTCTAGTATATACTTCAAACATGAAAAACCCAAACTTATCTGCCGGTCTTTGGCGGTATCACCAATGCATTGAGTCATTACGAATACAAAACATTGACAAGCTATTTACAAAAGTCTATACTTATCAGTATTAACATTAATCCTTAAAATACAAATATGAGCGAAAAAATTAATTTAAAAGCAAGATCAGAAGCATATAAAGATGCCAAGTCTGCGGTGGAAAAAGGCGGACCAGAAGCAGTCGGTGCCGCTCGTCGTATGATTAATGAAGAAAAAATAGGTCAAAGTGAAGAATTCGAAGAAACAGCTCGAGCGGATATGGAAGCTTTCGACAAAAAACAGAAAGCATTGTCTGAGCAGATTGAAGTTGCTAGAACGTCTAGGAACAGGGAAGAAGTAGCCAGACTAGAAAAACTTTATGATCAAAATGATGCAGAATATCATGGTAATCCGGAAACCGCCGGAGCAAAGCTAGAAAAAGAACCAAAATTTGTCGTACTTGATAATGCGAAACTGAAAGAAATATTTGGCGAAACTTTGATTGGCAAACCTGCATCCGAAGTAATGCGCCTTGTTAAAGAAAAATATGGCGACAAAGTTCCAGGTCTTGAACATCGAGAATATTTAATCAGCAATCCCGATAAAGTTCCAAAGCAAATGCAAGATGGAAGTTATTATTACTTTCTTCGCGAGCTGAACGCTAGCGGCGGTGTTCCATGTGCGTACTGGGGCATTAGCGAGCTCGGTCGGCGTGCGACTTCGCCCGAGTCCGGGTGGTGGGGATGACCGTGTTCTCCTCCTCGTATAATTGAATTTTGTTTTTGAATTTTTGTCTGAATTTTGATTTGATTTTTGAGCGCCCCGACACAAGTCGGGGTGCTTTGCTTTTTGTTCTTGCATTTTGGAACAATAACATGCTCTATCGGAATGCGAATTCGCCCAGGGACGAGTGGGATGGGGATGACCGTGTTCTCCTCCTCGTATAATTGAATTTTGTTTTTGAATTTTTGTCTGAATTTTGATTTGATTTTTGAGCGCCCCGACACAAGTCGGGGTGCTTTGCTTTTTGTTCTTGCATTTTTTTGGCATTTCAAAAAATTTAGGATATGATAATAATGCATTGTGAATATCAGCATATCGCTAACAGCTCTATGCCACGATGTCGAGACGAGCAGAATCCAGAATATGTATTGTCTAACTTTGATTTTACATAGCGTGAACTGCTTATCCTAAAAAACAAAATAAAAGTCTGTGCGGAGAGCTAGGGCATTTTAGATGCCAAATTATATTCAGCTTTGCGATTGGTCTGATACCTCTCGGGGGCGGTGGCAACAGAAGGCTCTGCGCACTATTCTTCGCGAGCTGAACGCTAACGGCAATGTTCCATGTGCGAACTGGAACAATAACAAGCTCAATCGGAATGCGAATTCGCCCAAGAACAAGTGGAATGAGAATGACCGTGTTCTCCTCCTCGATACTTTTAATTTTTTTACGCCACGACCTTGGTCGAGGCGTTTTTTGTTTTCACTGGTTGATTCTTCCAACCGTATAAAATTTTACCAATTTCTTCAACTTTCTGCGCAAGCTCCACAAAATATTTCTCTTCAATGCCCTTTAGTTCAAAAAGAACATACAGCATTGATTTTAGACAGTCGTTTTTTGCGATAGCTTGAGTCAGAATTTCGCCCCTTTGTTCTCCAGCCGAAAATTGCGCCATTGAAACAAATTCTATGATATCCGAGAAAAGGCAATCAATCTTCACGCCCAGCGAATATCGGCGTATCTTGGGTATGTGTCTGATTATATTATTCCAATAAACATACGCGCTGATAATTTTCATGCCAACACCGGAAAATTTTGCTTGGGGGGGGGACTTTCATAGTAATATTATATATTATGCAAAACATATCGCAAAACAAACTTCCTGCATATAAAGAAATTTTTTCTTTTGCCAACCTTTTCTCCGCTTGGCAGGAATTTAAAAAAAGAAAATCAAAAAAGCAGGATGTGGCAGAATTTGCCTCCGATCTCGTCCACAACCTTTCTCTTCTGGAGAATGATTCACTTTCTTTTAATTATAAACATGGTGGATATGTTCATTTCAAAATATCTGATCCCAAGCCGAGAGATATACATAAAGCATCAGTGCGGGACAGGGTAGTGCATCATGCAATTTGCCGAGCGCTCTATCCGTATTTTAACTCCAAATTTACTCATGACTCCTATTCCTGTCGGGTAAATAAAGGCACGTATAAAGCCATAAATCGCTTCCGGCAAATGTTCCGTAAAGTGTCTAAAAACAACACTCGCACCTGCTGGGTGCTCAAATGCGATATCAAGAAATTTTTTGCTAATATCGACCACCAGATTCTCAAAGAGATTTTAGCCAGAGAAATTTATGACCGAGATGTTTTGTGGCTCTTGGAGCAAGTAATTAACAGCTTTGATCCGGGGTTGCCGCTCGGCAATCTGACTAGCCAGCTTTTAGTGAACGTCTACATGAATGAATTTGACCAGTTTGCGAAAAGGGAACTGAAAGTGAAATATTACATTAGATATGCCGATGATTTTATAATTTTACACAAAGACAAAGAATATTTAGAAAATTTGTTACCCCAAATTAATACGTATTTAAATACGTATTTGAATATATACCTGCATCCAGGCAAGGTATTTATTAAAACTCTTGCTTCCGGAGTGGACTTCCTGGGCTGGGTGCATTTTCCAAAACACCAAGTGTTAAGGACGAGCACCAAGAGAAGAATGCTTGTAAGATTAAATAATAGCTCCAGCGAAAGCACCATCAGCTCTTATCAAGGATTGCTCAAACACGGCAATACTTTCAAGATTCTTAAATCAAATCACCAAGCAGGTTGCCGATGAAATAGGCGACGGCAGAAGCGAGGGCGCCGATCGCGAGCATTTCCAGGCCACCGCGCCACCAGCGGACGGCAGTGATAAGTGTCCGTAAACTACCGACCGTAAAAAGGGCGATCGAAGTTGCGAAAATTGCGGAACGAAAGACGTTGGTTTGCAGGCCGAAGAGGTAGGGCAGGAGGGGGATGGCGCCGGCGAGGACGAAAGCAGCGAAAGTGGCCAGAGCATTCTTGATCGGCCTCCTACCTGTCTGCAATTCGGCCGGCGTTATTGCTGTGCCGGAGGAACTCTCGTATTCCTGTTCTGATTTGCGGGCCAAGTAGTTGCTCGCGGCCATGGAAAAGCCGTCGGCTAAAAGGTTTGCAATCCCGAGAATGATAATGACTTTCGGCGCGAGTTCCGCGCCGACTACTCCGGCCACGACGGCGAAAGTAGTGATGATGCCGTCATTGGCGCCGTAGACGATGTCCCCAATGTATTTCCCCATTCGATGCATTCACCAATTATAGCCCCGATTGGATTTTTTGGTAAATAGAGATAGAATGGAAAAACATGCCGCCCTAGCTCAGCTGGTAGAGCACGTCTTTCGTAAAGACGGGGTCCCGAGTTCAACCCTCGGGGGCGGCTCATGGATAAAGAGAATATAAACAAAGAAATAATGAAACTAGAGGCCGAGATGCAAGGTCCCGATTTTTGGCTTGATAAGAATAAAGCACAAAATATTATTAAAAAAATTACCGAGCTCAAGGCCGAACTGGAAGGGGCAGGGAAGTATGACAAAGGCAATGCAATCATCACCATTATCGCTGGCGCTGGTGGGGACGATGCGGAAGATTTTTCTGCGATGCTTTTAAATATGTATATGAAGTATGCCAATAAAAATAATTGGAATATTTTTTTGATTCATGAAAACAAAAATGAGCATAACGGATATAGAAATGTTTCCTTCGAACTTAAAGGGAAAAACGTGTATGGGACATTAAAACGGGAAAGCGGTGTGCACCGACTGGTGCGCGTCTCGCCGTTCGACGCCAAGAAGCTCAGGCATACCTCTTTTTGCCTGGTGGAAGTATTGCCTAAATTTTCTAAAATTGAAGAGAAGGATGTTGTGATTCCAGAGGGTGATCTTCGGATAGAATTCTCACGTTCCTCCGGTCCGGGCGGCCAGAATGTGAACAAGCGGGACACGGCGGTGCGGTTGGTGCACCTCCCGACCGGCATTGCCGTGCACGCCTCCACCGAACGGAGCCAGGAGCAGAACCGCGAGCGAGCTATGTCTATCCTGCGGGCAAAAATTTTCAAACGGGCGGAAGAAGCGCACAAAACTCTGGAAGAGGGCATGAGACAAAAAAATACCGAGATAGAATGGGGCAGCCAAATTCGCTCTTACGTCTTACATCCCTATAAAATGGTCAAAGACCACCGCACTGGTGCTGAAACCTCGGACGTTTCAGGGGTCTTAGAGCAAGGGGAGATAGATATTTTCATCGAGGCGGAAAAAAATTTGTAAATATGATACAATAGACGGGTGCTCCCGAACAAAACTTGCCATGTTTTATACTTATGTATTAAAAAGTAAGAAAGATGGTAAATTGTATACCGGGTACACAAATGACTTGCGGAAGCGCTTCAAAGAACATGTTGAAGGAAAATCTTTATATACTAAAGGACGTGGCCCCTTCCAGATAGTATATTACGAGGCGTGTTTAAATGAAGGTGACGCTAGGAACCGCGAATTATATTTAAAATCAGGAAGGGGCAAGTTTTATCTAAAACAAAGATTGAAGCGCTTCCTGTTTCGTTCGGGATAATCCCGTACGAAATCGCGGACGCATACAACACAATGTCTTTATATATAATTTTAAAAATAAATAGTATAAACGAGTTCGCTACTTTGGCGTCCGCGCTTATTTCGTAACGGGATGATTTATTTCAATAATGTCTCAAAGATTTATGATAAAGACGGAGTAGCACTGGAAGATGTGAATTTGACCATCAATGCCGGAGAGTTCGTTTCCATTGTGGGGCACTCGGGGGCAGGCAAGACCACTTTGGTTAAAATGATCCTAGCGGATGAACGCCCGACTGCCGGCACCGTCTTTTACGAATCAATCAACGTAAATAAGATAAAAAATCAGGACCTGACCAAGCTCCGCCGCCGGATCGGCGTCGTTTTTCAGGATTTTAAACTGCTCCCGAACAAGACCGCCTATGAAAATATCGCTTTTGCCATGGAGGCGGCCGGTAAAACGGACGAAGAAATTTCGACCGATGTTCCGCACGTTCTAGAGCTGGTGGATTTAGGCGATAAGATCTCCCATTTTCCATATCAGCTCTCCGGCGGAGAAAAACAGCGTCTCGCTATCGCTCGCGCCATCATCAACCAACCGGAACTTATCATCGCTGACGAGCCGACGGGCAATTTAGACCCCATCAACACCTATGAAGTGGTGCAAATTTTAAAAAAAATAAACGATCTCGGCACGACGATCATTTTAACTACTCACAACCAAGGAGTGATCGAATCGGTGGGCAAAAGAGTGATTACGCTCGAGCGAGGCAAAGTAGTTCGGGACGACAAAGACGGTAAATATGTAATCTAAGTGAAAATCAATGAGCAAAACGAATATGATTTTCCTTACCCTGTTAAATAAATTTTGCAAAGCAAAATTTGTCATGTGAAAGAAATAAAAATGATTATAGTATATAATAAAGGGGATGAAAAGATTATTAGAAAATAAAGAAAAAAAGCTATTTCACATGACATTTAACAGGGTGTCTGCTTTTATAGTCGTCTCACTCCTTTAAAGCTAGCCATGACCACACTCAAGAGAATTATCAAGGCAGGGTTTATAAATTTCAAAAGAAGCGGCCTTGTTTCTTGGGCGGCCGTTCTCGTCACTACCATCACCCTCTCGGTTATTACTGCGCTCATTCTTCTCCAAGCCGTGCTGTATTTTTCACTTGGTCAAATACAAGACAAAGTGGATGTGACTATTTATTTCACCGTCGGAGCCCCCGAAGACCAAATCATGTTACTCAAATCCTCTATCGAAAAATTGCCGGAGGTAGCCGAAGTTACTTACACCTCGGCCGAAGAAGCCCTGCGCCTTTTCCGGGAAAGACATGAGAATGATTATCCCACGATCCAAGCCCTAGATGAAATTGGCGAAAATCCTCTGGGTGCATACTTAAACGTTCGGGCGCGCGAGGTATCGGAATATGAGAGCATCGCCAATTTCTTGAAGTCCGATAATGCGCTGGTGATCGGCTCCGCTTCCATTATCGACAAAGTAAATTATCACCAGAACAAGTTGGTGATTGATCGGCTCAATTCCATTATCTCCGGCGCGCAGAAACTCGGTTTCCTGACGACCTTGGTGCTCATTCTCATTTCCATTGTCATCACTTTCAATACTATCCGGCTTACCATTTTCATTGCTAGGGAAGAAATCGGCGTGATGCGGCTGGTGGGCGCCTCCAAGGCGAGAGTCAATGGCCCCTTTATGGTTGAGGGTGCGATTTACGGCGTTATTGCCACCATCATTACGCTAGTTATCTTTCTGCCGATTACTATCTGGTTCGGGCGCAATATGACCTCTTTTCTCGGGCTTGATCTTCACAATTACTACCTTTCTAATTTTTTCCAAATTTTCATAATTATTCTATTATCAGGTATACTGCTGGGAGTGGTCTCGAGCTACTTTGCCACCAGGAGATATCTGAATAAGTAGTTATCCAGTATAAAGTTATAAAGTATGCAAAATAAAGGAACTAAATATATTTTCGTAGTAGGCGGAGTTATTTCCGGAGTAGGGAAAGGTATTGCTTCCTCCTCCCTCGGTCTTATTTTGAAAAATCGTGGACTAAATGTTACCGCCGTGAAAATTGATCCTTACATCAATGTGGATGCGGGCACCATGAACCCGACCGAGCATGGCGAGGTCTTCGTGCTTTCCGACGGGGACGAGACGGATCAGGATATGGGCAACTATGAGAGGTTTCTGGGGATAAATTTAACTCGGATCAATTACATGACCACCGGCCGGGTATACCAGAGCGTAATTAATAGAGAGAGAAATTTAGAGTATAAAGGCAAATGCGTGGAGGTTGTGCCGGATATTCCGCTGGAAGTCATCGGGCGCATAAAAAAAGCCGGCGAAATGGCCGGGGCTGATGTAGTAATCATTGAGATAGGTGGCACCGTCGGCGAATATCAAAACCTGATTTTTCTCGAAGCTGCCAGAATGATGAAAATTGAAGCGCCCGCAAATGTAAGTTTTATTATGGTTTCGTATTTTCCGACTCCCGGGACAATCGGGGAGATGAAAACCAAGCCGACTCAATATGCGGTTCGCACTCTTAACGGGGCCGGCATCCAGCCGAATATCCTTATTGCCAGAGGTAGCACTAATCTGGACGACAAAAGGAAAGAAAAAATATCCATGATTTGCAATATTTCCAGCGATAAAGTGATTTCCGCGCCGGACGTGGATAGTGTCTACGACATACCGCTCAATTTTGAAAAAGAACATCTTTCCGATAAGCTCTGCGAGATTATGGGAATTGTTTGCCAAAAACCGGACGAGAAAGAGTGGATTAAGTGGCGGAACTTTGCGGCCTATGCGCACAATGGCAAAGAAGTAATTAAAATTGCGATGGTCGGGAAATATTTTGAAACCGGAGATTTTATTTTATCCGATTCCTATCTTTCAGTTATCGAGGCAATAAAATATTCTGCTTATCAGGAAGAAAAAAAACCGGTTATTTCTTGGCTTAACTCTTCCGACTTTGAAGAACATCCCGAAAAAATAAAGGATCTTTTAAATTACGACGGCATCATCGTGCCGGGCGGCTTCGGGACCCGGGGAGTGGAAGGGAAAATTTTGGTTGCCGAATTCGCCCGCAAGAATAAAATCCCGTATTTCGGGCTCTGTTATGGCATGCAGATGGCGGTCATCGAATATACGCGCAATGTGCTCGGCCTTAAAGATGCCAACACCAGAGAAGTTAATCCGGACTCCAAAAATATCGTTATTGACGTTATGGAGTCGCAAAAAGAGAACTTGAAAACTAATCACTATGGGGGCTCCATGCGGCTCGGCGGTTACAAGGCCTTGCTTAAAAAGGGAAGTATTGCTCAAGAGGCCTACAAGGCAGGTGAAATAATTGAACGGCATCGCCATCGCTATGAGGTGAATCCGGCTTTTATCGCCGATTTAGAAGCGAAAGGTCTCATTTTCTCCGGCCGATCTCCGGATGGCGTCCTGATGGAAATCGCCGAGCTCCCCAGAGAAGTTCATCCTTTCTATTTAGGTACTCAATACCACCCGGAATTTCTAGCCCGCCCGCTTCGCCCCCACCCGCTCTTTACCGCCTTCATTAAGGCGTGTACCAATAAAAAATAATTTGGCTGCGGGACTTGGATTCGAACCAAGATAAATGGATCCAGAATCCATTGTCCTACCATTAGACGATCCCGCAATA
>Ga0209542_10021502_pt1 | contig 10103 bp, 11 predicted proteins | sample RifCSPhighO2_01_FD_184028 | JGI IMG/M metagenome (GOLD analysis project Ga0209542, IMG submission 184028) | Soil microbial communities from Rifle, Colorado - Rifle CSP2_plank highO2_0.1 (SPAdes) (version 2) | ecosystem: Environmental > Terrestrial > Deep subsurface > Rock core/Sediment ...
GATTTCTTCTTTGTGGCGAAGAAACTCTAAATTGTAGCATATTGTTGTTCATAATATCTTGCTACAGCTTTCCAACTTCGGTTTTTCGTTATTTCTAATCCTGATTTAATTATCTTTCTTTTGAATCATGTTAATATGGATGAATTGGTTAAATGTGAGTCTTGTGGGAAATTAGTTTCTGAGTTAGATTTGAATAGATATAGCAGACGCACTAAATAATCGTATGCGTCCGCGTAATAGTAAACGCATAAAACTATACGAAAATTAAATGCGTTTACTATATGGAGAATGCAGTTTTTGTCGTGCTCAAGATATGGCTGGGGAGATGACTGTGGAAGATTTGAGCGGGGGAGATTTTTTCCAAATTAACTTCTAGGTAAGTTTAAGAACATCCACAATTTGTTCTTGTCAAATTACCTCTTACTTATAAAATTATAAAACTAACAAGTTTTTAGTATTGATGTTTGAGTACACTAAAATCAAAGAGAAAGTTCAGATTTCACTCTTTCTCGAACGTGTTAAGAAAATTAAACAAGAAAAATTGAATGCACAACCCATGCGTTCTTCAGATTAAGTAAAAAACAGAAAGCAGTCTATACAGAGGGTGAATTAAAGAGAGTATTGATAGAAGAAGCCCCATTTTTAGTAGGAATACAAGATAATGAATGCCATGCAGTTTTCTATAATTACAAAGGAAAGATTCTTAAAATGATTGTAGTTTTTAATTCTACAAAGCTTAATAGAGTTACCTTCTATTTTATAAAGGAAGAACAGGTGCCTAGAATATGAGTGAGAAAGGAAGACATTTGGAAGGGAAAGGAAAAATGGATTACGATTATGTAAATGATATTCTATTCTTTAAAGTTGATAATAGAGAATATTCTTATTCGTTAGAATTCCAAAACATGGTAATTGATATAGATGAAGAAGATTTTATTGTAGGAATACAGATTTTTGAAGCTTCTAGCTTCCTAAATATGTCTAGAAGTAATTTAAGAACAATCCCAAAGTGGCAGTTCAAAGCTAAAGTGGATAATGGGACTATTGAATTAAGGTTATTCTATCAAATATCTGTAAGAAATAGAATTATAGAAAAGAATCCGATTATCAAAAAATCGATGCACCACCACTCACTAAAGTGAGTGGTTTGAATGGTGCTCGATTTTTGGATGCTCAAAGTTGCATTCATCCTCGCACTGAAGTGTGAGGTTTTCTGCATCAGCAACTTTGACATAATACAACAGAATAATACTAATCTTTCAAGTCCTCAGATGGTATCTACTGTTTGATTAGCTTAAAATCTGACTTCATTAGTATAGATAACTGCATGGCTTATGTCTTACTTATTCTGCAGTTATCTATCTGGAAAACTGCGACTATATAGGCTATAAATCACGCAGTTATCCATATTGCTAAGTTGGTTGAGATTCTTACTTTCTCTTAAGTAGATTACAAGTTGAGAATTGGAGACTATCGTGCTTTGATGGATATAGATTTTGAGAAAAAAATTTTAACTGTTCAGGTTTTGGATAAAAGAGGAAGAATTTACAAGAGATGAATTATACCCACTTCCAATCTCAAATACAAATTCTTAAAAACAGCCGATTTCCCAGTTTTTGATGGATAAACATCATTTGCACAAAACAGGATATTTGTTTTTTTTAAATCTCTCAATTATTACTCTGCTATTAATGGCATTAACTCAATTTGATATTATTGTATTATGGAAGTTTTTAACTGAAACTCTTCTTTTTTCTGCTTTAGTTGTCTTTATAGGCGCTTCTATTTTATTTAAGTTTAAACTTAATGAACTTCGCCATACTCATAGTAAGTCATTAAGTTCTTTTTTTCATGTTGCACCTTATTTCTTTTTAGCAGTTTTAATTATTTTAGCAATTAATCAGTTTGCCAAATTAGAGTTTATTACCCTTAGAAATTTTCATTTGACGGTCATTGGTATTTTCTTTGGTTTCTTTGCGTTTTATAGTAACCGTGACAGAATTGAGCATGAGTTAGAAGATGAGAAGAAGAAGGAAGAAGAAAAAGAGAAAGAGAGAGCAGAAGATTTTGAGTATAGGTTTCCAAGGATAAATAGTATTTGGGGTTTGAGGAGTATTGTTAAGTGGATGTATAAGGAAGGATGGGCGTATTCGTTGGGGTTGATTGGGATTGTTGCGGTTGGTTTTGTGTTGAGAGTCTGGAATCTGAATTATATAGATGGATTAGATAATTTTACAGTTAATGCTATAAAAAATTATTATGAGAATGGTGTTAATTATTATAGAGATTCGCTATTTAGTTTTTCTTTAATGAAACTAATAGTAAATGTGTTTGGGTATAATATTGCAAGTTTAAGAATGATATCTGTAGCATATAGTATTTTAACAATTTTTGTTATTTATATATTAGCTAAGAAAATAAATAAAAATGTGGCATTGGTCTCTAGCTCATTATTTGTAATCTCTCCATGGTCTATAATAATTTCAAGAATCACTAGAGACTACCCTTTCGATCTGCTTATTTTTTGTGTTTATTTGGTTATTGCGTTTAACTTATTAGAAAAAAATGATAAACTAAAAAGCTTAATTAAATTATCCATTTTTACCCTATTTTTAATTGCTATAATTGTGATTAATGGGAGAACACAAACCCTAATTTTCTTATTTGCTTACCCAATATTTTGTTTATTTTTTTGCATTAGTATAATGCAAAAAAATAGACTAATAAAAGTTTTATTTCCAATTTTACTTATTGTGTTCTTTATTTTTAATTTCTCAGATTTTAAATTAGGATTAAGATGGAATTCCATATTCCTTAAATATTTATTTAGCCCAATTACTCTAACGCCTTGGCAATGGTTTAACCATGGCAGTTTATCATCTATTGCCATTATAGCAATCTTCCTTTTGTCGAGCATATTAATTATTAAAAAACCACATCGTCTGAAAAATAATAAAATATTTCAAATCATAACCATTTTTATTGTTGGTCTCGCAATATTCGTTTTGAAATTTTATCCTCATGCAAACGATTTCCCAACAAGGTACATTTATTATTTATTTGGCATTTATTGTATTATTCTTGCTAATTCTTTTTATAATATTTATAAATTTGGAAAATTAGGGAAAATTGTACTATTTGTGATACTTATCCTTTTCTTTAATGTAAATCTAATTAAATATGCTGTTAATCCAACTAATTATTCTGGTGAATTTGTTACTGAATCAAATAGTCTAAAAATAGACAGCATAGGAGTAGGAAGATTTGAATTATATCCTCTTGTAAATTATATTAATGAGCTAAACGTTTTAAAAGAAAATAAAACTCTTGTTTTATCTGGCAGATTTGCTGAATTAATTCAGTTATTAAATTACTCTATGGATGGTAATAGGTATTTGCACACCGCCAACTGCGATGTATGCTCTAGACATTCTTACGACGTAGGTAAAAATATGTTTGTTGAATCAAAGTTTTGGAATATTCATGAGTTAGACGAAGCGATCCAGAAAACTAATGAAGCATATTTTATAACAGAGGAGTATTGCTTAGCACCTAACTCTAAAAGCTTTATTGTGATAGATGATGGATGTGCTTTAATTTTAAGAGATTCAGATTTTTACTATGAAAAGACCACACTAAAATTTGTTGATAAAGTCCAACGCTTTAGAATTTATTATTGGAATAGAAATATATCTAATTAGGATTTGATTATATCATATGGATTGAATTTACTATATTCATCTATTCCAGTTTCAATTCTTTGTTTATAAAATTGTTTTGCTTTTTCGGCAAATAAATCCTGTTGCTTTCTCTTAGAATTTGAAACTGAGCTTGATAGTATTCTGTATTTGACTAAATGTCTTCTTAGATTGGCTAATTTTAACCCCTTAGAAATAAGAGTTAAATAAAAATCATAATCCTCTGCATAATAGATTTTTTCCCTGTAGAGATAACATTTGTTTCTGAACATAATAGTTGGATGATAGATTTGATTCTTTATGGGGAGAATTAACTTAAGTAAAAATCTTGAACAACAGAAAGGCATTTTTTTCTTGAGATATTTCCCATTGGAAGCTATTTTTATCATTCCAGAACCAACTAAAAAAACAGCTTTTTTTTTGTCTAAATAATTCTTTTGAACCTCCAACCTATTAGGTAAAGAGATATCATCACTATCTTGTATTGCTATATATTTTCCTTTTGCTATTTTTAATGCTTTGTTTCTTGAAATAGTTGCATAAAGATTTTTTTTATTATCGATTAATTTAATCCTTTTATCTTTTTGAGCGTAATTTCTTATTATCTTTAAGGTATTATCTGTACTCGCATCATTTACAATTATTAACTCAAAATCTTTGAAAGTTTGGTTTAATATTGATTCTATGGCTTCAGCTACATACTTTTCAGTGTTATAAGCAGACATTACTACTGAGATCTTAGGATTGTTTTTTTGCTTCATCTTTTAGTATTTTGTAAAATCGGATCTGTAATATCGATGTTCCGATTATTAAACTTATTACCGTTGCATATATTACTCCTATGAATCCAACTATTTTTAATAAAACTATGCTTAGAATAGCATTGAATACCCCTAGATAGATGTTCATTGCACTCATCAGTTTAGCATATCCAGTTGAGACAATTATGCCTGCATTTATTGGTGCGTTAAAAAAACTTATTGAATAAATTATTAATGTGGGATAGAAAATTAAAATAAATGTTTCAGAATAATATTCTGAAAACCAAAATCTTATTGTTGTTGGAACAATAAAAGCTAAAATTATTAGAGAAATTAGAGAGATTAATATAGATTTTTTTACAATTGTTTTGTATCTCCATTTTATCAATGAATATTCTTTTTTTGCCGACCGTTCAGAATAATTTGGAGCCATTATTTGTCCTAAAATGGTGAATGGCATCAATAAGACAAGAAATATTTTGTTAAGTAATTCATAAACTGCTATCTCATCAATATAATTATAATGGCCTAAAATTAAGATGTCTACTCTTGAAAAAAGAAAATATCCCAGTGTTGCTAATCCATATACAAAGCTATAACTCCCTATTTCTTTAATGACTTGTTTGTTCAATTTAAAATTGAAATCTCTGTAACCTAAGCCTAAACCAATTAATAAAATAAGATAAAATAGATTTTGAGAAACTAATGCTCCAATTAAACCATATTCTTTGATTAAAAAATAAACAAAGAAAATTGAAATAAATCCTATAATTGTAGAGATAATAGCAAGTTGTTTGAATTTTTTTAGACCTCTATAAATGCCATCGTATAATGAAGTCATTGGAGCAAGAAAAACTAAAGGTAAAAGATAGAAAACATAAATATATTTGTCTTTAAGATATAATGGACCAATAATTAAAGTTAAAACTGTGATTAAGATTGTAATTCCTAGAATAATTATCCCTGAATTGAATAAAACAGCTTTCAGTTTTTCTTTATTGGTTGTATTGTATTCCGCAACATATTTTGATGTAGCTGTTGAGATACCAAAGTCTCCAAACATAATTAAGAAAAATATTATTGCAAGAACATAATTGTATATCCCAAAATCATAAGGGGCAAGAAGTTTTGCACATAAAATAAATATTAAAATAGTTATTCCCTGCTTTCCAAATACCTGTAATAATCTCCAGATGAAGTTGTGGATGGTTTCTTTATGGGCAAGATATTTATTTTTCATCATTTAAATTTTGGAGGCTTTATTTTTAGAAAGATATCTTCTTTGATTACCCTTTTTAATTGTGCTCTAATTCTATTCTTCAAAATTTTTGGAAGATTAATTAAAAAGAATAAGTATGAATAAAAAAATGATTGAAAAATATACAAATTTCTCTTTGAAAAACTTAAAGCAAACATTATGAAGATAGATGATATAAATAAAATTGGTAGCCTAAAAATTAAATTAGTTAGATTGTAATTTTTGATCATTGCTGTTGCTATTCCTGAGAAATAATATTTAAATTTCCATGCAAAATATTTTTTTTTAATATCTCTTTGTTTGCCTAAATGAATTACTTCTGATTGATTAAATAAATAATTTTTATAACCTCTAATATAAGCCCTAGCTCCAACATCAAAATCATCAAGCATAATAGGTTGCATTTTATCATATTCCCCAATTTTAGTCCATCTGTCTTTTTCAAAAAATACTGCTCCACCATTGAAAGAGCCAACTAATATTGCATCTTTTTTCGATATAATATCCCTTATCTTTAATTTGGGCTTGTGAATATTTATTCCATAAAATGAATAATAAATTCCATAATATTTAGTTGTCTCTTCGCCTTTATCTTTCATCAAAAGAGCCATAAAACAAATCTTGTCAGATACTTTATATTTGATTACTAATTGATTTAAAATAAATTTATTTTTTATTAATATATCATTGTCTAATAAAAGAACATATTTTCCATTAGATTTTTCCACACAAATATTCTTGCCTTCAGAATATCCTAAATTTTTTCCGTTTTGAATTAAATTAACTCCTTTAAATTTCTTAATAAACTCCAAACTTCCATCAGATGATCCATTATCTACAATGATTATCTCTTTGTTAGGATAGACTAAATTTCTTATGGCTTGAAGAGTTTCTTTTAGATAACTCAAGCCATTATAGTTTAAAATTGCGATTGAGATTAAAGGGTTTTTTTTCATTTTAACATAACCTTATTATATTGTTTAATTAAATCTTCCAAATAAAAATCAAATAATCTTACAGATTTAATTTTTGACTTCATCAATTTTACTATTTTTTGTCTTAATTCATCTTTTCCTTGAAATAAGTTATCGAGTCCTACTAATTCTCTATGTGTCGAAATATCTGAAATTAATGGGTAGCATCCCGCACTTAATGCTTCTAGAATAGTTATTCCAAAGCTCTCAAAATAACTTGCTGAAATAAAAATACTCGCATGACCATATAGCTGCTTCATCTTACTGCTATTGTTGTCTATCCAGCCATGAAATACTACCTTGTCTTCTAAACTGTGTTCCTTTGCTTTATTTTCTAAGAATTGCCTATATGGGCCATCTCCTACAATATCTACTTTCCAGTCCTTTAGATCAATACCCTTTAATGCATCAAGAATATCTTGAACTCCCTTATTTGGGAATAATCTTGCTACTACTAATATCCTTTTTTCTTTTTTCATAGGTTTGAATTTGTTTTTATCTATCCCATTTGGGATAACTTCAAATTTTCCTTGAATATTATGCTTTTTGATTTCGTTTTGTAAAAATTGAGAAGGAGTAGTCACAACTTTTGCTTCTTTAATGATACTCTTCCACTTTCCTGAAATTAATGGATATACTTTGTTAAAACGTTTATTGTAACCTAAAACATCACTGCCGTGGCTGGTTATGATATACGGTAAGCCGAATTTCTTCTTGGCCCAAAGGGATACGATTCCTGTTGGGATGATAAAATGAGTATGGTTGATGTCGTAATTATGTGTTTTGAGATGAGCTTTTAGAAAATGTTTTGCTGATACGACATATGTAAACTTAGCTTCTTAGGGGCCTGGGGGTTTAACATACTTTTGGGATTTGAGATGGATATTTAAGCGTTTTTACTTGATTTGCTACTTCAAAAATAGAGGCACTGACAACTTTATTTTAGAAGAGAGCTTGCCTATTAAGATTTGAGAGGTTATCTTTGTAAGAGATACTTTGTTTTACCTGTCCATCTGCCTGGAGGGCTATAGGTGGTTACTGAAAAACCATCCAGTTCTCTTGCGACTTCTCGCCTTTCTTTAAGTCTTCCTTTTTCGTCAAAGAGGTTAGTTGTTACTCCAGCTTCTGGATCTATAGCAGAAGCATTAAATAACCGTATGCTTCCGCGTAATAGTCAACGCACAAAGCTATATGGAAATTAAGTGCGTTAACTATATTTTAAAGATTTCTTCTATTGAGAGGTATTCTCCGGTATTAAGCCTTACTATTTCATTGTAATTCCTACCAGCTTCTGGAGAATCTTCTGGTTGAGCGTCTCTCATTGCCGAACTTGAAAGTCTCTTTCCTGCCAGGATTTTTGGTAAATAGACTATATCTGTTAGATTCATAATTTTTTGATAATGTGGAGTGTATTTAAGGGTGTTTATTGCTGATTTTTATTATCTTTATTGTGGATTATGATGGAAGGCTTTTCTGTAGTTTCTATAATTAAGGCTAAGGACTATAAGACTTTGATTGTAAAAAGTATTAATATTTTTTAACGTCTCGGAACTTCAATTACTCTCATCCAAAACCATGAAGATTTGCCATCTACACTCCACCTATTATCATGTATTTTTCCATCTTTATCTATATCCACATGTTGTTCTTTCCCTGCTTCATTAATTGGTTGTTTAAAATTACTTTCCCAACATGTTAGAGATGCCTCGCCAGTTTTTGGATTACAACTATTTACAACACACACCATTGCGTGTCCCCCGCCAGCTAAGATAATTTTACTTCCAATTTCAGGACAGTTATTCTTGAAGGGACTTGTTCCATGAGGTACTGTCGGGGGAGCACCAGGCCCTTGAGTACCACCACCTATTTCTTCTTCTACACCTCTTCCTTTCATAACTTTCTTTTTGCAATCAATTAAAGGTTGTACTTGCGTGTATATATTAACACCATCTCTTACTGTATCTATTCCTTTGTCATGCATACATTCAATTAATTCAGAACGTAAACTACCCTCATCAAGGTTAAATAATTCTGCATTTATCTGAGCCATTGAGTCAACTGCGCAATTATTGTATATTGGTCTTGGTTCTGGAAAGAGACGAAAAACAAGTTTTCCTTTGGGCGGATCCTGATCTTGAGTAGCACATCCCATATTTGCACCATCTGGAGATAGAAAGATATTATTTGAAAATAAAAACAGTCCCAGAATTATAGCTAATCCAATTACTATCCCCAGTAATTGATTTACCTTTTTAGACCTACTCATTTTTTTAGTTAAGAATAAATCATTAATAAATGTTATCTAAATTTTAATTAAATATTTTTTATCTGTAAGGTTTACTAGTATTTGGTTTGTTGGTTGATTTAAGGCCTTCACCGGAATAATGTAGCAGTACTCCTTCCCTAAGAACATAAGCTCCATCGCCAATAAATATAACTTCTTCTGGTTTTGTTTCTTCTATTTGCTTTTCAGGATCAGACACACATCCAGTTAGAGATATACTTGAGAGTAAGACAGCTAATCCGGAGGTGGCTAATCTATTATTTCTACCTTTTATCATGTTATTCCTAAGTAGTTAATATTTATAAATTTATGGGTTTGTTATTTTGTGTGTAGGTTCATGAGATTTGTTACATTCTCCTTGTAAAAGGAGGTTGTAATATGAATCTTATTAAAAAAGAGATTATCCGAAGAGAAACCATTAAACTTAAGCTTCAGAACAAATCAAATAAGGAAATTATAAACTCGATAAAAGAACGTTTTGACTATGATTTAACGCGAATGACTATCTATCGATGGATGAAAAGGATACAATCATGATGGACCTCATGAAAGTCTTCGAATGTTAACTCCAGCTACGGTTTAATTTCAATATAAAAGACATAAGAAACATTATGACTTGTAGGAATGTAACATTTGTCTTGGTCCTACACACTTAAAAATTCATAAAAATCAATAATCTTTAAAATTTGTAAGGTGCTATAGGCAATTCTGAACTTGATGCGACATAATCAATAATTGCCTATAACTGAATCAACAAGATTGTCTACAAAAGCAAGATTATCTCTTTTGTGGTTAATACCTTAATCTTTTCTTGTTTCTTTAAAGTTAGATCATTGCTCCAAATAGGACATGAGTTTTTTAAACACAAGGCAAAAAAATCCGCATCTTTTTCGTCTGGAGATAAAAGCATTGCGTCAACTAAGAAATCTGAATAATCAATTCTTTTGATTAATTGAATAGAATCTTTTAACTCATTGAGGTAGTGATCAAAAGAATCGTTATTTATGTCAAAGTGTTTCCCTAAAACCACATTCTTTAGAATGTGGTCAACACTTTGAGCATCCAAAAATCGAGCACCTTTTCAAACCACGACTTTTAAGTCGTGGTGGTGCATCGATTTTTTGATAT
>Ga0209542_10021503_pt1 | contig 10103 bp, 6 predicted proteins | sample RifCSPhighO2_01_FD_184028 | JGI IMG/M metagenome (GOLD analysis project Ga0209542, IMG submission 184028) | Soil microbial communities from Rifle, Colorado - Rifle CSP2_plank highO2_0.1 (SPAdes) (version 2) | ecosystem: Environmental > Terrestrial > Deep subsurface > Rock core/Sediment ...
AATTTATTAAGGTCAAATTCTTGCGGAATAACGGAAAGTTCTATCATCTTTTGCTTCTTTGGCGGCGCTCCTCCTCCTCCGCCCCCTCCTCCGCCACCACCGCCTCCTCCTCCGCTACCTTGTTCGCCTCCTCCTCCTCCGCCAGCCGCAGAAATGGTCAGCGAAAAAGTAGCAGTTGAATTGACGGCAATATTACAATCTGAAGCATCCTGGACGATAACCGCAACCACGCTGGTTCCCAGATTTGCTGCTAACGGATTAAAACTAATATATCCGCTCCCGTTAATATCAAACAGAGAAGAATTATCAAAATAGGATATGCTGGTGTTGGCTCCATACAACGTAGCACTAACCTGTAACGTAAACAATGTGCCTACTGTTGCAGTCTGGCTCCCAATAGCGCTAATTGTTGGTGCTCGTACATTACACATAGTCGCAGTTCCGGTAGCAATTGCCAATGCGGCAGTCGTTGGTTTATCTGTGGTCACAAAGACAAGACAAAAACTAGTGATATTAACTAGCAACAGAAGTATAGCTAAAAGTAAGATTGTCCTCTTTTTTAGTACCATTTATGTAGAAACAGAAAACATCAGCCTATAAATACTTATCTTTTTAAGCCCTTAGAATAGATCCGGCTTTAGTCATATTAAAAATTAATTTATCCTTTCGTCGATTTGCTTGGCCACTTCCCGCAGTTCAGCAAAGACGGATTCTGTATCTCTTTTCAAATCTTCTATCAGGCGCAGCAGGTTAGATTCCCGCAACAAATATCCTTCTTTTTCTCTGAGCACAATTCCCGAATCCATTAATTTAGTCAAATGGTGGACTACTGTTCCTCGACTTAAGTGCAGTCGTTCCGCAATTTCATCAGAAGAAAGCGGCGCATTTGATTTTTTCACTAAAGTGATAAAGATTCGAAAGCAGCTGCTATCTCGGTCTCGCAGGCCAAATAATCCTAAAGAATTTCCCAGCCATTGCAGATCGGAATTGATATTATTATCCTGTACGCGGCGGATCTTCACTACCGTCACTCTTTTTATCATAGGATGTAAATAGTAAGCGTATTTTTAAATTTTACCCGAAATATTTATATATTAAATCTATTTTGAATCAACTTAGTCGAGCTAAAGTCGACAAGAAATCAAAAATGGAAACCAAAAAAGAAAACAAAGAATCCAACTTAAAGGGAGCAAAGGTAGAAACTGCCTCCGCTGTAGAAGCTCAAAAAGAGCTCAGCGTGGAGGAATTAACTGATCTTCTCAAAAGAACTCAGGCCAATTTTGAAAACTACCGCAAGCAGAATCAAACTTATATTGAAGAGCTCAGGAAAATGGCGGCCAGAGATATTGTCCTTCAATTATTACCCATCATAGACAATTTTGAGTTGGCCCTGAAAGCAGCTTCAAAAGAAAACGCCAACAAAGAACTGCTTCAAGGTGTGGAATTGATCCATAGCCAATTAATGAACTTGCTGCAGCAGCACCAGGTCATGAGTATTGAAACCATAGGAAAGAATTTCGATCCTTACTGTCATGAAGCCTTGATGAAAGTTCCTTCAGAACTCCCGGCAAATAAAATTATCGAAGAGTTCCAGAAAGGATTTACCATGCAGGGCAAAGTATTGCGGCATGCTAAAGTGAAAATAAGTTCCGGCACTAAACCAAACTAAAATTTAGATAAAAAACTATAAGAAAAATAATGAAAATAAAATAGGAGGTCAATAAAATGACAACTACACCAAAAGACACAAAAGCATCAGGACCAACCATTGGTATTGATTTAGGTACAACTTTCTCTGCAGTAGCAGTACTGGAAGGAGGAAAGCCAACTATAATTCCCAACTCAGAGGGAACAAGAACTACGCCTAGCGTAGTCCACATTAAGGATGACGAAATTATCGTCGGACAAGTAGCGCGGAATCAGGCCATCATCGATCCTTCCCGCACTATTCGCTCCATCAAGCGTAAGATGGGAACTGATGAGAAAGTAGATGTCGGAGGAAAAGATTATACTCCTGAACAAATTTCTGCGATGATCCTGCAAAAATTGAAACGCGATGCTGAAGCTTATCTGGGACAGCCAGTACGCAATGCAGTTATTACTGTTCCTGCCTACTTTAATGATGCCCAAAGGCAAGCCACTAAAAATGCCGGAGAAATTGCCGGATTGAATGTCTTACGGATCATTAACGAGCCTACTGCTGCCGCATTAGCGTATGGTTTGGATAAACAAGCCCAGGACCACACCATTCTAGTTTTTGATTTTGGTGGAGGTACATTTGACGTTTCTATCTTAGAATTAGGAGACGGTATCTTTGAAGTAAAATCAACTTCAGGAGACAACTTCCTGGGCGGAGATGATGTCGATCAGATCCTTATTGATCATCTTGCTAAAAATTTCAAGAACTCTACTGGTATAGATCTGCGTAAAGATGCTACTGCCGTACAGCGCTTGAAAGAAGCAGCAGAAAAAGCTAAAATTGAATTGTCCAGTAAAACCAAAGTGGAAATCAGCATTCCTTTTATCACTGCTGATCAGCATGGGCCAAAACACATCAAAGATGAATTAACCAGGGCTAAATTTGAAGAATTGATTGCTGACATTCTGCGAAGACTAGAAGCTCCGGTTAAGAATGCACTTCGTGATGCAGACTTGACTCCGGCAAAAATAAATAAAGTTATTTTCGTCGGCGGATCAACCAGAATTCCTGCTGTTCAGGAACTAGTCAAGAAGTTGACGGCAAAAGAAGGAGATAAGTCCGTAAATCCTGATGAAGCAGTAGCAGTAGGAGCAGCAATTCAGGCTGGAGTCCTGTCTGGAGACATAAAAGATGTCTTGCTTTTAGACGTTACTCCTTTGTCTTTAGGAATTGAAACTCTAGGCGGAGTATTCACTCAATTGATTGAGAGAAATTCCACTATTCCGACTAAGAAGTCACAAATCTTCTCCACCGCTGCAGATAACCAGACTGCGGTAACCATTCGCGTTGCACAAGGAGAAAGATCCATGTTTGCCGACAATAAATTACTAGGTCAATTTGATTTAGTGGGAATACCTCCTGCCCCGCGCGGAGTTCCTCAGGTAGAAGTTACTTTTGACATTGATGCGAACGGTATTTTACATGTCAGCGCTCAAGACAAAGGTACCGGCAAGGAACATAAGATCAAGATTACCGGCAGCGGAAACCTCAACAAGGAAGAAGTGGAAAAAATGAAAGAAGAAGCGAAGCGGCATGAAGCTGAAGACGCCATGAAAAAAGCGAAAATCGAAGCTGACAACAATGCTGAAGCCGTGATCTTTCAAACCAGAAGAATCTTGGATGAGTTCAAAGACAAAGTAGATGCGGAAACCAAAAAGAAAATCGAGAACAAGATTTCCGAATTGGAAAGCGCCAAGCAATCTGGTAATGTCTCCGAGATCAATGCTAAGATTGAAGAGTTGAACAAGACCGTGCAGGAAATTGGCTCTAAGATTTACCAGGAATCGGGAGCTAAAGGACAGCCTCATCCAGGAGCAGAATCAGCAGACCACGACCATGCTCAGCATTCGCATGATCATGGCCACAAGGAAAAAGTAGTGGATGCAGAGTTCAGCGAAAAAGGCAATTCCGCTAAAAAAAATAAAGGGAAGGCATAAAATTTTTAATTATTTCTTCTTTTTTTTATTTTTATTGAGGATTGCAAACACATGAAACTTCCTACCCAAAAAGAATGTTTGGACTATTTTACTGAGTATAAAGTACCTGACAATATCTTCCGTCATTGCTGCCAGGTTCGTAAAGTGGCAGTTTTTTTAGCCCGGCAGCTGCAGCAAAAGCAAGTTCCTATAAATGTTGAATTTGTAAGCTGTCTTGGTTATTTTCATGATCTTTGCAAAATGATTGTTCTCAAGGACTTCGGAGCTAATGAATTTCATAAAGATGCCATAGCGACAGCAGAACAAAAAGAATTTTGGAAAGAAATGCAAAAAAAATATCCTGATCATTACGAAGGAGAGATGGCTTATGAGCTCTTTAAAGATAAATACCCTGAATTAGCCTTAGCCTTGCGATCCGTAAGCAGCCCTAAGAACCAGGATCCCAGTTGGGAACAGCTCATCGTGCATTATGCTGATCTACGCGTCTTACGGGAAAAAGTAGTTTTGGTCAGCGAACGCTTAGCCTATCTTCGCCAGCGCTATCCGCGCAGTGATGAACTGTGGAGTAAGCATGAGCAAAAATTACGATTGCAAGAACAGGAAATATTTTCCAAGCTTTCCTTTGTTCCTGATCAGCTAGCCGAGGAAATAGAAAAAGATATGAATCTAAAAGATATGAATTTAAATATGAAAATAAATAAATCCAGCAAAACTTCATCCACGGTGCAGCATGGCCAATAAAGATTATTATCAAGTTCTGGGAGTGTCAAAAAGTGCTACCAAAGAAGAAATAAAAAAGGCTTTCAAGAAATTGGCAATGCAGTATCACCCTGATCGTGCTCCTGAAGAAAAGAAGAAAGAACACGAAGAAAAATTCAAGGAAATAAATGAAGCTGTCTCTGTTTTGGGAGATGAAAAGAAAAGGCAGCAGTACGACCAATTTGGCAGCGCCGCTTTTTCCGGAGCTGGCGCTGGTGGAGCAGGATATCAGCAAGGTTTTGATTATTCTGATGTCATGTCCCAGTTCAGATCAGGAATGTTCGGCGACTTTGATGATATCTTTGATCAATTGTTTGGTGGCAGAGGCGGAGGCAGACAGCGGGTCAGAAGAGGATCTGATTTATTGTATGAGACCGAGATCACTTTAGAAGAAGCGTATGCTGGGGCAGCAAAAACTATTTCCTTAAACAAATTAGAACGATGCTCTGACTGTCAAGGAAAAGGCGCGCATGAATTTGAATCGTGTTCCCATTGCCGCGGCTCTGGTTCCATGAAAAGAACTCAGCGCACTCCATTTGGATTATTTCAGCAGACGGGACCTTGTCCTTACTGCCATGGTCGCGGAGAACTTCCGCAGGATTCTTGTAAGAATTGCGGCGGAGAAGGAGTAACCAGGAGAAAAAAAGAACTTGAAGTATCTATTCCTGCCGGGATCGAAGACGAGATGAGGCTGCGTATTCCTGGCGAGGGAGAGCTAGGAGAAAACAACGGTCCGGCTGGAGATTTATATCTGCAGATCCATATTGAACCGCATAAATTATTTCAGAGAAAAGGAAATGATCTGCATCTTACTGTTCCTATTTCTTTTTCCCAGGCCAGTTTGGGAGATGAAATTGAAGTTCCAACTATTGATGGAAAAGCAAGCTTGACTATTCCTGCCGGAACGCAGACTGAAACTATCTTACGTATGCGTGGAAAGGGAATGCCTTTCTTGCATGATTCAGGTAAAGGCGATCAGATGGTAACTCTGCATGTCCTGATTCCCACAAAATTGAACAAGAAACAAAAAGAATTAATTCAGGGAATGCACGAAGAGAAACCGCAGCCGGGATTTTTCAAGAAGTTTTTTGCCAGTGCTTTTTTTTGAACACTAAAAAGCGCCGCCATGGCCAAGAGGTTTGTCGAGCTAGGTGATGAACAAAGTGATTAAAAATTTAGGTTGTTTTTCTTTCAATTTTGCAGCGAGAAAAACCGAGGCAAACGGCCAAGGTGCTTTTTAGAAAATTTACTCGTACTTATCCCTATTTACATATCTCCAAGCGACATAGAAGCCGATGATTCCAAGTAATATTCCTACCAGCAGCCAGCCGGCGATGGTTGAAAATGTGCCTAGAACGCCGATAGCCGCTCCAGTCAAAGCAGGAGGAGCAAGATTAAGACGCTTAGCATCTTCTTCGGTCACTAAGTCAGTGTTGAAGGTAAATTTCTTTTCATCCATTCTTACTAAACTCCAGAAATGCACCGTCATTTCAAAAGTATATCGGCCAGGGCCTTTATCTTTGGCATCCAGATAATCATTGATACGCTGCATCATCTCCGCTTCGATATCCACTGATCTGGTCCTGAATGAATCGATCTTCTGTCCGTCCTTCATCACCTCTATATCGACGTAGACGTTGCGTATCTGCTGGTTCCACTTATTGAGCAAGTCCATAGTATATTGGTTGACTTTGTAGGCGATGAGATATTTGTCAAAGTACGTCACCTCCACTTCTGGCTTGCCGACAATTAAAGTCTTGTACAATTCCAAGGTTTGATCATCATATCTAGTGATAGCAGAAACTTCATATTGCCCAGCGTCATCAAAATTATCCCTATCAATGGTGGCAGTAAGCAATTTTGTTTCTTTGGTCTTTAACGCAGTCGTGTCTGTTTCTAATTCCTGTTGTTTCTGCTCTTTATCGTTAACGTAGAATGTAGTCTGCACTTTTTGGAGATCTTCTTTTCCAAGATTCTTCACTTCAGCGACTAACTCAATCTCATTTCCCTTTTCGTGGAAATTCAGGTTCCCCTGGATATATTGATTGGGATACGGGCCGATGATATTGATCTTATGTTTTAACAATACCTTAGAGGAGATAGTATTATCTCCAGAACCTTCAAATCGTTCTTCGACTACGATGTTAGCGATGGACGTACCCGGTGGAATATCGTCCTTCTTGAATTTAACTTCGAAGTCAACTTCTTTTGCTTCATCTTCCGGACGAAAGGTTATTTTTTTGTCATCAAGTTTCAATTTCACAAAATTGGCCATCTCTCCGTCAAGATACACATCGACGGTAAATTCACGCTGGTCATTGTTGACGATCCATAATTTTCCATCAAATTTAATGTCGTTGTTTCCATTTTCATTATTATTACTTTGATAATTATCAACGGCAATAGTCGTTCTTGCCGGCCTGATACCAATAGCTGTCACCAGCTGAATAATCATCACCAGTACCACTATCCATAATATTATTTTTGATTTCATAGTTATCCAGTCATCGTAAAGGTTATCGCGGAAGACTTGCTGCCGGGAGATTCGTTTAACGGCACAGAAACGTTGATATCAGTTAAAAAATCATTGCTGATGCTGCCCCAATCTAAACTGACGACGTGCGGTATTCCGCTGGTAGTATTCATCTGTACCCAATCCATGGAGGAAGCAGTAGTGTTGAAGGCTCCACTTTCATTGGCTCTTATTTTGAACGAGTAGAATGATGATGGGAAGTGCATGGAATTGAAGAATGACGTTCCGGTGATGGTGATGTTCCCTACTATGTTTCCGACGTTTTCCGCGCGAAATGGCGTGGCACTGTTCGGTGTGGTCACATTTGCTCCATTGATTAATGTTCCGAAGGCCACTACGTTGTTGGTAATGTTAATCGCCAAGTAGGATTGCACCGTAAAGTTCTGCGCTGTTGAAGGCGGAGTATAATTTATGCCGTCGTATCCCCTGACTCTCCAGAAGAAAGTTGTATCGACATTTAATTCCGTGGTGGTGGTATAACTGGTATTGGTAAGAGAAGTATTGACAATATTGCTGACATCTATCTCTGGGTTGTTGAAGGCGCTGTTATCGTCTACTTCTAACCTATAGGTGATATTTCCTTCATTATCGATAGTATCCTTCGAGTTGTTCCAGCTGAAGGTCGGTGTTCTTGAAGTAGTGGTATTGGCGATTCCCGGCTGCAGTAAATCAGGAGTGGTAGGGACAGCATTCTGAATGGTTATGTTGGTCGAGGTAGTCGGCTCTCCGTCATACAATCCAGCGTTGGGCGTGGCTTGAACTGACCAGTTTTCATTTCTGATGGTTTCATTGGCGACAATGATGTTAGTCTGATTCTGCCAGATGGCGAAGATCTGTTCTGCGGAAAGTGAGCGGTTGAAGAACATCACCTCGTCGATGGTTCCGTTCCAAGATCCAGCGCCAGAAGTACCTATGGTCGAAAGGTTTAATGGGGCGGTCATAGTATTTACCGTTGATAATTTTACCGCGTTTTCGTACAAGACCACGTCATTACTGCTATTTCTTACAAAAGCTAGATGTATCCACTTATTTCTCATATCCCCGCTCAAACTATAACTCTGAGAGTTTCCATTGATCCTCATCACGACCGAAGTAACACTCTGTGAATAAACCTTGTTATTACCCACATTCGCAATGTTGCTAAATAAATGGACGGTCTGAGTAGTAGTCTCATTTGGATATAACCAAGCCATTAAAGTAAATTCTTTTTCGGAATTGACAAAACTTGGATTTTGAAAATTAATATAATCATCATCTCCATCAAATACATATGCTCCTTTACTATCAAAGCCGGCTGTCGCATTCCAAAATGCATTGATCACTGAGCCATTATGGCTATATCCAGAATAATCCCCAGCGTTATTAGTGGTTGTTCCATTGATCCCTTCGAAAGGCATGTTCACTAAGGCTATAGGTGTATTATTTCTACGCCAGTTGTAGATCACTTTCACACTATCAATGGTGTCGTTATCTTGCGTAGAAACATAGGCAGTGAGATTGACATCGGTATGATTTGCACTCATATTTGTGGTATTCAAGACGATAGCCGTGATCGCAGGTTTTGTATCTAAGATGGTAACATTGTTAGATGTAACCAAATTTCCATCCAATTGTCCATCATTAGGCGTCGCCTGTACGCTCCAGTTTTCCGCTTTAATGGTTTCGTTAGTGACAATGGTATCTGTTTTATTCTGCCAGATGGCGAAGACCTGTTCTGCAGAGAGTGATCGGTTGAAGATCATCATTTCATCTATGGTTCCATTGAAGGGATGAGCGCCCCCCGCAGAACCGATGGATAAAACGTTTTGGTCATCAGAAGCATAAATAGTCGCTTGAGCTCTTGTAGCTTTTAAGCTTCCATCAACATAAAACCGTTCAGTTCCATTTGTATCATTAAATGCATTAAAAGTGTAAATGACATGATGCCATTCGTTTGCAGGCATAACATAACCAGAATTAAACTGATCCCACCTCCATAAAGCTCCGCTAGATTGCATTAAAATGTAAATCTTTAGACCTGTTGCACCTCCTTTATTGATTATTGTTCCATATCCCGTATTTTGTACTGATTCTCTGTTTACCCAGAAGGAAATTGAAAAACTTAAATTAGTAAAATTAAGGCTTCCGCTGTTTGCGATATTTATCCTGGTGCCAGTCTGATTAAATTTGTATGCTCCTTTTCCATCGTAACCGCCAGAGGCATTCCAAGTTACTCCTCCAACGTCCGAACCATTATTTCTGTATCCAGAATAATCCCAGGCATTATCGATGGAAGTTCCATTAATTCCCTCAAATGGCATGTTCACCACAGCAATAGGCACCGTATTTCTGATCCAATTGTAAATCACGCGCACAGAATTGCCGTCGACGTCGGAGGTAGTGGTGTAGACGGTGAGATTGACATCAGTCCTGTTGGTAGAGAGATTAGTGGTGTTCAGCACTAATGTTGTAATTTGAGGCATGGTATTAATATTTCGTATAGTGACGTTGGTGGAAGTAGCTGGTTCTCCGTCATACAATCCGTCATTAGGCGTAGCCTGCACGCTCCAGTTTTCTGCAACGGTTGTTTCCTGCTTAGTGATCACATTAGTTTGATTCTGCCAGAGCGCGAAGATCTGTTCTGCTGAGAGTGATCGGTTGAATATGAGCACATCATCAATAGTTCCATTCCAATTTAATGTCCCGGTAGCTCCATCACCGCCTTCTGCTCCGATGATTACGTTTTGGCTGTTCTGCCACATAGTCTGGTTGACAGAGGTGAAGGTACAGGCTGTAGCTGCATTCTGCGTTCCATTGATAAAGACCGCAACATGTGTCCCGTTATATCTTCCGGTCACAAAGTTCCAGGCTCCGCCCAGCGCCAAGCTTCCCGTAGCCAGACACGTCGGTGCATCAGAACCATTTTGGTAAATAGTTAATCGTGCTCCAAACGCACCGCCGGCGCTTAACAATTGGAAGAATCGTTGCGCTCCGGTCTGATTATATCTGGTTAAAATGTTCATAGTAGTTCCGCCGCTGTTGTTTCCTTTTTGCAGCCAGAAAGCAAAAGTACAGCCGCTATTGCAGAGATTTTTGAAATAAGCGCTATCAGGTATGCTGATGGCATCATCAATCCCATCAAAATTGTATGCGCCTTTTCCATCATATCCGCCGGTAGAATTCCAGACGATGCTGC
>Ga0209542_10021507_pt1 | contig 10103 bp, 8 predicted proteins | sample RifCSPhighO2_01_FD_184028 | JGI IMG/M metagenome (GOLD analysis project Ga0209542, IMG submission 184028) | Soil microbial communities from Rifle, Colorado - Rifle CSP2_plank highO2_0.1 (SPAdes) (version 2) | ecosystem: Environmental > Terrestrial > Deep subsurface > Rock core/Sediment ...
AATTATTGCTGGTTTGACCGTCTTCTATGGCAAAAGAAAATAAAGGAATCAAAGCATTAACACCGATGCCTTCAAGACTCGCCCCAATTAAACCTAAAGCAGTTAATAAAACAATTTGCCACTTATATTCAAAAAATGCTTTTTTGGCAAGGTAGACAATTTTAAAAAGTCGATTGTTGGCAAAATTCATAAATTTAACGCCTTACCACTGATTAATTTTATCAACGATTTTTTCTTTCAGCTTCAGATAAGATTTTACCGCCTTTTGCTCAACTTCCGGCGAAACTAGCCGTAAAATCTCTTTGCCTAAAATCCGGTATTGATGACCGACTTTATTGGCCCGGAGCAAGCCTTTTTTAAGCATCCGTTTCATCGTACTGCCGCTGACCTTAAGCAACTCCTGAGCTTCAGTCGTGGTATAAACGCTATTTGGCTTAATTTCTTGATCCATATTGACCTTTAATTATAGTAAAATAGAGAATTAATTAAGAAATTTCAATATTAATATTATATCTTTAAGTATCACTAGGTGTCAATAGATATCAAAGTGAATAAAAAAATAGCTTAATTTAGCAAAAATTAAGTTATTCTAAATAATCCACGAAAAAAAATGATAGCTAAAGCTTAAGCAGCTTTTTTAGTATTTTTTTTATAAAAACCCCACTGGCCAAAAGTTCAAACCATTGGCTTTTATAAGTATACGTGTATTCTGTAACTAAATCCTTGGTAAAACTTAATTTAAACTGGGCTAAATTTTCCTTGGCAAAATTAACTGAGCCTAAATCAAAACATTGATAATTATTTTTAATCCCCCACTGGCAAGCTTCATAAATCAAGCGGCGCGTGGCATAAGAAATAATTTTGTAAGTCTCCCTGTCTTCAACAGTTAATCTTTTAGAACAAATCGCTTTGGCGCGCAAAATTTGATTATTATCGTAACAAATGATGCTGGAAATTATCTCCCCGTCTAAATAAGCGGAAAATAAGCGGCAGCCGCGATACATTGAAATTTTTTCCGGCACTCTCCCCTGCTGGTATTCAAACTTTTTACTTAATTGATAATTAGCGTCTAAATTCTGATCGTCAGCAATAATTTTTAAGCCGGGAATTTTATCGTCAAAAGTTCGCCTGATTTCATTTCTGGTGGTTTCATTAAAACTATTGAAAACCTCCTCAATTTTTCTGTTGAGATAAATAATCGGCGTTTCCTTAATTTTAACAGAAAAACCGGGCAAATCTTTTTTTTCATAACTAACCAAATAAATTGCCGCGTAATTTTTTTTTAATTTTTCTAGATCGGGCCAGGGTTCTAAAGCATATCTGATCGTTTTAAACCAAAGCACCCGCTTTTCAAAAATCATAATTTTTTAATTTTGAAAAGAGAATAATAAGCCGTTAATTTGGCGGAAAATTTTAAGATGGAATCTGATTGATAAATTTCAATGCGGCTTAAATTTAAACGAAAGTCACTTTTATTAATCGCTTTATTGCTGCCGCTGAAGCCAAGTAAGACGTTAAGGTTCTTTAAACAATTTATAATCTCTTGGTTGACGCGATTTTTCGGATAGGCGACAATTTCCGGATGAATATTCCGATGATTAAAATTTTTTAAAATATTCTGAGCGGTGTGATATTCATTAGTAATTTGTTCTTTATTCAATCCAGTCAAGGGCAAATGAGAATGAAAGTGATTGCTAATAATTATCCCCTCTTCGGCTAAATCTTTGATTTCGTTAAAGTCTAAAATTTTTTTATCCTGATTAATTTTATCAGTCGCAAAACTGGCTTTTTGACCAATAAATTTTGTCGCGATAAAAATTATTGCCGAAAAATTATACTTTTTTAATATTGGAAGAGCTTGCGTGTAATTATCCTGATAACCATCATCAAAGGTAATAATAATTTTTTTATTTGGCACCTGGCCCTGGTTCAAGCATTGATAAAGTTCATCTGGCCCCATCGACTGGTAACCATTTTTACTTAAAAAATTCAACTGTTTTTCAAAATTTTTCTTATTAACCGATAAACGGCTACCATCATCACTAATTGAATGATATAACAAAACAGGAATGGCTTTCTTGGGCCATATCCTGTCCAGAATAATAATTAAGAAATAAATAAAATTTTTAATAAAGCCCATTAATATTCAATGTCATTTTTGGCGCTGATGACATCAATGTCGGAAATTCCTTCTAATTGATTTAACTTATTAATAAATTTTTCAATTTCCGCCGCTTTAATAAATTTAATGTTAAAAGTGTAATTTAAAATCCGGCCGTTTTCTTTGGCAGAAACATTCAATAAATTGTCATATTTCAAAAATTCGGCAAAAACTGAACGCAGATTTTCCACATTAAATTTTTGCGAATCCGCCAAAAAACTCAATAAATAGTCGTATTTTCTAATTGAACCAAAATTAATCTTAGTTAAAATATAAATTACCGAGGCGCAAAAAATTGTGGTTAAAACGGCGATTAAATAATTTCTCGTGCCAACGGATAAACCCATAGCCACGACTAACAAAATAAAAGCGATATCTTTGGCGTCTTTAATTGCGGTGCGAAAACGAATTAAAGAAAAAGCGCCAAAGGCGCCAAAAGCAATGGCTAAGCTATTGCCAATAATCATCATAATCACTGAAATTAAAACCCCAATTAAGACCAAGGTAAAAACAAAAGATTGGGAATAAGAAATGCCGCGGTGAGTGGTTTTATAAATCCAAGCGATAATTAAAGAAAGGATTAAAGACAAAACTAAAGTAATGAGAATGTGAATTAAACTTAATGACCCAGTATTCGGAGTCACTTGGAATAATGTTTCAAACATAAAATTTTATTAAATTACTGAATAATTATGATCATCAAGCTGGGGCAAAACCCGGCGTAATGAATTACAATATTTTGAATAAGCTAAACGTTGCAATTGATATTTCTGAATAATTTCTTGAAACCAAAAGGGCAAAATGTTATTATATTTTAATTCCAAAACCACGCCTTCGGGATAAACTTCTTTTAATTTATTTAATGGATGAACCAAGCTACTAATTAGTTGGGTTTTAACGTCATAATCAAAAGTGACCCGAAATTTCTTATCCAATTTGCCGATTAAAGCCTGGCGTTTATAAGTGACGAAAAGTTTTGGTCTTAAAGAATTACTCTTTTTAAACCAAATCAATTCTTTTAAAAAATCATTGCTTTCATTCTGCTTTGCCAAACTGGACAATTTACTATCTAAAACGCCGTTGGCCGCATCTTTTAATTCCAACGGAATTCGGTCTTTAATAACCAATGCGTCTTTTTTCCTTTTAACTTCCAAAAAAATCGGACTTTCGCTATCGGACAATTGGTTATAAAAACGCAGTCTTAATTTTTTCCGATCGGCTAAACCGCTTTCTTTGTCCCAAAAACAACCATAATTCGGGCTATCAAAATATAAACTATTAACCTGATAAAAATCATAACTGGAATTTTTAATATAAGGATCCCAGCTCATATGGCTTAATAAAGCCGGAATTAATTTATTAGCGGTATTTTTTGGTAAATAGTATTTAAATTCAAATCTTTGAAAATGTAATGCTGGTTTTGCCATATTAATCTAAACTGGGCTTAATCTAAATTAATAGATTAATATTAATAATTAAAATTGATAATAAAATCAATAGCCGGATTTTAATGGATATAGATTACCATTTAACGGAATAATTGTAAAGTCTTATAAAAAAGATAATAAGCTGAAAATGAAACCGAGTAATCCCTCTAATAATTTAATGATTTTCCGGTGATTGCATTATTTAATTGAACTTTTAACTTATTAAGATCAAAGTCTGCCGCTTGTTGCCGATTAAACTTAATAAAAAAAGAATGGCGCGTAGGAACCAAACGGCTAATTTTGCCGTCTGGATCGTATTGTCTTTGACTATAAATGGATTGGCTAAAATCCGATAACTCCTGAGTATTTCCGGCAGTAGCAAATTTCCCGGCTAATGCATTGTCGGCAGTTGACAAAACGCCATTTTGATCTGAATCATAAAAAAGTTCAATCTGACCTTGCGTTTTTGGAGGCAAAATTATCCCGATCACGTTTAAACCGCTAAAATTATCAACCATTATATCAATGGTCAACAACAATTTATTTGGATTAAAAAAGACTTCAACTTTTGAGGCGTCTTGATTGAATAAATTCGCTAAATGATTAAAGTTATCCTCGTATAACTTCCGAATAATTCTAACCTCTGAGTCAAACCGAAAATTATTATGGAATTTTCTCCAATCAAGATAAAAAGCCGGTTTTAATTGATTATATTTTTCATCATAGGCCGCTAAATCATCAGCCAGGTTATCTGGATTTTTTACATACTGCCAAAGGAATTGATTGAGTTCAAGCTGGCGAGTGGGATCGCTAAAAATTTTGGTCAATAAAAGATTATCGATTATTTGGCTACCCGTGAGATTATTTATCTTAATATCCCAGGGAATAAACTCAAACTTACCGCTCGTATTATTAAAGTATAAACGAGAATTCCCCCGACCGGTTTGATGCTGGCTGCCAGCTAACATAGAAAGCGTATGCCAAGAGTAAAGGCTGTCTAAATCAATAATGTCAGGCACAATTTCTGAAAAATTTGGTTGGTCCATCGCTTTAATTAAAAAATTGATCTCGCTATAATTATCAAAATTAAACGTTGCATCTTCGGCTTTCTTTTTCCAAAATACTGAATCGTTATACGCGGAATTTAAATCATCTAAATTAATCACGGCGTCATCGGTCACGTACAAATTAGCGTCTGAGGGTAGCTCATTTTTTTCTAAAAATTCCTTAGACCAGTCTTCAAACTGATAATACACACCGTATCTGATATCGTTGACTGATAATTTAGCAAAACTCGCCTCAGTTATTTTTAAGCCAAATTTTTTAGCTCGATAGCTGTTTAAATATTCAGAAAAATAATCTCTCCCTGAAGGAATAATTAGTTTTAGCACCTTAATTCCATTAAATAATTTGTCTTTGTCAAATTCTACTTCCCAAGATTTTTCATCATAAGCCCAATGATTTTCATGATCCCCTCGGTAACCAACGCGAACATTATACTCCTCTCCCTCGTAAACAAATTTGGCCGGAACTGACTGCTTGTACTTATCGGCTAATTCTTCATAACCAGTCGGCACCCCGTCAACAAATATCGGCTTAGGCAAGTTGTCATTTAAAAATTCTAAATTTTTTTGATCGATAATAATTTTATATTCTGGAATGCCGACATGACTGCGCATCAGGGGCAAATATACTACATTAGGTAATTTATAAATCAACTGATTAATAAAATGATAAGCGGGCAAAAAAGCTCTTGTGTATTTATTGTAAATAATTTTATTATTTACCAAAGTCAATCGATTCTGATAAACGAATAAAAGCCCCACAGTCAATACGATAAAAAATATCACCGAATAAATAAAAAGTTTATAATCTATTTTTTTTATAAACCGCTTAAAATTCATATTCTATTTTATTAAACCAACTGGCGCTTGATCAAGCTTCAGGTCCAAATATTTCTCCAAAACACCCTTGTCTCCGCCGTTTTTGTACTGGGGCAAATCTACCCGATAATCCCCGGCCGATAAATTAACAAATTCAGGATGAGTATTAAAATTATTATTATCCAAATCATCACGGTTGATATTACTATTGAATATAGCAATAACTGACTGTGGGTCGGTCTGAACGTCGTTTTGATTATCCCAAATGATACTATTGTAAATTTTGGCCTTACCGCCGCCGAAGACCGGTTTTTTCTGATAGGCATTAAGCCCAATCTCATTATTAATTATCACATTATTGATAATCAATATGTCAGACAAATCTTTGATTTCTACTCCAATTTTACAACCATCCAAAATATTGTTGTAAATTACCGTCTCTAAACTCTTCTCGCCAACGCTGACGCATTTGTCACCGGAGTTTTGAAAATGATTATTGGCGATCAAAACAGTCGAGCCGCTTAAATCAACGCCATCATTGCCATTATTAATAAATTGACTGCTGATAATCTGTCCCTGCTTAATAAAATCGTAATCAATAGCATCAGCTGAATTATTCATAAACCGATTATTGGTTAATGCAGCTTTGCCATACTTGACGTTTATTCCATCGTCAGCCGCGGCGTTAGAAAATTGAGAATTTCTAACGCTGATGTCAGAATGATAGACCGAAACCATTCCCGACATATAGACGCCATTAACATAGGCTTCTGAGCCGCCAACAACATTAAAATTTTCAAAAATATTCAATTGGTTGCCGGTATTTAAAACACCAAAGGTTCCCCACGGCTGGTTTGGAATTTGAGGAAAAATATTAATTGGTGCGGCCGCCGTACCTTGGGCAATTACCTTGCTGTAGCTAACAATTGATACGCTTGGCGCCATTAAAATGGTGACGCCCGGGTTTATATCTAAAGTAAAACCTTTTGGTACTATTACATTTTTGTTGAATTGATATGTCCCGGGCGGTAAAACTATTCTTTTAGCCTGTCGATCAACCACGAAAAAAGGATTTTCTCGCTCAAATCCGCTAAGATCAGAAATATTATCAAAATATTTAAAAACCGCTTGGTTGATTATTTTGATGTTAATTTCCTTTTTTTTAATGTCGTCACCGGTAATACCATTTTGTAAATTGACCTTGAAATCATTTAATTGGTCAGAAAAATCTTCACTGCTGATTTTATCGCTAACTAGATAAAACCGATATTTGGTTAACTCCAATTTTCCGCCCTCCGTCGTTGAATCAAAGGTTCTATGAGTGTAAAGAATAATATCTTTGTAATCTTTTACTAATTTATCATTATTATCAAGCTCTTGGTTAGAATTAGCATCGTAATACAACTTATAATCTGACAGAGCTTGACCGTTAGCCAGCTCTGCTTCCACGGCCTTTAACCATAAAGCGCTGTAACTTTTGGTATTAACGTCAATAAAAGCCAAGATGCTGTTCAAGCCAAATTTTTTAGCGTTATCATCAATTATTCCTACGTCAATAAAGGCTAAATTATTTTTGTAGCGATCTTTGATTTTATCAAAAGCATCAATCAGAGCCTGGCGGCGGCTAATGATCAATGAATCGGCCCAACGATTGGTATAAATTTTCATCCGATCTTTATAAAGCGACGGCTTAATCAAATTATAGGTTTTATCATAAAAATCCAAATCATCCTTTAAATTATCCTTGTTATTGGCATAGTCATATAATATTTTATCTTTTTCATGCCAATAAACCGGATTAGTGAATATTCTCTTGGCCAAACGGCTATACAGCTCAATTTCACTGCTAGGATTTGTATTACCTACGTCCCAAGGGACAAAAAAGAATTTTCCCGACGTATTGTCAAATAATAATTTAACGTCATTATTTTGATGGTTGGAGTGAATCAATTCCTGATGAATTTGCCAGGCATAAAAATTATCTTTATCAATTAAACTAAAAATTGATTGGTAAAATTCCTCGTCCGTCGCATGATTCAGCAAACTAAGGAGTTTAAAAATTTCCGTAAAATGACCGTAATTAAAACGCTGATCTCGCACCAGCTGGTCCCATCGGTCAAGATTATCCCAAATGGTATAATCAGCCGCTACCAAACTATCTGTATTTTGCTCGGCTAACTCATAAAAATTGGTCTGATCAGGAACTTCCCATTTGGCCAGCATCTCTTCAGCCCAGCCTTCAATGGTGAAATATAAACCGTTATTTTTGCCGTTAATTTTCAAATTGGCATAACCACTTTTGGGGCGCAAAAGGCTTAATTTGTCAGCCCGATAATTATTTAGTTCTTCTAAGACAAAAAACCGATCATCAGCAATAATAAAACTTAATTCCCTCGCACCGTTAAATAAATCGTCTTTGTCAAATTTTATCAGATATGATTTTTTTGGCGCATTCCAATGAACAGCATTTTGTCCGCGATATCTAACCTCAATATTATAAGTTTTGCCGTTAAACTTAAATTCAGCCGGCGCCCATGTTTTGTTAGTATAAATAACATTGGAAAAACCTTTAGGCAGGCTGTCGTCCATTTTCTTTCTGGAATCAGATGGAATAATTAGTTCATAGGTCGGCACTTGATCTTTTTTGAAAAAATAAGGCAAATAAACAATATCAGTAATTTTTCTTATTTCCCAATATAAAGGAATGATTTTAGTTAAAACGGGATAAGATCGAAGCCATTGAGCGCGTTTCTCCGCACTGCCTAACTCTGATGAAAGCAGCGGTACGCCGGCGAAAAAAATTAAAATCAAAAATAAAATGATAATTAAAATCAAGCGATGGCGCTGAACCAGCCGAAATTTAATTTTTAAAAATAATTTTTCTAACCACATAAGAATTGATAAATTTTTTCTCCTCTTTTCTGCCAACTGTAATTCAATGAAATGGTTTTTGCCTTTTGTGCCAAATCATTGGCTAATGAGGGGTTATTTAATAATAATTCAATTTTTTCTGCTAAATCTTGAAAATCACCAGGTTTAATCAAAATCGCATTAGTATTATCCAATATTTCTTTGATACTTGGCAAATTAGTGGCAATAATCGGCCGGCCCGAAGACAAATATTCAAACATTTTTAAAGGCGACATGTAAAAAGAAAAATGCGTGGTTTTTGGAAAAGGCATCAGTAAAATATCGCAGGCTTGCTGAAAAACCGCTAATTTATTCTGCTCAACCGGCGAAAGTAATTTCACAAAATCCGCCACGCCAAAATTTTCCGCTAATTTTTGATATTCGCTGATTTCACTTTCTAATCCGCCCAGGGCGATAAAAATTAAGTCATTTCTTTTTTGGCTTAAAATTTTTAAAGCCTGAAAAATATCAATTAAACCTTTATCCATGCCCTTGGTTTTAATCGTGCCGGTATAGCCTAAAATAATTTTATCTTGGGGTAATTGCCATTGTTCTCTGGCTTGAGATTTGTCTAGACTAATGCCAAAAATTTCCAAATCAACCGCATCAGGCGAAACTAAAATTTTTTCTTCCGCTAAACCCAAGCTGATTAAATTTTTTTTAATACTTTGGGTTAAAACGATAAATTTTGCCGCCCGCTTTAAAAAAGGCTTTAAAAATTTTATTTTTTTCGGCAAAGCATGCGCTTCCCAGACGATTTTTTTGGAAAAAATTGAAAGTAAGGGTAATAAAGCCTCGTCGCGGGTGTAAAAAAAGGTATCTTGTCTGCTTCGATTAATTAGTAAATAAACCGTCAAACTTAAAATAAAAAAAATAGTTTGAAATTTGATATATAAACCAGCGGGAAAACCAAAAAGAAAAACCGGGTCAAAACAATTTATTTTTTTAATTTTAAAAGTTTCTTTAATTTGATAATAGCGAAAAGGATTAGTGTTTTGAAAATTCGGATTTTGCCGACTGGGAATGATTAACTCCAATTCATCGCCGGCCTGAGCCAAACTTTCCGCCATTTTCATAATTTGGCGGCCATGGGCTTTTTCGGTGGGCAAACGGATATTGGCAAAATACGAAATCTTCATAAATTATTTCTGCCAGCTTGACGGCAAATTTTTGGTAATCTCAATTTGAGAAAAATCCTTGCTTTTTTTTGCTCCGACTTCTTTTGCCCAATTGGCCATTTTCTTTAAACCCTCGACAATTTTAATTTTATTTTCATAGCCCAACAATTCTTTGACTTTGGCGTGATCCGAATAAGCGAATTTTACTTCTTGCCGCGCCGGCAGATAATTAATATCAGTTTTCCGACCCATGGCCGAAAAAACTAAATCCGTCAATTGATTAACCGTGATAATTTCATCGCCGCCAATGTTAAAAATTTGATTATAGACTTTTTGATTATAAATTGATTGGGCAATCACTGGCGCGATATCACCGATATAGCTAAAAGCGCGCTTTTGCTCACCGTCGCCAAAAATCGTAATCGGCTGATTCTGCATTATTTGATTCATAAATATCCCAACGACATTGCGGTATTTGTCGCCGATATTTTGTTTTTCGCCAAAAACATTATGCGGCCGAAAAATAATGTAATTCAAACCAAACAATTTATGGCTGGCCTTTAAGTCAAGTTCAACCGCGTATTTGGCGATACCGTATGAATCT
>Ga0209542_10021508_pt1 | contig 10103 bp, 10 predicted proteins | sample RifCSPhighO2_01_FD_184028 | JGI IMG/M metagenome (GOLD analysis project Ga0209542, IMG submission 184028) | Soil microbial communities from Rifle, Colorado - Rifle CSP2_plank highO2_0.1 (SPAdes) (version 2) | ecosystem: Environmental > Terrestrial > Deep subsurface > Rock core/Sediment ...
CTTTTCTAAGGAAGATTCATACGAGAATCCTCATCGTGCGCCCGCTTCCCAAAAAATGGCAGTCGCGGGCGGGAGTAAATTTTCATTTCGGTAAGCACTTCGTGTTTTATCTTTTAATGAAATCCTTACTCCCACAGTAAGCAAAGTCAGTTTGTAATCTTCATTTCTATTTTTTTCTGCTTTCTCTCCTTTGGCTTCATGCCAAAAGAAGAAAAACCTTTTATCACTGAACACCGTGAAAAAAAGACAGACGATAATGGACGATGGCGATACTGCTCGGCTTTGCTTGAAAACAATTAACCAAATATATAAACCTGTTCTTTAACTTTTAAAAACCTAAAACTAAAACCTATGACAGCAACAGACACCACTTCTTTTATCGAAATTCGGGATGCTATTGTAGAGCGTCTCAAAGAAACAAGTAAAAAAATCCAAACAATGTCTTTTCCGGAAGCCCTCACGGAATACAAAAATCTTTTCCAAGCACTTATCAAAGAATACGGACTTGATGCCAAACTTTTAAAAACCCGAGGTACTGATGAACCTCATGAAGGACAGCCGGGGTTGAACCATTGTTTTCAACAAATCCCTGCCGACCTGGCAAGTGCATTTATGAAAAACTGGGAAAAATCCACGGATGCTGAAGAATTTTTCCGCTACTTCAATGAGTTTGATAAATTATGGAATGCGCTCGGTAGCGAAATGCGAAAAACAATTTCTTCTTCCTGGGATGTCTGCGAAAGATTTTTTGCGCGCTGCACGGGCGTGGATAATATAAAAGAAACGCAGAGATTTTTGGCCGGATTAAATTTATTACAACTATTTGAACTTAAAAAATTTCTTAACGGAGAGTACTATACGCTGCTCATTAATGAATGTTTGGATAAGGAATTCAAACTGCTCAATTTAAGCCAGGCGTATAATCTGTTAAACAGCTCCGGTTTCTCTGCTCGTGAAAAAGAACTTTTATGCAGACATCTTGTCACAAGAGAAGATTTTAAAAAAATTTCTCCGAATGTTATGATGGACTGGATAAAAATGACTCGTTCAGTGGTTTTAGTGGAAGCGTTTCTTGAAAGAAATGACTTGCCGGTTGAATTTTTTATTCTGAAAGTTGCGATGAATCAAACACGAGTACAGACATTCAAGCAAATAAAGTCATATTCAGAAGAAAAGAGAGAAGGTTAAAAATAATTGCAAATAAAAATATTTGCAAAAACCACCAGATGTCTGGTGGTTTTTTAATGTCAATAAAGTTCAATAAAGTATATTTTGTCTAAATTATCTTCTACCTCGCGTAATCTATTACTCTTGTTTCGCGAATGACGGTGACTTTAATTTCACCGGGATATTTAAGTTCTTGTTCAACTCGAGTAGCCACTTCGCGAGCAAGGCTCTTCGCTTCCAAGTCAGAAATTTTCTCCGGCCGCAAGAACATTCTGATTTCTCGGCCAGCTTGAAGGGCATAAGATTTTTCAACGCCTTCGAAAGAGTTGGCAATTGCCTCAAGTTCGCCCAAGCGCTTCAAATAATTTTCAATACTGTCGCTTCTAGCGCCCGGTCGGCCACCGGAGATGATGTCGGCCACTTGAACGATAACTGCTTCAAGAGTTTCGTGGGGGCAATCATCGTGGTGGCTCTTCATGGCCGTAATAATTCTTGGGTCAGCGCCAAATTTTTGCAAAATTCTCATGCCAATTTCAATATGAGTGCCTTGGATTTCATGGTCGAGCGCTTTGCCGATGTCATGAACAAGAGCGCCGGCTTTGGCCACAGTTGCGTCAGCGCCAAGTTCTTCGGCGAGCATGCTTGCAACGTGAGCCATTTCAATCGAATGTTGCAAAACATTTTGGCCGTAGCTTGTGCGGAAATAAAGACGACCTAAAATTGCGACAATTCTTGGGTCGAGATTGAAGATACCGCATTCGTAAACTGCTTGTTCGCCTTTTTCTTTAATAATACGATTGATCTCCTCTTTGGCCTTGGCGACCATTTCTTCAATTTTGGCTGGTTGAATACGACCATCCATAATAAGATTTTCAAGGGCGAGTCGGGCGATTTGGCGGCGTACCGGATCAAAAGAAGAAATAACAATCGAGTTGGGCGTATCGTCAACGATAAGCTCCACGCCGGACGATCTTTCAAAGGCTCGGATATTGCGGCCTTCTTTGCCGATAATTTTACCTTTAATATCTTCCGAAGGAATATTAACCGAAGTAGTCATAAGTTCCGGCGCGGTCGAAGAAGCAAGTCTTTGGATTGCTGTAGCCAAAATATCTTTGGCGCGGCGTTCGATTTTCTCATTTAAAACAGTTTCTAATTTTTGAGTTCGGACAACCAAATCTTCTTCTGATTTGCGCTCAATTTCTTTGACAAGCATTTCTTTGGCTTCCGCTTCCGTGAGCCGGGCAACTTTTTCAATTTCGGCCACTTTTTCTTTTTCCATTCCTTCGACTTTTTCTTTAATTTTTTTGATTTCTTCTATTTTCAACTTGATATTTTCTTCTTCTTTATCAAGTTCAGTTTGGCGCGCGTCCAAAAGACCTTCTTTTTTTATAAGGCGCTCTTCTTTTTCTTTGAGGCCTGTCTCTTTCTTTTTTTCTTCTTCGCGGACCTCATTGATTTTATCTTCTGCCTTTTTCTTTGACTCGTCGGTAATTCTTTGAGCTTCCTCTTTGGCAGAGAGAAGCAGTTGTTTAACTTCTAATTCGATGCCCTTCTTTTTCGACAATGCGTAGAAATAACGCAGGTAGTAACCCACGACGCCGCCCAAAATGAGCGCACCGATTGTGATAAGTAATTGATTCATAAGCCTTCTCTTTTTTACGAGAAGTTGCCAAAGTGTTAAAAGGCCTTATTAAAAGGTTAGTTTTTTAGTATTGAAGCAAAAATGTTTATATTTTTAACTGAAATTAAGGCTAATTCGGGTAGTTCTTTTGACACAAGGTTTCTTCTCATAAGTTTCAAAATTATTATTAAGTTCTATGTTTGCATCATAACAGGTGGTTTAAATATTGTAAAGAGTTGAAGTTTTCTGGTTAATAGTCTAATATCGGGCTAATTCTGTTTTTTAAAAAATTTCAAAAATCTTAAAACAATAACCAATGAACAAAACGATCATTTACAGCCCATTCGTAGATTGGAAACTCTACGCTCTCTTTGAACAAAAAGCCAAAGAAATTCTTGCCGAAGAAGGTCGGTCAATTGATTTTTCAAAATTCAGTTTGGAGGCAAAAACTCCGCTGCAGGAGTTTATTAAAGCGCTTAATTTCAGCGAATTGCCGGAAAAATTTGATAATTTCTATCATGCAGCCGGAGCATTTATTTCAAAAGAACAAATGGAATTGAAGGAATTTTTGCAAAAACACGATTTTTCTTTAGAGCCGCCAATGCCGACCGATTCAAACGGCCCGGGTTATGAAAAGAAAGGCATTACAGTGGCTGCAGTGATGGAACTGATTCAAGAATGGCCGGAAGGTTACAATGCTCGCAAAGATGAATACGATATTGAGCCGGAATTGCTCGTTTCAAAAGAAGAAATCAGAGTGAAGGGTTATCGGCTCCGCAATATGAAACTTTTCCATAAAAGTGGAATTGAAGTGATTCACTCCAGACAATATTCTTTCCCGGATTGCCAAAGCGCCTTAATTAATCTAAATGATGAAGACGCTGATGATTTTTCAATCGTGCTGACGGATATTTCTTTTTACGCGCAAAGCATTGAAGAATTTGAAAAACAAGTTACTTCTCCGCTCGAACTTTGCAAAGTTGTTGAACAAAAGCCCGTTCTTCACAACATTAGACCGGGTGGCGCGATTGACACTTACGCGCTCCTGCCTTCGCTTGAAGAACAAAGCAAATTATCAGGAAATCTTGTCGGGATGAGTTATCAAGATGCCAGAACTTTAGATGGCGCAGAAATAACCGGTTCGGAAATGCTTTCAAAACTTCGATTGAACGAAAAAGGCGTTTACGCTCGTTCCGAAGGATGGGCGACCGGTCATGTGCTCATCACTGCTTGCGCTCACGATATTCCGGACAGTTGGACTTTTTCTTTAACTGTCAAAATGGGACTGGTTGTTGACATTCGTTTCAAAGGCAAAAGTATTTTTCTTGCCTACATTCCTCAATCCCGTTTTCATCGGTCGTAACATTGTTTTGGTTTACAAATTGAGAGGCCGCGCAAAATTTGCGCGGTTTTTTTAATAAAATTTCTTAAGTTGCTCAATTTATTAAATTATGATTAAATACGAGCTGATTTAAGTTCATTTTTAAAAACAAAATATAGAAAATATGGAAGAAACAACCGAAATACAAAAATCGATAAATGGCTATGGGGTGGTTGAGACATTCTCCGATTCAGATTTAATTAAATCATTAGGTGAAACTTATGTGATCTCACACATGAGAAGCGAATGGTCAAATTTTGTTTATAGAAATTATAGAACCAATCCAGTTTTGGTTTGCAAATGCTTCAATATTCTTAAAGTTTTGAGCAAGAAAAGATCCATTAACGCAGCTATTGAAGAAGCGTGTAGTGCAAATTGCGTAGTCACCGTTGGTGAAATTGGAGAAGTTGTTCTTGTTGTCAAAAAATTTCATGAGCGGGGCGAACATTTTCAGAAAAGATGGACTTAAAAAGATAAAATCAAAAGCACTTCGTAAGAGGTGTTTTTTAATTTTTTACAAATAAAAAAGGAGGTTGTTTTACCTCCTTGCCAATTCATAATTAGAAAAATCTTTTTTTGTGGTAACATCTTCCAACACTTTAATAAATGGCGGAATTTTTACACTATCTTGTTCTTCGGTGAGCTCAATCTCCAATAAATGAAAATTCATCGGTTCTCTTTCAATGATATCCAACTCAAAATATTGATTTTCCCAAATAAAGCAATATCTTTTTTTGATAATTGGATTAAAATTGGGATCCTTTAATTTGAGCAAGATGTCAAATTCTTTTCTGGAAATCATGCGCTCTGTTTCAATTCTTACTCCCGGCTTAGATTGTCTTTTACTTGTTAAATAATAAACAAAATGCTCATTTTGACCTCTTTTGCGCAAGCGCATTTCTTCTTCACTGTCGGATTTAAGATAATGCTGTTCAATCTCTATTTCCTGATATGCTACCGGTAAATCCTTGGGCTTCATTCTTCTAATCAGATATTTGCGTTCAATCTCTAAAGGCACCGGAATTTCCAAGAATCGACAAATAGTTTGAAGAGTTCTGCGCATTTTACCGGCAAAATCAGTGCCATTGTCGATAACTCTTAATTTCGGATGACCATTCCAAGCCAGAAGCGTTTTTTCATCAAGGGCACGCGCTTCTTCTATCGTTTCTTTGCGCGCAGAATTATTAATGAGAGTGTAGAATTTTTCTGCTCCCAAAGCAGCTGTTCTCAAATGAATAATTCCTCCATCGTAGCGTCCATCCCGCAAATCAACAATGCCGTAACCAATATCTCTAACAAGTTCAATAAAAATTTCGGGCGCAATGTAAGCCATGCCATCCATCGCCCCCCGATCACATAAAAGGACTTTTTTCTGATTAGGAAAATATTTTGCAGTTTCTTCCCAACGATTCTCTCTTTCCAGAATATGCATCAGAATACTCTTTTGAAAATTTTCAGGAGATATTCCTTTTTGAAGATGAAAACCAGATTTAATGATATCTGTTGCAACTTCCGGCACAACAAAAGCTTGAAACCCATAATCCGCCAATTTTTCTTGAACATAAGAAAGGCCGGTTGTTTTTCCGGAACACGGCCCACCAGTGAAAACGATTTTCTTTATTTTTTCTGTTTTTTCCATAAAAAGTTGTTTTAAGGTTCATTTATAATTTAAGTTACATTTTTTTCTAATGAAAAGCAAGCCCAAGCCAAAGGCTTTTAGATCAACAAAAAAAGCACACTTTTTACAGCGTGCTTTTTTTGTTGATGAATATTTTTAATTAGAGAATTGCGTCCTTGGCGGCTTTGGCAACTCGGAACTTAACGACTGTTTTTGCCTTTATTTGAATTTGTTCGCCAGTGGCTGGATTTCGGCCCATTCTAGCGGCTCGATGCTTTTTTAAAAGTTTACCAAGACCAGGAATTGTAAATTCGCCTGATTTCTTAGTTTCATCGTAAGCCAAAGTAACTAAGGTATCAAGCATTGTTACTACTTCCTTTTTTGACTTTTCCATTTTCTCGGCGAGGGTGCTAATAATTTGTGACTTTGTCATTTTTGCCATATATTTTTTCTTTTATATTAATTAATAATTTTGTTATTATAATAGCTTATTTATTTAGCTTTTTCAATAATTTCATCAATTATACCATACTTTTTGGCTTCTTCGGCGGTCATGTAATAATCACGGTCAGAGTCTTTTTCTACTTGGGTTATCGCCTTTCCGGTGTTTTTAGCCAGTATTTTATTGATATTTTCCTTAATTCGGAGGATGTGCTTGGCGGCAATAGCCACGTCCGAGGCTTGACCTTCAGCTCCGCCCAAAACTTGGTGGATCATAACTTCAGCATTAGGTAGAGTAAATCTTTTTCCTTTAGTTCCGGAAGAAAGCAAGACCGCTGCAGCCGAAGCGGCGATGCCAATACAAATTGTTTGAATGTCGGATTTAACGAACTGCATGGTGTCATAAATTGCCATTGCGGCAGAAACAGAACCGCCGGGAGAATTAATATAAAGATAAATATCTTTTTTAGGATCTTTGTACTGCAAGAAAAGCAATTGGGCAATGACAATATTAGCAAGATTGTCATCAATCGGCCCGCCAATAAAAACAATCCGTTCTTCTAGAAGACGGGAATAAATATCGTAGGCGCGCTCGCCGTTCTGACCTTTTTCAATAACTGTTGGAATAAGCATATTCTTATATTATACCAACTATTTTGAATTTGCCAAATTTTCGAGGAAACTGAAAACTTTTTCTTTGAAAAGGGAATCGTAAACGTAGTTTTTCAAAACTTCCGGCGAGACCTTTTCTTTTTGAACCGAAGAGGCGAGAACGGAAAAATTTTCCTCAATCTCTTTTTCTTCCGGCTTTAAATTTTCCGCTTCGCCGATTTTTCTAATTATAATTTCGGCAACAACTCGGTCGCTTGCCATTTGCTGCCAATCTTTTTTCAAATCAGCTTCTTTTTTATTAATATTCTGGAGATATTCTTCAAATTTAAGACCGGAGCGCTCAATGTCGCGCTTCATTTGATTTAGCATGTTTTGAGTTTCTGATTCAATTATAATTTCCGGTAATTCAATTTTAATTTCAGTCACAATATTTTTTACAATCTCAAGTCGGCGTTTGTCTTGTTCGCGCGCTTCTTTTTCAACTTTAATATTTTCTCGGAGACGATTTTTAAAATCTAGAACATTTTCAAATTTACCTAATGTTTTTACGAAAGCATCGTCGAAGGTCGGCAATTCTTCCGCCTCATTTTTTCTCATTTGGCGAATTTGCTCAATTGTTTTTTCAATTTCTTCATCGGTTGCGATGATAGCGCCAAGTGGCGGTACTTTCTTCGCGATTGCTTTATAATCCGGCAGATTAAACTCCGGCATAACGGCTGTTTTTATTTTAAATCCGAGCGGATTATTAGGCGCGAGTTTTGTGATCGTTATTTCCGGATTGCCGATCGCGTCAATTTTATTTTCTTGGAGCAGTTCCGGATAAAGTTTATTCAAAGCAAAAGCTGCCATTTTTTCAAGTATTTTAATTTCTGGGATCGCCTTTTCGGCAACATCTTTTGGAATATGGCCTTTGCGAAAGCCGGGCAATTCTAAATTAGCACTCAAATCGGCAAGCGCATTTTCACGATAATTTTCAAAAAGCGGAGCTGAAAGCTCGTCTTCAATTTCGACAATTGATTTTGGCAACTTAGTTATTTTTGCCATTTTTAGATTTCGTTTAAGGCCGCATCAAGGGCGTCCAAATCAGCTTCTAGGCTTTCGAGCTCGACTGAGTCTTGATCCAAAACTTCTTCGGTCACTTCAGTCACTTCGGCTGTTTTAAAACCTTTCTTTAAAAAGTAAATGCCGCCGATGATAAGAATTATAATGATGACAATAATGCCAAATACTGGCCCGTTTGATTTTTTTTCTTCTTGCATATGATTTTACGAATTATTTATAATGTTTGGAGTATAACAAAAACCGCTTCGGTTGGGAAGCGGTTTTTGTAAGTAATTTTCCAGATAAATTCAAGCGAATTATTGTGCAGCCGGTGTTTCAGTTGTCGGCTTTGGTTTTAGTTCGCCTGGTTTGATTGCTTTAACAACAGCGACTAAAGCTTCTTGCGCTTCTTTCAAAGCATCTTTGGCAGCTTTGACACTATCACGAATTGATTGAACGGCCGCTTTAAATGAGTCTTGGTCAGTGACAGTAAGAGTGCCTAAAGCGGTTTTAATTTCTCCTACTTTAGTCTTGGCCGTATCAATTTTTGCGCGAGCAGCACCAAGCAATGTTTCTAGAGCGGCGGTGTCGTTGCCTTTCGCAGAGAGATCTGCGATTCGATCTGAAACTTTAGTGTAACGACCTTCAAGTTTTTTAACGAGCTCTTCTAATTTTCTAACGACCTTAGCGGCTTCTTTTTTAGCAATTTCTTGCTTGCGAAGAACAACGCGCGAAACTTGTTCGGCTTTTCTTGTCTTAGCTTCTTCTTTCTTTTCTGATACTCTTTGTTCAAATTCTGCTCTTTTGGCTTTCGCTTCCGCTTTACGAGCTTCGACTTTTGCTTCGGCGGCCGTTCTGCGATCAGCGCTGGTAGCACCATCCTCTTCAGCTCGAACAATTGAAACTGGTGCGGCTAAAAGCAAGCCGGCGATAACTAAAAATGATAAGTATTTTTTCATAATAATATTGATTAAATTAACTAATAAAACTAATAATAACAACTTCGACTTACTAATATAGACGAAGGAGAACATCCTTTCTTACAGTAGCATGCCGACGATAAGAAGGGCAACTATGTTTAAGATCTTAATCATCGGGTTAATTGCCGGACCAGCGGTGTCTTTATAAGGGTCGCCAACAGTGTCGCCGGTAACAGCGGCTTTGTGAGCATCACTACCTTTGCCGCCAAAATTGCCAAGCTCGATGTATTTTTTAGCGTTGTCCCAAGCGCCACCGCCGCTTGTCATTGAAATTGCAACGAAAATTCCGGTGATAACCGAACCGATAAGCAGGCCACCAAGCGCTTCAACGCCCAAAGTAAAACCAACCAAAATTGGCATGACAACCGGAATTGCGGCCGGCACAATCATTTCCTTGATTGCGCCAACAGTGACGATATCAACGGCAGCGCGGTAATCAGGTTTTTCAGTGCCGTTCATAATGCCCGGGCGCGCTTTAAATTGACGGCGAACCTCAAAGACAACCGATTGTGCTGCGCGACCAACCGCTTCCATTGCTTTGGCGCCGAAAAGATAAGGCAAGAGGCCGCCGATAAATAAGCCGGCCAGCACTTTCGGATCATTAATTAGGAATTGGACAGTATCTGGCAAACTGTGCGTAAAATCAGCAAAAAGGACAAGCGTGGCAAGCGCGGCCGAACCGATGGCATAGCCTTTTGTTACAGCTTTAGTTGTATTGCCAACAGCGTCCAAGGGATCAGTAATGTCACGGACATCTTTTGATAGCCCGGCCATTTCAGCGATACCGCCAGCGTTGTCCGTGATCGGCCCATAAGCATCGATCGTGACGATGATGCCAGCTAAAGAAAGCATGCTCATCGCGGCAACAGCAACGCCGTAAAGACCGGCTAATTTAAAGGAAAGCAAAATCGCGGCAACAATAACAATAACTGGCAGCGCGGTTGATTTCATTGAAACAGCAAGACCGGCAATTATATTTGTGCCATGACCGGATTCACTGGCTCTAGCAATAGTCTGAACCGGTTTGAATTTTGTTGAAGTGTAATACTCCGTGATAACCATAATTAAGCCAGTGACAACAAGACCAATCAAAGCGGAAAGATAAAGATTTAAAAAGTTTTCACTGGGCAGTAAATATTTTGTGACCGGATAAAAAGCGATGGCGGAAATTACGCCGGCCGAAATGAGTCCTTTGTAAAGCGCTCCCATAATTTTCTGACTTTTACCAATGCGAACAAAAAT
>Ga0209542_10021509_pt1 | contig 10102 bp, 9 predicted proteins | sample RifCSPhighO2_01_FD_184028 | JGI IMG/M metagenome (GOLD analysis project Ga0209542, IMG submission 184028) | Soil microbial communities from Rifle, Colorado - Rifle CSP2_plank highO2_0.1 (SPAdes) (version 2) | ecosystem: Environmental > Terrestrial > Deep subsurface > Rock core/Sediment ...
TTCGCCGGTCGGCATAATTCAGCCGTTCAAAACCGGAAAGACCGGATAAAGTTTTCAGAATCGTCTGGGCCGCGCGGGTTTTTGCCGCTGACAATTTCAAATCCTTCAAAAACAAAATTTCACCGTCGCGAAATTTCGCCGACAAAATCGTCCAAAGGGCTTTAGTCTTCATTTTTTTATTGATCTTTTGCGTATAGATGCGCTCGGTCCGCGGCCCGTGAGTGACGCCGCCCTTGCGCCAAATCGGCGAACGGATGGAACCGTGTCGCGCCCGGCCAGTGCCTTTTTGCCGCCAAGGTTTCTTGCCGCCGCCCGAAACCTCGCCGCGATTTTTCGTGTGGGCGCGGCCTGAACGGGCATTGGCGGCCATCCCGACTGTTACTTGGTGCACCAGATCGGGATTCCAGGGCGCGTTAAAAACCGCTTTTGGCAAATCAATCATGCCTTCCATTTTACCCTCCTGATTATAAATTTTAGCTTCCATAGAGATAGCTTCATTAGCTTGTGGCTTTATTGGCTTGTAATCTTTTAAGCTCAAGTTTGGTGCCGCGGCGACCGGGCACGGCGCCGCTAATGAGAATCTGGTTTGCCTCTTTATCCAGCGCCACGACTTTGAGATTGCGCACGGTTACTCGCTGGCCGCCCATTCGTCCGGCCATCCGGATCCCTTTCGCCACTCGCCCGCCGGCCCGGCCGCCACCGCCGCCGATCGCCCCCGGTTCGCGCTCGGAATGTTTCTGGCCGTGACTGCGCGGCCCGCCATGAAAACCGTGCCGCTTCACCACGCCCTGAAAACCCTTGCCTTTTGCCAAACCACTGACGGCCACCAGATCGCCGACGGCTAAATCAGCCGGATCGGCCACCACCACTGTTACCGGCCGGACTGTTCCCCGGTCGTCAAAAATCTGCGTCATTGACTCTTTTTTACCGAAAATTTTCATATTGTTTTTAGTTTTTCGCTTTAAGTTTTATCACATCATCTTGACATCAATGTTAACACCAGACGGCAGATTGATATTGGTTAACTGTTCAATGATTTTCGCCGACGGATTAGCGATGTCAATCAACCGCTTATGAATCCGCATTTCAAATTGTTCACGGGCATTCTTGTGAATGAAGGCCCCGCGATTGACCGTGTACTTTTTAATTTCCGTCGGCAAGGGAATCGGCCCCTCCACCCGGCCGTCATAACGGCGGGCGGTGTCTACGATTTGTTTGACCGAGGCGTCCAGAATTTTATGTTCGTAAGCCGAAACGCGAATACGAATTTTCTGGATCGTTTCCACGTCCGTCTTCTTGGGCGCCGGCCGTTTTTTGGCCTTGACTGGTGGGGACGCGGTAACCATAAAGTTTAGGCGATGATTTTGGTCACGACGCCGGCGCCGACGGTCTTGCCGCCTTCGCGGATGGCAAAACGTTGCTGATTTTCCAGCGCGACCGGCGCCATCAATTTAACCTTGAAAGTAATCGTGTCGCCCGGCATCACCATTTTGACGCTTTCCGGCAGGGTTACTTCCCCCGTCACATCCGTTGTGCGAATGTAGAACTGCGGCTTATAACCGGTGAAAAACGGTGTGTGCCGGCCGCCTTCTTCTTTTTTCAAGATATAGACTTCCGACTCAAACTCGATGTGCGGCGTGACGCTGCCGATTTTGGCCAGGACCTGGCCGCGCGTCACTTCCTCTTTTTTTGTGCCGCGCAAAAGAATGCCGGCGTTATCGCCCGCGATGCCTTCGTCTAATTGTTTATTGAACATTTCAATGCCGGTGATGGTGGTCTTGACGGTGGGATGAATGCCAACGATTTCCACTTCCTCGCCGATTTTCACTTTTCCCCGCTCAATCCGACCGGTCACCACGGTACCGCGGCCTTCAATGGAAAAGATGTCTTCCACCGGCATCAGAAACGGTTTGTCCACCTCGCGCACCGGCGTCGGGATGTAGGTGTCCAGCGCGTTGGTCAACTCCAAAATTTTCTTCGCCCACTCGTCATTAACATCCTTGGCGTCCAGCGCTTTCAGCGCCGAACCGCGAATCACCGGCGCGTTCGCGCCGTCATATTCGTATTTAGACAAAAGTTCGCGCACTTCTGTCTCCACCAAATCAATCAATTCGGCATCGTCCACGGCGTCAACTTTATTGAGAAAGACGACAATCTTTGGCACGCCAACCTGCCGCGCCAGGAGAATATGTTCGCGCGTTTGCGGCATCACGCCGTCGGTGGCGGCGACGACAATCACCGCGCCATCCATCTGGGCGGCGCCGGTGATCATATTTTTAATGTAATCGGCATGGCCCGGCGCGTCAATATGGGCGTAATGGCGGGCGTCCGTGGAGTACTCGTTATGCGACAGGGCGATGGTAATGCCGCGCTCCCGTTCTTCGGGCGCGTTGTCAATATCCTCAACTTTCTTCAACTTTACCGGCTGGCCGGCCAGATTCAGCACATGCAAAATGGCCGCGGTCAGAGTGGTCTTGCCGTGGTCAACATGACCGATGGTGCCGACATTAATGTGGGGCTTGGAACGATCAAATTTTTCTGCCATAGATTTTGTTTAAACTAATAATAAAAAAACCAGCGTTGGGGTTATATTATATCTTGCGAAAAAAATAGTCAACAGATTGACTTTTTATTGGACGGATGTTAGTTTGAAAACGGTTTGATCTTTGACAACTCGGTGTTGTCAGACCTTGCGAAAGCGGGACGAGTAGATTCATTTTTGGCCTGTCCCGCGAAGGCGGGACCAAAGGGAGACAGTAATGAATAAGATTTGGTTGGATGGCAAAGCGAAACTCAATGTGGTAAGGGTGGCAGCTGAAAAGCTTGATTTGTTTCCGCAACTGATCGGGAACGCGGTGATTGTTTCCGACCGCGCGGTGCGCGAACACCTTCTGACTTCGGCGCCGACAGTTTGCTTGATTCATGATTTTTACGATCAAGGCAAAAAAACCGCGAGATTGGTTGGCGATTCCAAATTTTTGTCGGAACAAGACCGGCAAACGATTGACGATCGCGGGTTGGTTAAATCTGGAACGGAGGTGAGTTCGGGCGCAGTGCTGGCCGCCGCGGTCGGTTTCGTTCCTGACACGAAGAAGACGCCAGACGAAAAAATATTATCGGCTATCTTCGACTTCGGGCGGATAACCACGGAAAGAGATTGCTCGGTTCGTTACAACCTCGGCGATCCTGGGATGGTTACTCAAGTCAGACTTTTGACCGACCGCGAGGATCATCTGCCGGCGAATGTAGCTTGGCGGGTAGAAGTGGAACTTGTTGTGCGGCGAGAGTTGAGAGTCGGGGATATTTTGTCTTTGGATAACAGGACCGAAGTTACCATTGCGGCGATTAGGCCGGCGGCGGAGATGGCTTATCTTTTTCGCCGGTCGCCGGTGGATTGTCTGGCGGGGCCGGATTTGATGTTCACCTTGCGGGGATACGGTTTCCTTCGTCATCGGCTCGAGAAAAGATGGAGCAATTGGGTTAAGACGACCGGTGAAGTTATCCGAGTGGCTAAAAAAACTCGACAGGTTGAGGATAAACTGGAGTGCCACTTTACCGGAAGGTATTCGCTGCTTAACCAACAACCGTTTGGTTCCTGGCCTAATCCGGCCCAGCCGGTGCCGTGGCCAATGATTGAGGCCTTGCTTAAAGCCGGTTATCCGGAAAATGTCCGCGAATTGTTGACGATCAAGGCCGATGCCGTTGACGATCGGGTTGAGGTCTATGAGGCCTTAGTTAAAGGTCAGCCAGTGCCGCTGGGCGTTCCCTGGTCAATCAAACGACTGGGACACATTTTCCGGGCCCTAGGTTTTGAATTGCAAATCGCGGGCGATTCTTCAAGTTTGAGTGTTATGCCGATGAGCGATAACGATCGGCGGACTCGGTCTCGCGGGCAAGTCAAAAAGTCGGAGATGATCAACTATCGCACCTACCGAATGGAACCGGACGGCTTGTTTTGCGAACGGATCTTTGGTCCCAAACGCGATTGGGAATGTCGTTGCGGTAAGTATTGCGGTTCCAAGTTTAAGGGAATGATTTGCGATAAGTGTGGCGTATTGGTAACCACAAGCCGTGTCCGTCGGAACTGGTTTGGTCATATTGAATTAGCCAAGTCGGTCGTCCATCCATGGTTTCTGCCCAAGATTGCTGAATTACTTGGGCTGGAATTTACCGCTCTAGGCGAACTTGTCTTTAGTTCTGATGAGAATCAAAACGGGGTGGATGAGGTGGTAATGCGCTTAAGAGCGCTTGAGGTGAACACAAATGGTTTGATTATAAACACTTTGTTGGTTCTGCCACCCGATCTCCGACCGCTGATTCAGTTGGAAAACGGGCAGTTCGCCACCTCGGATATCAACGATCTCTATCGGCGCGTGATCAATCGCTGTCAAAGGTTGAGTAAATTGGTAGAACTTAAAGCGTCGTCGGTGATTATCGCCTACGAAACCCAGATGTTGCAAGCGGCGGTTTCGAGAGTGATTGATAATCTGGCGCGGGCACAACCGATTTTGGGGAATGATGATCGTCCTTTGTTTAGTTTGAAAGAAGAACTGGTGTGCGCGGTAAAAAATGTTCGCAACAAACGGTCGGACTTCAGCGCCAAGGCGGTGGTCATACCGGATGCAACGATAATGAGAGGCGTCATCGGTTTGCCATTAGTGATGGCGATTCAACTTTTTCAGCCGCGGTTGGTTCGCGCGCTGAAAGAAGCGCAACTGGCCGATACGATCAAGGGGGCCAACCGCTTGCTGGAAAAATTTCCCGATCAAGTTCGCGATCTAATTGAACGGATTGCGGGAGCGGAAAAAGTTCTGGTTGTTACTCTAGATTACCAGCCGATCGGTCTGCTGGCGACGATTAGAGACGGTGAAGTTTTGCGGTTGAATCCCGAGGATGCGCGGACGCTCGGTCTCCCTTTTGACAACAGTCAATTGAGAATCTATGCGCCACTGCGGCAAGCAGCCAAGGACGAATTGACTAACCCGCAGCCGCTGGCCGATGTCTCAAGTAATCTTGATCTTGACCATCTGCTCGCGGCCGCGGTGAACGGCGACATCATCGAGTTAACCCCGGTAGATCGCATTCTGCTGGGGATTGGCTAGAAAATTCTAGCCGAGCTCTCCGATCCGATTCGGAGAGCTTTTTTGTTCCTTTTATTCCCCGCGACTGCGGTTCTCAATCGCCCGCGCGGCGTCTGCGGCTTGGTCAAGAATGGAGCGAGTTGGGATTTGTGGACTGGAATTACTTGGCGATATCAGATCGCCTTGATTCGACACCGCTGGCAGGGCGTACATTTTAGATAAAATTTTAACGGACAAAAAAGCGATCACCATTACCGCGATCAGCAAGCCCAATAACCCAATGAATCCACGTTGAGCAGATATTTTACGAATCATACTATTTCCGCGTCTCAATGATTTTTTCGGCGACGTTATTGGGGATGATTTCGTATTTATCAAACTCCATCGTGAACGAGGCGCGGCCTTCGGTCATTGAGCGCAAGACGGTCATATAACCGAACATTTCCGCCAGCGGCACGCGCGCCCGGACCACCTTGGCCAACCCGCGGTCCTCTAGACTGGCGATCTGGCCGCGTTTGCCGGACAAATTACCGGTCACATCGCCCATAAATTTTTCCGGCACGATGATTTCCACTTTCATCACCGGTTCCAGCAGTACCGGTTTGGCGCGGCGCGCCGCCTCTTGCAAAGCCATGGAGCCGGCGATCTTAAACGCCATTTCCGACGAATCCACTTCGTGATAAGACCCGTCGTACAGTTCGCAGGAAATGTCCACTAACTGAAAGCCGGCCACGACGCCGCGCTCCATCCCCTCGCGGACGCCCTTCTCCGCCGCCGGAATGTATTCCTGGGGAATCACGCCGCCCTTGATCGCGTTGATAAATTCAAAATGGGCCTCGCGCGTGGTGTTCTTGGCGATTTTCTTGCCCGCCACCGGCGGCGCCAGCGGTTTGATTCGGATCCGGACATGACCGTATTGGCCACGGCCGCCGGATTGTTTAATGTATTTACCTTCGGCCTCGGCCGGCATAGTGATGGTTTCTTTATAGGCCACCTGCGGCCGACCAACATCGGCGCCGACGCCGAATTCGCGCTTCAGCCGATCCACAATAATTTCCAAATGCAGTTCGCCCATGCCGGCGATAATCGTCTCGCCTGTTTCCTGATCGGCCTTCACGCGAAAAGTCGGGTCTTCAATGGACAGTTTTTTCAGCGCCAGTCCCATTTTTTCCTGATCAGCTTTGGTTTTCGGCTCAATCCGAAGCGAAATGACCGGCTCCGGCGCCTCAATCCCTTCCAGCAAAACGGGATAATCAAGATCGGTCAGGGTGTCGCCGGTTTGCGTATCTTTCAAACCGACAGTGGCGGCGATATTGCCCGCCGAAATTTCTTTGATTTCGTGGCGGTTGTTGGCGTGCATTTGGACGATCCGGCTGATCCGTTCCTGTTCGCCGGTGCGCGGATTCAAAACATAAGAACCGGCCGCCAGGCGGCCGGAATAAACACGGAAATAAGTCAGTGAGCCGACGAACGGATCGGTGGCGGTTTTGAACGCCAGCGCGGTGAACGGCGCGTCGGCGCGCGATTCAATTTTAATCGCCTCAGCGGTTTTTTGATTGACCGCTTCGCACGGCGGCACATCCAGCGGCGACGGCAGATAATAAGCGACGGCGTCCAAGACTAATTGGACGCCTTTGTTTTTCAGCGCCGAACCGCAGAGCACCGGAAAAAGTTTGTTTTGAATCGTGCCGCGACGAATCAGCGCGCGCAGGCGGTCCAGACTGATTTCTTTGCCTTCCAAATAATCAGTCAGCCCGGCGTCGTCAACCTCCACAATTTTTTCCACCGCCGCGGCCCGCTCGCTTTCGGCTTCGGCGCGGAGCGCCTCGGGAATTGGCTGCCGGTTGATTTTCTCCCCCTTCTCGCCCTCAAAAGTTAAATATTCGCGCGTCAGCAAATCGACCACGCCGCGCAGATTATTTTCGTGGCCGTCCGGAATCTGCAACTTTACCGCGCGCGGCGAGAGTCGTTCAATAATTGATTGATACGAACGGTCAAACGAGGCGCCCAACCGATCCAGTTTATTAACGAAACAAATTCGCGGCACCTTGTATTCGTCGGCGTAACGCCAGTTAGTTTCCGATTGCGGTTCCACGCCGGCCACGCCGTCAAATACCACCACCGCGCCGTCCAACACTCGCAGGGAACGTTTGACTTCGATCGTAAAATCAATATGGCCGGGCGTATCAATGATATTCAGCCGGACTTTTTCCGCTTCTTTATCTTGGGCATCCGTCGGCGACCAGTAGGCGGTTGTAGCGGCGGCAGTGATGGTGATGCCGCGTTCCCGTTCCTGTTCCATCCAGTCCATCACCGTATCGCCCTCGTGGACCTCGCCGATCTTGTGGCTCAAGCCGGTATAAAAAAGCACCCGTTCGGAGGTAGTAGTCTTGCCGGCGTCAATGTGGGCAATGATACCGATATTTCTAATCTTGGCGAGCGGATAATCGGGCGGCATAAAAAATTATTTGCTACCGCTTGCGGCCGGCAACGCCGGCCGCGGATTGGCGGCGCGCGCGAAATGGGCAAAGGCGCGATTGGCTTCCGCCATTTTGTGAATCGTTTCTTTCTTTTTCACCGCCTCGCCTTCGTTCTTACTGGCGGCGATTAATTCTTCGGCTAAGCGGCGGTCAAATGACCGGCCGGTTTTGGCCCGAGCGGCCGTGAGAATCCAGCGCATGGCTAGGGTCAGACGGCGCCGCGGATCCACCTCGTGCGGAATTTGATAATTGGCGCCGCCGACGCGGCGCGATTTAAGTTCGGTATGCGGTCCGACATTTTTCAGCGCGATCTCAAATACTTCCAACGGGTCGCTCTTGGTTGATTTTTTAATTTCCGCCAAAGCGCCGTAGACCAAACCGCGCGCCAGTGATTTTTTCCCTTGTTTCATCACGCGATTAATTAAATTGGCCACCTTTAACGAACCATAGACCAGATCTGGTTGGAGGGAACGATTGACTTTAATTTTTCGTCTCATTGTCGGGTGATTTTTTACCGGGCTTATTTTTCTTTCGGCCGCTTGACGCCGTACGAACTGCGGCTCTGACGGCGATTCTCCACGCCGCCGGCGTCAAATTTGCCGCGAATGATGTGGTAGCGGACGCCCGGCAAATCTTTAACGCGGCCGCCGCGAATCAACACCATGGAATGTTCTTGCAAATTATGGCCGATGCCGGGGATGTAGGCCGTCACTTCCATCCCGTTGGATAACCGGACGCGGGCGATTTTCCGGATTGCCGAGTTCGGTTTTTTCGGCGTCGTGGTCTTCACTTGCACGCAAACGCCGCGCTTGAACGGCGACGGATAAAAAATCGGCCGGTTTTTGAGCGTGCTGAAACCGCGCGCCAAAGCCACCGACCGCGATTTTCGGCGCGCCGATTGGCGGGGACGTTTCAATAATTGGTTGATCGTGGCCATGAACTAATGATGAGTAAGTTCCACTCTAATATGTCGCCGGTAAAAATGCAAGAAATTAAAAAGTCAAACCGGTGAAGAGTTGGAATAAAATCAGCACGAGAGGGAAAATCAGACGCCAGAGAAAAAACAACACCAGTAGAATCAGGATCAGCTGATAGCGATTGACGAATTCTTCCACCGCGCGGTAGCGGTATGGCAGACAGGCAAAAAGAATTTTGGCGCCGTCCAGCGGCGGCAGGGGCAATAAATTGAATACCGCCAAAATCAAATTGATCAGCACGACAAACATCGCGAGTTCCAAAAAAGCCGGCGGCAGAGACAGGCCGAGCCGGATTAAAACCGCGAAGAAGCCGGCGAGCAGAAGATTGGCCGCCGGCCCGGCGACGCCGACTAACGCCGGCCCCCAGCGGCCGGCTTTCAAATTATAGGGATTGTACGGCACTGGTTTGGCCCAGCCGAAAATAAAACCGCCGGCCGAGTAAGTGAGCAAGGGCACCAACACCGAGCCAATCGGGTCCAGATGTTTGAGCGGATTAAGCGTCAGCCGGCCGGCCAGTTTGGCCGTCGGATCGCCCAAAAAATAAGCGACAAAACCGTGCGACACTTCATGGAACACGACGGATAAGAGAAGGATTATGATTGGAAAAATTACTTCTATTGTCATTGGTGTAAATTCTATGATAACATGGCTTCAATGAAAACTTGTTTTGTGTGCCATAAAGGGAGCGTGGTCGGCGGCGGTTATTCCAATCGCATCCGCGCCACCAAATTCAATCCCACCGGCAAAATCCGGCGCCAGCCCAATCTTCAGTGGGCGAGCTTGCCAGGTCGCCCGTCCGCCGTCGGACCGGGCCGAGTGAAAATTTGCACCCGCTGTCTCAAGTCGGGGAAATATCTCACGGCTGGTTTCAAAGTGAAATAAAATAAATCCCGTTAGAAAATATATTTTCTAACGGGATAGACAAAACTCTAAATCATCACCGACCAGGAATAACTTCTAGCAATTCTTCTGGTTCGTCAACGCAGACTTCCGCGCCGGCGGCCTTGAGCACCGGAATCATAAAATCGCAACCGCCGGTAAAACCAATCGGCCTGACACCGGCGCCGCGGCCGGCGCGCATATCCGACTTGAAGTCGCCGACAAAACAAGTTTCGGCCGCGCGCGCGCCAAATTGCCGACAACAGGCCGACAACGCTTCAGTTTTATTTTCGACACCGGCATAAACAGCATTGAACAGGCCGCACCATCCACTCCCATCAAGCCGACAATTGATGTAAGCCGATGAAGCTCCACTGACAATCGCCGTCGCCAAACCGCGCCGTCGCAACCGCTCGATCACCGACGCCATCCCCAAGTAGGCGTCGTCCAACGGCGCGTAGAGCGACAATATTTCCAAGAACTGTTTGTCCAATTCTGTCTGCGACCAATTGATTCCGTAAGCACGAAAAAAATCGGCGGATGGCAGGGAAATCCTTCTCAGGAAAGTTGAGAAATCAGGCAGGTCGGTTAACGGAACACCGCCTTCTTCCAACAGCTCTCTGGTCGCCAGAAAGATTGAATCAATACTGTCCCAAATCACACCATCAAAATCAAACAACGCCAG
>Ga0209542_10021510_pt1 | contig 10102 bp, 7 predicted proteins | sample RifCSPhighO2_01_FD_184028 | JGI IMG/M metagenome (GOLD analysis project Ga0209542, IMG submission 184028) | Soil microbial communities from Rifle, Colorado - Rifle CSP2_plank highO2_0.1 (SPAdes) (version 2) | ecosystem: Environmental > Terrestrial > Deep subsurface > Rock core/Sediment ...
ATATTGGAAACTAGCCAGTTGTAATTTTGTCGGTTTCTATCAATTGGTAAAATAATAAATCGGCTATCTAGGTACACATTTTTTGGCAGAAATTTCGGACGGCGGTTCAATTCCGCCCATCTCCACCATATTGACAGATGCCACACTTTCGTGGTACAATTAAATTACGATTTTGTTCACAGCAATTTTTCAAAAAGGAGCAGAGTATGGCAACCGATTACGAGGTCATGGATAAACTGGAGATCTTGTCGGTCTGCTATAGTCGTGGACTACTCTTTTCAGAGTCAGTCCATAACACCACTTCTCTCAAGAGGATGTTGCGGGCCGATGACGCTTTGATGCGGAGACTTCCTCACTGCTTCCGGGGAAACTCTGTTTTGGTGCGTAGCTGTCCTTTATGCGAGGGTGACATGTGGAAGACGACGAGACAGACAAGACAATGGATAGAGTGCGAGTCCTGTCATGCGGTCGCTGACCCCATCGTGGGCATTGTGACTCAGCTGCACCGGGCTTAGCTGGTTTGTTCTCACGCTTCGCTGGACGCCCCGGCTCCACGGGGCGTCTTTTTTTACCCAATCTTTTCCATCTACTCAACCCCTCTTCTGTGATTCAAGGAACTACCGACAACAACCAAGAAACGTTAAGGGCTTCTCGCCACTCTTTGATAAGTATTAATCAACTCATAACTCTCAAAAATCCAATCCTCTATAACATTCCAACGGTTTTTAACCATCTCCACAGCATTTACTTCTATATATTTTGTGATATAATCTGGCTACTTCTTTTAAAAATCGGGGTGATAATGACCAAGGGAACAGTCAAAGACTTCTTCATGTATCTTGGGTTGACGCTTTCACTATATATAGGCCTGTCTGTATTAATCTTTCTGTGTTTTAACTACATTGATTTATATCTTACAAATAATTCAGACTATCGAGGTTATAGTTTAGGTAGTATCAGATGGGGAGTTTCGCTACTAACAGTGCTATTTCCACTATTTTTGTTTTTGTCTTATTTAATCAATAAAGACATTAAAAATGATGCTGTGAAACTTATGAAACTGGAGATAAGATCAAGAAAATGGTTCTTGTATTCTGTTATGTTTGTGACGAGTGCTTCTGTGGTTATGGATTTAGTCTATCTCCTCTATGGCTTCTTGGGCGGCGATCTTGCTAAAGAATTTATTTTTAAGTCTACGGCTGTTTTGGTAATTGCTGGCATAACATTTACTTATTACTTCTTAGAATTGAAAAGAAAAGTCACTGTTTCTGTGGCAGCTAAGGTACTTGGCCGCTTAACATCAGCGGGTATTGTTTCCGTTCTGGTTTTTGGCTTTTATATAGTTGGGTCACCGATAACTCAAAGACAACACAAACAAGATGAACAGAGAATTTTTGATCTATACACTATTAGGAATGCGGCTCTAGACTATTACCATACTAAAGGTACCCTAGAAAACGACATCAATCTCTTCGGGCTTAATCCCCAACCAAAAGATCCTGAGTCTAAAAATCCTTACGAGTTTAGGCTTCTTAATACAATGCCGGTTTCGTTTGAGCTTTGTGCCAATTTTAAAACCCAGAGAAAAATCGACGAAGCATCATATGCTTTTATTGTTTGGGACTACCATCCGGGTAGAAATTGTTTCACTGTTCAAGTTGAGCAAACTAAATAGCGATATTTAAATGCAACCGCCGCGTTCAACGCGGCGGTTTTTGTTTTACTCGGTCTTTATATTATCCGGTCCTTATTCAGTGGGGGTTTGTATGAAGCGCGAAATAGAAAACATGTTTTAAGACATAACTAAAAAGCCCTGAACATAGTCGAAGGGCTTTTTAGTTTCAAAACTGTAGTCTATCGGGTGACTGAGATTGCTTCCCCTAATTCTGAACTAGGTGCAGCTACGGTAATCCTGCCTCCGGCAGCCGCTTGCATTATAGTATAGCCGGTATCAGCAGCTGTACCATTTGAAGGATCCATGACCATGGTCGCTACATAGGTTGGGACTACGCAAGGATCAAGATTTACTAGTCCTGCTCCGGAGCCTACGTTGGTTGCCGTTGCTGGCAAAGTCACGGTAGTTCCTCCGCAATTAGTACTCCAAACTCCCCTGTTCTCAGCCATTCTCTGGCTGACAGAGTTCAAAATCGTGTTCACGTTTGACCAGCGCTGTGTATTGCGAGCTTGGGCAAATTGTCTGGCTGGGTTCAAGGCGACTATGACTACCGCCGCCAAAATAGCAATGATGCCGATAACGACGAGTACTTCAATAAGGGTAAAGCCTTTTTGTGATTTATTTATTTTCATTTAAAAATTTAACGGATTAAAGTTTAAATCGACCAATGTGTCCATTTTAACATCTAATCATTCTCCCAAATAACCACTTATCAACAAAGTATATGCCACGGCCAGCAAGTTATAAATTATTTTTCTTCAGTCCAAGAGATTTGATCATAACTTCCCTCCGTCAAAGGAAAACTCGGTGGCGGAGCATACAACAAATTCGCATCGTAAATAAGATTCCTGTTTAGGTATCCCGTGCCGTCAGTATAAGAAAAACCGTATCTTTGGTTAGAAGCGATCATGCCATAAGAAGTAAATGTGGTTTTGATATGATGCGGCGCGCATCTGTTTTGATTTCCTGATGGTGGCCGATAATAAAACCTGCCGACTCGCCAATTTTGGGCAAAGAGCGCGGCATCTATTCTTAAATCATCTTCGCTCACCCAGCCTACCGACATATTGCCCTGAGCCACCAAGCCTATCGCATCCTGTCCGTCATAATTAGTATACAAAAGATCTTTGTTTACTAATATATGGGCATATTTAGCGGAATTCTCTGGAAACACTCCGGCACCAACCACAACCCTGGCGGTATTTATCTGGCCGTCAACCCAGACATGGTCTTCGAAAAATATATTTCCATCCACTGGAAACGTGTAGTTGCCAAGAAGCTGCTCGGTCTCTATACTCCACGATCCCCAATCTTGCTGACCCAAGACTTCGATACAGCCGTTAGGCAGATCTACTATCTCGGTGATTTTGTACAAATCAAACGTGTCATTAGTTTTGAAAACTAAGTGATATCCTTCTTCTTCTGAAGGACCGAAATATCTCCCTGACGCTTGGGCAGCAGACTTGATGCTAGTAAGGTCGTCAGTTATTCCCGCAAAATCAATCACTGGAACAGGGAATTCCCTTCCGGCTTCAAAAACATCGGTACGAAGAGGTACGGGATTGGGAGGCAGCGGATCCGCTGGGGAAAGATGGGTGTGAACACCAAATTCGTCATTACCTGAATGATCAGGATCTTTATAATCCTCCAGGGCACTAGTGACAACATTGTGAGCCAGGCCATCAAACCTAATACCGCCATTGGAATGAATAGGCCCAAAGACCTCGGTCCCTTCGCCAAATCTGACATTATCATTCACGATCACGGCATAGTTAGCAAAAGATGGCTTTGCCATTTTGGCCTCGATTATTTTTTCTACACTTGGATCGATTTGAACCTTGCCAATAGATTTGATCGTCGCAACACTCGATCCAGGAGAAGGAGAAGTAATTTCTAGAGTAAACGTGCCGATCAAAACTCCGTTCCTGTCATAAAAATTATGCACATAAGGTCCTGGCTGGCCCGTACCGTCTTGGAAATCATTGGGCGCCTGGCCAAGATGCCATCGGTAATATTCAATGCCCGCCTCGGCAATCCTAAATGCAAGGGCGCGATCAGTCACACGATAACTTGCCTTAAGACCTGCATCAGCCCAGATAACGAGGCCGGATAACATTATTATCGCGATGGTTCCAAATATTAAAACCGTAAGAGACAGGAGGCCTTTTTGATTATTTAAATTAATTATCATCGATGTTTCGTGGTGAAGCCGTAACAGAAAAATCAAATGGTCCCGGCAATACATTTGGGTTCCGATCGACAGTTAAAGATGCCTTCATCGTCCTTATCGCAGAAACATCAATGGGAAAAGATAAAGGCACTTGGGTGCCGGTAAAACTTTCGTCATAATATTTAAAAATTGAGCTGAAATTAGTGACATAATGGACAAGCTCATAAACACTCTCCTGAGTCGGATCGTAAGTAAGCGGGCTCCCTGTCGGCTTGATAACGCCTTTTTTGAATATATCTCCGTCCATAAAATATCTTATCTTTTCGAAGAGCCCGTCATTGTCGATGTCGCTATAAAAAATGAGGGAGTTGGCCGCCGCCGAAGCGATAGGGTAACTGCCGGTACTGGAACGTCCCATTGACCTTACTTCGCTGACCATGGGAACTAAAGATAATTGGAGTTCTTGTTGGACGGAAAGGTTCTCGCCAAAAAAGAGTGAAAAACTCGATATATCGAGCGTCAAAAAACTTACCATCAAAACGATGCCGCTAAAAACCGCCAAGACTATTATTATTTCCACTAATGTGAATCCTTTGTTCATGGCGCGACTTGAGTCGTTATTTTTCTAGTCGTAAACCGTGCGCACGAAGCGCAGCTCAATTCAACTTCGACCAGCTTATAATCCTGCGGGTTGGGATCGCTGCCCCCTGTGCCATCGAACGGGTCGTCTATATTTTGAACGAATGTTTTAACCGTAAAAGGTATGCCTGATTGTTGAACTGTTTTTTCTCCGCCAACTATATCTTGGTAGTTCATCCCCTGAAGGATCTCGATTTCGTTGTCAGCCACGGAAAGGGCGGCCAAATTTGCCTGGGAAGAAATAATGACATCGAGAACATTTGAGTACGAAAAATAAATTCCAAGTGAAATGATGGAAAAAATCCCGACCGCAATTATTGTCTCGATCAGCGTGAACCCACACACCAAACGAGCACCATTAATTTGCGGCTTTGCCGCAAGTGCTCGTTCTGGTGTGTGGGTGAATCCTTTGCTCATCTGCCGATTGTTTGGGTTATTTTGTAAATTGGGGTGATAATTGCTAATGCCACAAATGCGACAATCAGCCCCATTATCAATAATAATATCGGTTCAAGAAAACTCGAAAGGGACCTTGTTGTTTCATCCAGTTCTGACTCGTAGAAATCAGACAAAAAGAGGATTGATTCATCGAGTTTGCCTGTATTCTCACCCACGGTAACCATCTGAGTAAATATCGGTGAAAACAAATCCGATCTTTCAAGAAGATGCTTTGACATCGGGTCACCTTTCTTGACGCCTTCAGAAATAATTCTGACTTCTTTCCTATAAATCGGGTTGACCAATGTGCTGGCCGTAATCTCCAAAGCCTCCACTATTTTTATCCCGGCCTTGAGCAATAAGCCCAGGGTCCTAGAAAAATTTATTATATTGACCGTTTTTATCATTTCCGAAATGGCCGGTATTTTTAACAAAAACACATTCCACTTAAATCTAAATTCTTGAATTTTAAGAAGTAAGAAAAATATTACTACCAAAATGACCAGAATCCCGAAAATATACAGGCCGTAGTCGAAAAGAAGATTGGAAATAGCAATAAAAATTTTAGTTGTAATGGGGAGTTCGACTTTAATACTGGTCAAGACTGGCAATATTTTAGGAAAGATAAAGAATGTCAAAATTCCGGTAATACCCAGTGTTGCTACTAGTATAAAGGCTGGATACACAAGAGCGCCTCGGACCTTTTTTTGAAGTTCATCTTTTTTCTTAAGTTCTTCAGCCAGATAGCCGAGATTCTCACTTAAAGTACCAGATGATTCGCCTACTCGGATTAAATTTATAAAAAAATCTCCGAAGACTGACTTGTATCTTTCCAGACCGACCGACAAAAAATGTCCGTTTTTAACGTCAGCAATAACATTGTCGAGTATTATTCCGAAGGCTTTGGATTTGGTCTGCTTCCTGATAAGCTCAAGGCCTTGCAAAAGCTGCATTCCGGAACGGGTCATCACTTCAAGATTCCGCGCAAAAAGCATCTTCTGCTTCGTGCTCAGCCTAAATAATAACGTATCTAAATTCATTTATTCGCGGATTACTCTGAGGATTTCTTCGATGGTCGTATAGCCGGCTAGGGCTTTTTTAAAGCCGTCTACCAATAAAGTCGACATACCGTTCTTGATGGCAATCTTTTTGATTTCCCCCGCATCAGCCCTTCTTAAAATAGCCTCCCTGATAAAATCGTTAACTTCTATCACTTCGTAAATTCCCATTCTTTCAAAATATCCGCTGTTGCCGCATTTTGGACAGCCCTTGCCGTAGAAAAAATCGTGATGGTCGTCTAATATCTCTTTTGGCACATGCTCCGCCAAAGACGCAAATTCGGCGTCGGTTATTTTTTTGGGCGCCTTGCATTGCTCGCAGATCATTCTCAAAAGACGCTGGCCTACGGCGATATTGACCGTGGACGCAACCAAAAATGGCTCGATACCCATATCAAAAAGTCTGGGCAGAGTCGTGGATGCATCATTGGTGTGAAGAGTTGAAAGCAGCTTGTGTCCGGTCAGGGCAGCGTTCACGGCAATAGAGGCCGTCTCCTCATCGCGGATCTCGCCGACCATTATCACATTCGGGTCTTGTCTCAATATAGATCTCAAGCCGGTAGCAAATGTAAGTCCCGTTCGAGGGTTTACCTGTATTTGGTCGACGCCATCAAGCGCATATTCAATCGGGTCTTCAATAGTGATCACTGATATTTCTCTGGTATTTACTTCTTTTAAAATCGTATAGAGAGTCGTGGTTTTACCGGAACCAGTCGGTCCGGTAGCAAGGATCATCCCATATGGCTTAGCCATTGCGTGCCTTATTTTTATCTTGTCCGTTTCAGTCAGAGCCAAATTATCAAGACTGGCAATCTGGGTCTGCTCAGCCAATAATCTCAAGACTGCATTCTCTCCATAATATGTAGGGATAATCGAAACCCTGATATCAAAGCGCTTGGACGGTTCCTTTATTTCAAACCTGAACAGGCCGTCCTGGGCTGCCTGGTGTTCATCAGTCCTCATTCCGGACAAGACTTTAATCCTCGTGATTATTCCGGAGTGCAAATCTTTCGGGAAAGAGAATGTGTCATGAAGAAGGCCATCTATCCTTAGACGGGCAAGCAGCTTGTCCTCTAGCGGTTCAAGGTGTATGTCAGAACTTCGGGCTAAATAAGCATACCCTATCAAGTCATCCACCAAGCCAATTATTGAAACTTCTGATGCTGGCTGGGTAATAGTCTGTTCTATTCTTTCTTTTATATGCTGGGGGGCTTCGAAGTTTAATTCTGTCCTTATCGTCGGCGCATGAACTGTGCTTTTAATTGGCACTTCCTGAACAGTTTGGTCTTTGGGTTTTGCGATTTCAGGGCTTTTGATGACATCGACAATCCTGCCTACTATCTCGTCGGCATTGGCAAAAGCTTTGACTATATATTCATTTGCCCCGAGTTCAAGGCTCTTATCCATACTCTGGGGATCATCTAAGTTGAAGAGGGTTATAACCGGGACATCTTTTGCGTCGTATTTGGATCTTATCTTTTTTAAAACATCGAAGCCGTCTATGTCTCCCGATAAAGGCAGGTCCAAAATAACCAGCGAAAACTTGGTTTCATCCATTTTGTGAAGAGCTTCTTTGCCATCAGGAACGACGACACTTTCAAAACCACGCCGAGAAATCTTCTCTTTAAGAAGCTCGGACATGAATACATTGTCTTCTACAATCAGAATTTCTGTTTTTGAATCGCTCATTGTTTAAATATTATCATATTTCAGGTGTACTTTCAGGCGTCGGCTCGGGTGTTGTCGTAGGCTCCGAAGGAGCTGGAGATCCCGAGGCTTCAGCCGAGGGAGTACTTTCAGGAGTAACTTCTGGAGTCGGCTGTATTATTCCATTATTTTCAAGTAATGCTTTAAACTGGTCTTTTGTTATACAAACATCATCCATGCAGAATTGGTCCGTGGCAATTAGCTTGGCCACCCTAATTAATCCGTTCTCGAATATGATATTGAATAATGAAGAGAACTGATTAACTATTATCTTAAACAACGTATTAACATATGTAGCCTGGGAAGAAGCACTGGCTAGGTTATCTTGATTGGCTGTCTGCGTCAGCAACGTATTAATATCCGGAGACCAATAAGATAAGTTAAGGAACACGAGAATCTTGTCTGTTTGAATGTTTTGGTCATTGTTTAGAAATTCGGATTTAGAAATTAGAAATTCTTCCATGGCTATACCTACACTCTGGCCTGGCTCTGTCTGTCTCATGGCATGGCCTGGCTTTGTCTTGGAGACGGTTAATCTGTCTCCCGTCTTTATGTCTCCGTTCTCTAGGCTTATCTTGACCGGGACTCTACCAGACAGAGCCACGGCTCTGTTATTCTGAGGGTCATATTCCCAGTCTTTAAGACGCAGACCAGGCTTTGTTGAGATAATACCCAGCATGGGATATGAAGAAGAAGCTATGCTCTTCTCTATGTACAGCTTCTTATCCATGAGAGATACTATATCCCCTGCATTGATGCTTTCATCCTCGATCAGATACTCTTCGGCGAGGTCGGCGCCGCCGGTAGTACCCCATTCGTAAGTATTAATTTGAACTGTCTGGGTGGTTCCGTTACTAGTATAAAAATATGACCCCTGATATTCGGTAATAGTTGGGACTGGGACACATGTTTGATTAGCAGCTGAACCGCAATTTGTCCAGCCGGCTGTATCACCCGCGGTGCTGTAGCCATCGGGCACACCGTGAACAACAAGCGCGCCTCCCGCAGTGTCATTATATCCAGTGAATGCGACTCGCATCGTTCCAGGTGGAATATAGGGCGATAAATCGGTAAGTATGGGGATGGTTCCCGTGAGTGAGGTAGTAATATTTTCAACCCTATTCACGACCTTGCTGCCTTGCGCAAGCATCGTTCTAAAGTTACTATCGCTCTTATTGTAAACATATCCGATTTTCGCCTTCTGGTCATAGCCGGTAGGCATGGTGACGGAAGTGTCGTTGCGGGTAACATAAACCTTAAACCACAAATCAGTTGCTGCAGATGACCAGGTGGTACCGTTGTATAGATAAGTTGATCCGTTGCCATAACCTCCGGAGCCGTTATAGCGGATAATAACATCAACCGTGCCTGACGGGGCATAATCGCCTACAAATGCAAATGCGTAAGTTGTTCCGGAAACGAGTGTGTAAGGACTCCTAAATACAAAACGTAATCCACCCTCATTGCCTGCGCCAGATGGTAAATGTGCTGGTTTGATCTTGTCGCTTGTTGCAAGGGCGGAACCAGTTGGAGCCCCGCCAGATGTAGCATATAACTCAAGCCAAACTCGACCATATGGAGAGCCTTGTCGAACGATCATAGTATCTATAAATTCCAGTGGCCCCGACTCGCTGGTAGAGAATGTCTGTCCAACCTTAACATTAGTAGTTGCGCCCTCGAGTAATTCATATTCGCTATCTTTTGTCGTCTGGCTCTCATCCAAGAAATAATCCTTAGCTCTGTGGAGAAGCAGATTCTTCGTCCCATCACTACTCTTTCTGATGGCATATATCTCATACCACGTAGAAGCAGCTTCTGACCCTGTATCTAAGCCTCCGGCTTGGGAAGAAGAGGCTATGTCTGCAACCAAGTCATCCCAGTTTGTGACTCTGTTGCCTGTATCCATGACTATCTCATCAGCATGATCAAGATAGACTTGATGAGAAGCTAATTGGGGATGGACATGAGTCCTTACTACCAAGCCTTTGAAATTCTCTGATGTGCCTTCAACCTTGGTACTCCAGCTAAGCGTCCCACTGCCATCTGTGGTTAACACCTGGCCGCTTGATCCATCGGCAGAAGGAAGCGTATACTTCACACTCCTTAAGATGAGGTTGCCTGAGATAGAAGCAGTGCCAGAGAAGGAAGCCGTAGCTTTGACTTCCAGGTCTCCACTTACTAACACGTCACTAGATGTAGATATGTAATTAGCATGGGAAGTCGTACTAGTTCCGAATCTTGAATACGCCGCAGACGTATAGCCTCCAACCTGGATCGTGTTGCCGGTAAGGAGGTAAGAGGCTGATGCGGTGCCTTGGACTTCAAAGACAGTTGAAGGAGCAGCTCCTACCCCAATGAAGAATCCGCCTCTATTGATGGTCAGGTCAGAATCAAGAAGCATGGTGTTAACTATCT
>Ga0209542_10021512_pt1 | contig 10101 bp, 13 predicted proteins | sample RifCSPhighO2_01_FD_184028 | JGI IMG/M metagenome (GOLD analysis project Ga0209542, IMG submission 184028) | Soil microbial communities from Rifle, Colorado - Rifle CSP2_plank highO2_0.1 (SPAdes) (version 2) | ecosystem: Environmental > Terrestrial > Deep subsurface > Rock core/Sediment ...
TTAATAGGTTAAAAGTACCTATTTATATATGTTTTACAAAGAAGATTACGAGGAAAGAGATCACGGAATATCTGATGATGCCATGGAAGAGGTCCTTGACGATGAGGGGGAGGAGGATGAAGAAGAGGAGAAAGCTGAGGAAGAGATAGAGGAAAAAGATTTTTGATCAACCGGGCTTTGTTTGCTTTTTGGCTTCCGTGTTTTGCGTACCTTAAGAGCCGGTGATAATATTGTGAAATGCAGACTTTACTTAGATATCTAGGAACAGTCGCGGCAGTCGCGCTCACGATTAACCTTGTACCGGGTATTTCATATACGGGCGGATGGACCACGATCTTACTCGTCGCTCTCGTGTGGTCCGTCATCGTCATAGTAATCCGGCCTGTACTTCAAATCTTGACCCTGCCAATAACCGTCGTCACTTTCGGGCTTTTCGCACTTGTCTTAAATGCCTTGCTTTTCTACGCGATGGCATGGATCGTACCAGGGTTTGTCGTCAGCGGATTTTTGCCGGCCCTCTTTGGAGCGATCGTACTTTCAATCCTAGTGTGGCTAATCCAAAAAATCCTCTAAATTCCTTTGCGTTCCGGTGTAAGCGGGTGATAGGATGGCGAAATGCGGGAGAAAATCGAAAGCGCCTCTTTTTTTATAGGCCGAGGTGATGACCATGACCTTATTTCTTTTGGCTCTGGCCAGCCCGACATGGCGCCGCCCTTAAGCGCATATCACGTTCTCGATAACTATCGCGAATTCAAATACGGACTTATTCAGGGCGAACTGGCTCTGCGAGAAGCGCTTGCACGCGAATATCCTGAAGCCACTCCCGACCAATTTGTGATCACAAACGGAGCATCGGAGGCGATAGATTTATCACTCCGCTGTATAGCCGCAAACGGAGGAGCGGGCGGGAAAGTTCTTTTGCCGCGCCCCTATTATTACTCTTACCCTTTCAACGTGACTTTTGCCGGCCTCACGCCAATCTATTATGACCTAGACCAGAGCGGAAAAATTGATTTTGAATCTTTTGCCCGGCTCGTTCCGGAGTGCGCGGCAGTTCTAATTAATTCGCCGTCAAATCCGACGGGAACAGTACAGGAAATAGCGACACTACGGAAAATAGAAAAGCTCTGCGACGAGCTTGGAAAATATGTTATATCCGATGAAGTTTACAAGGATCTTGTATATGTTCGGGAGAATTATCTCTTGTCCGGCAAAAAAGTTCTCACCGTTAACTCCTTTTCAAAAACTTACGCGATGTGCGGTCTGCGTGTGGGGTATCTTTATTCAAAAAATAAGGAGATCGTGCAGGGTGTTATCGAAATGAAAACCCACACATCCATGAATACTAGTATCATGGGGCAGGCGATGGCGCTTGCCTCAATGAAGGAGCGTGATGCTTACGTGGCTCCGCATGTTGCAATATGGAGGGAGAGGCGCGACATGATCTACGAAGGAATGCGCGCTCTCGGGCTCGATCTATATAAGCCGGAGGGAGCTTTCTATGTCCTTCCGAAATTCAAAGAGCCAACGCGCGTCATGCACGATCTTTATTACAACTATAGAATGATCACATACGATGGCACCTGGTTCGGCGCGCCCGACAGATTACGATTCAGCTATGCTCTCGACGCGCAAAAAATCAAGGAAGGACTTAATCGTCTGGAAAAATTCTTAAATACTGAATATAGAAACTACTGACTATCAACTAACGACTTCTTCCATGCGTCAGCTTTGTTACTTGAATGGGAAGATACTACCGGTGAATCAAGCATGCGTCAGCGTTTATGACATAGGCCTTTTGCGCGGTCTGGGGATCTACGAGGCGCTAGTTACCTACAATCGCAAACCGTTCCGCCTCGAGGATCATCTGGCGCGCTTTCGGCGGTCCGCAAAAAGTCTCGCTTTGAAAATCCCCGATAGCGACGGGAAGATCAGAGCAATAATAAATGAGCTAGTTCGTCGCAGCATTCCGAAAAATAAGGAAGCAATAATTCGCTTCATTTTGACGGGAGGAAAGGCAATTGACGGAATAGATTACGATTATGAAAAGCCAACGTTTTATATTTTGGTCGAGGAATTCAATGAGTTGCCGGAAAAATATTTGAAGCATGGGTGTTCTCTCATAATGTTCGAGCAGCAACGCCAATTTGCGGAAAGCAAGACGACTAATTACATTCAAGCTGTTTTATTGCAGAAGGCGCGCAAAAAAGCTGGAGCTTTGGAGATTTTGTACGTTTCCGATGGGAAAGTACTCGAAGCTTCAACGAGCAACTTCTTTATTGTCAAAAAAAATACTGTAATCACGGCCAAGCGAGGGATTTTAAAAGGCATCACTCGCAAAGTTACTATCGATCTTGCCAAGTCGCATTTTCCACTTAAGGAACGGGAAATAAGAGTAAAAGAGCTTTATTCTGCGGACGAAGCTTTCATAACATCAAGCTTTAAAGATGTTGTTCCAGTTGTGAAAATAGGGGGATGCAAAATTGGAAATGGCAAAGTGGGCCCAGTTACGAAGGAGATAATGAGATTGTTTAAAGAATACACGCGAAACTACTAGATTTCCTCTTTTAAGAGTCTGTTGTAATCGGCGACAAAAAAACTTTCAGGCACATATTTTACGCAAACATTAACGATTTTCCGCAGAGGTCGCGATTTAATTAGCGTCCAAAGGCGCATTTTTTCGCTTAGCTTTCTTGCGGTTTTTATTCGCGACTTCCGCTTTCTTTCATAGTTAAGCAAAGCTCGTTCAAGTGGATATTGATTCGAAACTCTCAAGAGCTCTCCCGAGAGGACATACGCGTCCTCCATCGCCATCCCAGCGCCGAGCCCGGCATGCGGGCCGAAGCTGTGAGCCGCGTCGCCTATCAAGGCGACGCGGCCTTTCGCATAATTTCTCATTTCGATATCTATCAAATCCGAAGGCATCAAATCTTTATCCTCTAAATTCTTGAGCGCCTCCGGTATCAATGCGTGCTCGTCATTAAATATTTCTTTCAATCTGTTGATTCTTCCTGCTGGAGTGTCCCAAATGGAATGTTTGGCGGGGGCGATAAGTATAGCCAGCGACCTCTCTCCCGCGCTGAAGACAAGAGCGTTCTCGCCCGGCTCCACATATTCCGTAATAGTCGCAGGGGCATTAAGTTTATTTGGAACCCAGAGCCACCAGCATCGCCAATCTTCATATCTTTCGGCTTCTTTTTTGAAAGTGAGAGAGCGAATAGATGAATGAATACCATCAGCCCCGACGACGACATCATATTCTTTTACATTTTGGTTGCTTAATCTCACGCTCACTCCGGAGTCGCGCTCGGTGATTTTCTCGATGACAAGCCCAGTTGCAATTCTGGAGGGATTAATTTTGCTCAATAGCCAATTCCGCAGACTCTCTCTATTAAGCATTGTTATTGCGCTCCCGTAATTGACGTAGAAATCTCGCAGATCGTAATTCCTTATAACTCGTCCCTCACCGTCGCGAATGGAATAATTTTGTATTCGCACTCCCGAGGCATCGAATTGTTCCGCTAGCCCTAATTTTTTTAAGATATCCCGGACATTATCCCAAGCGACAAGATAAAACCCTTTTTGATCAATGACCTTACATTTTTCTATGATTTCATATTCCACATTAAAGCTTTCAAGAAAAGCTGCTAGAGTAAGCCCGCTTATTCCCGATCCGACAATTAGCACTTTCATCCCTCACATTATACGCCAGGCTTAGTTCAATTTATTTCAATATCTATGTGCCGCACTTGTGGCACTGCCGTGCGTATTTTCTTTTCGATCTCGTCTATCTTCTTTCCCATTAGACGCGGTATTCGATCCGCGTATTCCGCGCTAAATTTTTTGAATGCCTCATAATCGCCTGCAATTTTTTCGTAATCTTCGCGGAGAGCTTGCTGCTGGAATTGCTCTTTCAATAGCGCTACGCCATTAAATTCCACTTCGCACTTGATTCTGTAGGTATCGAATCCCACGGCGATAGATTTAAAGTCAATAATTTTCTCGAAGACAGGATCTGCTGAAATGAGGGCAATAACTTTCTTCTCTAAAGAGCGGGGCATTGAGCGGCCGATCAGATATGCTCTATTTTTTACGATAAGTATGACTGCCACGGCGGCCAAAAGTATCGATATTACGATAGAGCCGGCGGCATCCCACACGGGATTTCCGGTATAATGCGTAATCGAAATCGACAGAGCCGCGACAAGAACACCCAGAACTGCAACTGCGTCCTCCAGATAGACTGCGAGTGTCGAAGGGTCGGCTCGCTCAAGGCGTTTTCGCCAAGTTAACCGCGGATAATGTTTTCGCAGCGAGCGACTCGCTATCCACAAAGTATAAGATTCTATGATTAGGGAAAGCAGGAGGACGGCAAAAATCACTGGAGAAACTTCAATATGGGTCGGACGCGCGAGCGCCGTTATTCCTTTATAAGCAGTAATGCCTGCGCCCACGAAGAAAATTCCGCAGGCCGCGATGAGGGCCCAGAAAAATCGCTCAATGCCATACCCATATCCGAATTTAGGATCTGCTTTTTTCAGCGAGCGGCGTATGCCGATTAGGAGCAGCGCCTGATTCAAAGTGTCCGCGACGCTGTGTATCGCTTCGGAGAAAAGCGCGCTGGAGCCGGAAATCGCCGCGGCGAAAAATTTAATGGCTGCGACAAGGGCGTTGCCCACCAGCGCCGCAACCACGGGCCAAAATCCTATCTGTTTATCAAGAGACATTTCTAAAGTTTATAAGTTTTATATAGCATGAAATCCAGCTCTCTCCTACGCTGAATTCCAGACCGGCTTCATACATTCTCCATGATTTCACGAGACAATGTGGAAGATGGACAGGCGCATTTATTTCGGTGCGTTGTTGCTTATAGTGGCGTTGCCTATTTTTGCGCATGCGCAAACCGTAAGCGTCTCGGCAATGGATAATTCGTTCTCGCCACGTTCGCTCACAGTGTCCGCTGGGACAACAGTTACGTGGAGAAACAACGGGAGCATGATCCATACAGTTACTTCCGACAGCGGGCTCTTTAATAGCGGCCCAATTTATCCGGGGCAGACTTTCTCATACACATTCACGAATCCCGGCACATTCAATTATTATTGTCAGCCGCATGGCGCCCCGGGCGGAATAGGAATGTCCGGTTCTGTTTCAGTAACCAGCATGTCCCAATATCAATATCCGCAGTACCCACAATATAACTATCCGCAATATCCTATGCAGTACCAGCAGCCATATTACTCCTATCCGCAAAATTACTCACAGTACCAGCAACCATATTACTCCTATCCGCAATACGGAAGCCAGTATCAGCAGTCTTATTACTATCCGCAATATGGCAGCCAGTACCAGCAGTCTTATCAGCAATATGGCAATTACTATCAGTACAACCGGCCTTATAGCTATTACTATCCAAACTATTCCTCTTATTACAATTATCCTTACAATTATTCGTACTCCTCCACCTACCCTTATAATTATTCGTATTCCTCATATCCTTATTCTTCCTATCCCTATTACAGTCGATATTAGGGAACTTAAGCTCTCACCTGCTGAAGGCGTTCCACGGTAGAATCAATTTGCATTGAGGAAAGTGCTTCAGCACCCATTTTACATATGTGTTGCTATTAGGCCCCGCCAGAGAATAAGTATTGCAGAAAGGATATTTCTGCGAGGATGATTCAATGAAATCGACCATTCTATTTGAAAGAGATCCTTCGTTGCCATCAATGTGTCCGATAAGCGAGATTCTTTTCCAGAAATGTTTGTCGGAATTAGAAAAAGGAAATATATGGATTCCCTGAAAGGGTAAAAAGGCATCCTTGTGCAAATTTCCCCAGCTCGTCTCGCAAGCATGTTTTCGAAAAAGGACTTCCCAGCGCGAGACTATGCCTTTACGATTGACAACAAGCCATGAATGCGTGGCAAAAGAAAAAGGTAAATTTGCTGGACATGCAAAAAGAAATACTTGATATTTGTCTTTCCTTATTAAAGTGTCCGCTAGCTCTTTTTGCATAATAACAATGCCATTATACAGAGGTTGCTGCTCCCGCAATTAGACGATAGGATTCTACGTCATGTCCCAGATTATTCTTTATGGCCTCGTTGGCAGTCTCATCTCGCTTTTGGGAGGGATCCTGCTCCTATGGCGCGCCGATTTTGCAAAAAAAATTACAAATATTCTTCTCGCCTTCGGCGCGGGCACGTTTATCGGCATCGCGCTTCTAGACATACTGCCAGAAGCGGTCGAGATGACGCCCGAACCTGATAATATTTTTCTTGCTGCAGCCATTGGCTTTGCCGCCTTCTTTGCATTCGAACGTTATTTCATGAAGCACATGAAGCTAGGCGCATCGAAACATAATCATAGCGAACACGTCGAGTCTCTTCCGTGGATGCTTGTCGCAGGGGATACAGGGCACAATTTTCTCGACGGTGTTGTAATCGCTCTTGCGTACATTGCAAATCCTTTGCTCGGTCTTCCGACCGCAATTGCAATCGCTTTACACGAAATCCCACAGGAGATTGCAGATTTTGCGATTCTTCTTGATCGTGGTTGGTCTAGGGTTAAGGTCATCGCCGTGAATATTTTGTCTGCCCTCGCAACATTTGTGGGGATTGCAGTCGCGTATCTTGCACTTCCTTTCCTAGAAACCTCTCTGCCGATTCTCCTTGGTTTAATTGCCGGAGTATTTATATATATAGCTGCATCACAACTTGTGCCCGAAATTCATCACAGGGCAGGGCACGAACACGCAAACAGGATACTTCTTGCATTTGTCATCGGGATAATTTTAATTTGGTATTTGATTTCTTTGACTCATTAGAGCGGAAGACAGAACGGCTCACCAATCGGCTGAACGGCTCAAACCCGCGGGTTTGAGCCGTTCGAATTGTAAGTAAGAATCGTGCTATCCTTACGTCAACTTCTTTTATGGAGCAGATTCCGGAAGATCGCTCTGGGAAAACCCCATGGGTGAGCATTGTTTTTGTAGTTTTAGCGATATTGAGCATGATTTTTTCCTCGCCATCATATTCAGGATATTCCCCGGCCTATTCTTTGTTCTCTTTCCTAATTCCGATCTTATTGCTCATCGCGGTGGTCGGATTCTTTTTCGGCCTTTTTAAATTTTTTGCGAGTAGTGATCAAAGCGTGAAAAATATAGGAGTCCACATATTGCTGTGGAGCCTCGGAGGATTTGTAGCAGTAATTGCCCTTTGGTTTTTGATGCAAACAAGCTATTTGCCGATGCCCGCTTATTCCGTTTCCTCGCCGGGAATGCCAGTTACTCAGGGAACCACACGGGGCGGCTATTACGAAGGAGATTCAGCGGGGAGCGCAACCAGCATGGTAGCGCCGGAATATTATCCCTATCCTTATGGCGGTGAAGAGGTTCCCGTTACCGACACTCGCGAATTTTTAAAGCGCGACTACAACGCAACGATGCGGACACGTGAAGTACCGGAGCTGGCGCGAAGAATAGAGACAACGGTGAGAGGATACGACGGACGCATCGATCAAGTTTCAAGTTCTCCCAAAAGCGGTTATGTCGGTTTTGTCGTTCCCGCTTCTAAATTCGAAGACTTTCGTACGGAATTGGAAAGTTTAGTCAATCGCAGATTTATTACTGTAAATATATCGAGCCAGAATTTACTTCCGCAGAAACAAAATATTGAAGAACAGCAAAAATCTGTCGAGAAATCCCTCGCAGAGCTTCGCTCCGAGCGCAAAAAGATCGTTTCTGCCCATACTTCTGTAGTCGGTGTCATCCAAAGTAAAATTGATGCGAATGCTCGAGAGCAGTCCTCGCTTCGAAGTGAGATAACAAACGACCCGAATCGACAAGCACAGATTTCTTCGCGCGTGAATGTGCTTGCTTACGAAAGAGCAAATCTCGATACAGACTTGGCTAAGGAGAATTCTGCCTATTCAAACAAAATCAATTCAATTGATGCGCAAATAAAAAATATGGAAGCAATTTTGACGGCCGTGAAGGAACAAGACCAGAATCTCCTGGATTCGGTTGCGACGGTAAAAGGAAATATTTCTATACAGTGGATCTCGCTGTGGGAGATAGTTCATCTGTATTTGCCGGGATTCTGGATTCCAGCGATTCTGATAATTGCTGCACTGATCTCTTATTTCTGGAACAGAAGGCGATACTCTTATTGAAATCATGCGCGGCGGCTTATGGAGAAACCACTTTTAAACGCGCTTCTTGCATCTCTCTACATTGCGCTTGTCTCTTCATTACCGCAGTTTGGTCCTCGCGCTACTATTATCGAAGGAAGTGCACTAGCGCCGATGGTGATGCTGTCTCTCCTCGTTCTCTCGGTGGCAATAATGGGATTTCTATTCTTTTATAGGCCAATAGTGCTTTTGATTGAACGTAAACAAAGAGAAGCTGTGCGATTTTTTCTTCAGACCCTAGGCTTTTTTGCTCTCATTACGGCTGTAATACTTTCTATAATTTTTGGTCCAACTCTATTCTCGTCCTTTTAATGATTTGGCTTGAAATAGTTCATTCAGCACTCTCGCAACTACAAATTGTTGCGGCGCTTCGCTTTCGCTCAGCATCCTGCAAAAACATAGTCGCTCCGCTCCTTGTTTTTGCGGAGGAGGTGGGACTCGAACCCACAAACCGTTTTTAACGCGGTTACAGGTTAGCAACCTGCTGGCTTACCATTCGCCGCACTCCTCCAGTCAGTGCATCGTACTTGAGTCGTGATACCTTTTCAAATGTTTTGGATTGCTCGATCCGATCAGTGAAAAATATTTTTTCATATCCGCGATACTATCGAGCCTGACGTCATGTCTTGATATACGGGGGCGCATTCCGAGGTCAGCGAGTATTCGAGCGACAGAATATTGTAATGGCTCGGATCGGCTGGAGAATGCGAGCTTTTTATAGTGATACCATTTGCCCTTAACTTTATACGAATGTGTAAAAACGGATCCATCTGTATCAACAAGACCTCGTATACACGCAAGAGCGAATTTCTTGTTCTTTTTTATCCACACTGGAATATCGAATTGTTGTCGAACTTTATTGCCAATGGGAAGTCCTAACTCATGAAGATATTTAACGAGTTCAGACCGAGACACCACAATATTAAAAACTGAATCTTTTGGATAATGATAAAGCCGGGGCTTGATCCAAAATAATTCTTCGATTCTTTTAGCAACAAACTTAATATACGCTCCATCATCGATATGATGCAGTGTAATTACGGCTTGGTATTTATGCATTCCGCCATCGCCCATCATCGTGCCAATGAATTCGGCAAGTTCCACCGTTCTTTTTGGCGTATGTATGGCTCTCGGTATGAAATTTTTATGCTTCGGTTTAAACTTCCCCGTCGATTGCCACCATTTCTCCCACTGTCTTTTTCGATATTCTTCGTCGACAGGTACGTGTCCATATTTTGTAATGATGGCACGTGCTCCTAGAGAACCCGCTCGGCGCACGTGTTCATATCGATATCGCGTTTTAATATCGGGCAATGGAATGTCCGCGTATTTCGAAAGGGCTTGGGCGCAATTATGCTGCATATTGAATTTCTCCCTTCGCCAATCGCGGATTGTTCTTGTAGAGCAAGAACAAATATCCGCGATTCTCCCAATTGAATATTTTTTTTCGACTGACTCTATAAAGGCGCGCTGGTCGCCGGATTTAAAAACCGCTAGTTTATCTTTCAACGGATCTGCCACGCCTCCATTCTATCACGCGGACGCCATTCACTTCCGGTTCTGTAGAGATATCAAAACTACGCGCGGGCGAGGGCGATGAGAGTGACAGTTGCACCGGCATTGATGAGGGGTAGTGCGGCGTTTGCGAGCGTTGCGCCTGTTGTAGTCACGTCGTCGATAAGGAATATGTGTGTGCCGCGTATCATGTCCTGGTTAAAAACCGCAAAAGCTCCCGCAACATTTCTGATTCTCTCCTCGCGTGGCAGATGCGCTTGTTGATGTGTCTCACGAATACGCGAAAGGGCATAAGGCGCGTGTGCGGCCGTCGAACCATCTCTGAATTCAAGCGGCAATCTTCGAAGTACGACATCCACTTGATTAAAGCCGCGCTCGCGCTCACGAGTTCTGTG